>TARA_R110001606_G_C15402775_1_pt1 | contig 14259 bp, 15 predicted proteins | sample TARA_R110001606 | Tara Oceans TARA_R110001606 (sample SAMEA4398315) | marine metagenome | biome: Polar Biome; feature: [SRF] surface water layer (ENVO:00010504); material: water (ENVO:00002006), including particulate matter (ENVO:01000060) such as... | depth 5 m | reverse complement strand
AAGCTCACAGCCGTTTTATAACCGTCCGTGGAAACGGGGTAGAACCCTAACCCACCAATTGGTCAGGGCCACATCGTCCGTAAGCGGCTTAAGCCTGTCTAGGCTACTGGGGGCGATTCAACGCTTCACCGAACAACACAAAACTGAAGACGTCAAACTGGTCGTTGAGCATGGCCATACCGGTAAGGTTGTCGATAGGCTTGGCGTATCAGGACACAATTTAGAGATCCCGGCGTGCACATTTTTCCAGTTCGCGTTTTATGTACGTTTCGCTAAGGCGGTGTGTCAGCTCTATAAGGTTGTTGATACGGGTATCTTGGTCTTCGTCCGACCAGGGCATCACCATGTCACCGTGCATGGATGAATGGCGCAGCTTTATCCATGCATCGACCTGTTCCAATGTAATGCCGTTAATGCCTATCAGCGACTTCAGTAATTTGTTGGAGCCTTTAGTCTTGAAGCGATCCAAATATTGGAGAACCTGGCTGCGAAGGTTCGTAGCCCCTTTCCATTCCTTAATGACGCTTTTGAGACTATCCACTGTTGAGTCGTCGTAATCGGATCTGCGCTCGGTTTGCGAGAACATCATTTTGATGAGACCTTCCACTGTACTTGCGAGAGTCATGCATAAGACCCAATTGGAGCCCTTGGTCGCCTGGATTATTTCCCAGTAATAGTGCGTGAGTGGGTGAGCCTCAAAGTTCCGAGCCCCATTCCTATCTCTAGCCGTTGCCACGATAGTTAGGATGTCGTGGTAAAGAGTCCAGAATCGCTCCCCAGCAATTAGTGGGTCTTCGCGCAAAATGCAGCCAGCAAGTGAATTCGCGCCATGGCCAGCGGTTGGTCGAAAGGCGATGTCTGCCCTGCCATCACCGAAATTGCGAGCTTGCAGCCTCGGCGAAACAATTTCTCCCAGCAATAGATTCAACGGCTCGCTGAGCCAGTTTTCTAAATGTGGATGGGGTAAATTCGTCGTTGCTTCCGCGACGGCCCAGATATGCTCATGCTCCGCTGATTGAAAGAACTCGATGGTGGTATCCAGAACTTCAATGGTCTGAGTTCCGCTACTGCGAGACCAAAGTACCTCCTCGTCACCCCGCTGCACGCTCTTGACCATGTTCATTGGGATCGGCAAGCGTAGAGGTATATCGTATACCAACTCTACACCTTGCTTCTCGGCCACGCCTAAGCCGGTAACCTGGGTGATGAGGCTGTGGATAGGGCCAGAGAGTCGCCAGACACCTCTTACTTCTGCACCAGCACGCAGCATGGTCCAGCCGCCAGACCATTCCGTACCGTCATAGCCAACCGCGGTCATCCTAAACTGGCGGCTGACATCGTAAGGATTTTTCTGGGCATCCAGGATCTTGCGGAATGCATCGGAACCATCTCGGGGGGTACCGTGCATTACAAAGTGCATATGCGTGTTCTCGCTAATCACGATTTGCCCTGGTCCGGTAAATACCGGCGGCTCATGATCGTGCCCCAAGATTTCAACGTGTGGGCATTCAATGGTGGTTGGCCCACTTAGAAGGCGATCCACCCAACGGGATAAAGTGCGTGCGGTCATCGGTGAGTCCCTATGCTAGACGTATATAGCCAGCGGACAAGTCCTGCATCGTGCCTTGCTTAACTTGGATGATATTTTCTAGCAGCGCTACAAGACTATCGATTTCACTACTCATGTCGCTGAGCACCTCCTCAAGGGCCATCGAATTTGAACCACTTAGAGCCTTGGCCTCAGACCTGAATGATGTTTTCCGGAGCAACTTTAGCGGCAACAACGCTGTAGATATCTGCGTCGACCTCTGGAGCTCTGATCGAGATAATGAGCGAGTAACGTGCTGGTGTGTCGTAGCGCTCAAGGGCTCCTCTCGTTTTCCACCAGCCGAGTGATGGGTAAACAGCAAGAAACCCACGGCTTGCTAACTCGGCAGCCGTACCCTTCCACGTGTCTTGATGTATGGATCCGCGATGACGTTTTTGTTTTCCTAATATCCATGCAGGATCGGTGTCTCTGTTAGCAGTGCCGCTCTCATCATCAAGAGCGGCTGCATTGACCCGCGCCTTAAAACGCGCAAGGTCTTCAGTTGGGCGCTTTACGTCGAACCGAAGACCGTGCGATTCGTAACGATAGCGAGATCGACCACGAGCAGAGGGGTTGGGCTCTACAAAGTAAGACAGCGTTACTGTCATCTCTACAAGGGTTTCTCCTAGGGCTTCCAACTCATCTTTTGGCCATGGCAATTCGTGAAGATGCATCTCTCTGGGCGACGGATCTTTACTCTTCACCTTTTTGAAGGGCTGGAGGGTGTCTTGAACTGCCAGTGTCAGCGAGTTAGATGCACTCCACATGGCGCGCTCAAGGCTGGGAACACCAAATCCACAATGCCTAACTAGGCGTTCGTAATCCTGCTTGGTTGGAGCACGATCTGGGAGAAACATATCCTTCATTGCATCAGTCCACTCTGCGGAATGTACGATCAAAGCTCGAATGCTCTCTGGCCAGAGTTGCGGATACCTTGCCATCAGTTGCGCGGCCATTCTTGCGCAAAGTGATGTCGCTGCACTTGTGGCAGTCGCCAGGGTTAAGGGCCTATCGATGGGGAGGTGGTGGGTTGTCAGTAATGACAACTCGCCAGCCGTTGCAGGCCCCATGATCTCGTCCTGGATGAGGTTACCCCCTTCAAATAGCACATCAGGCTTCAATGGATAGTGGTTTACCCACGTCTGTGATGTTGTGCTAAATGGGCTCAGTGCGCCTTTTTCAGCAACAGCGGTGAGCCCTTTTTGGAGCTCTACCAGGTCAGTAAATGCTCCTACTGTCAGTGCGTTCCAAGACTGTGCGGGGTCACAAATGCCCATTAGTGAATTATTTTCAGGGTACTTTGCCCAGTCTTCACGCTCTCTGATATTCCCAGCGGACACCACAAAAAGTCGAGGTGTTGCACCTTGGCCATCAGCATCAGACGCAAGTCGATCAAGTGCTGCTGACCATGATGAAGGGCGGCCCCTATCTCGGCCATCAAGAGTGGTAACTGCCATGCTGAATACGCGAGGTCTGAAGGGCGCCGTTATTTCGGGGCGGGCGACAGCTTCGACGGTATTAAAGCCATAGTTCTTTTCTTCGCCAGCATTGGCACCGCCGTTTGGAAGTAATTTAACGGACTCAAGGCGATGTTCTATAGATATAGGGTTAGCTGACTCAAAAACATCGGTAAGGTCGCCCCAAAGAGCTAGCCCGGCCATATTCGTGCCATGGCCATGCTGATCCGCTACACCCCATTCAGGCTCGATGGTGTGAAGATCTTGATCTGCCAAAGCCGGTGCTAACAAACGGTGGCCGTGGTTGATACCAGTATCCAGGATGCAGACATGGGGAGCATTCTCAGGGTCAGCAAAGGTTGTTCTTTCCAGCAACTCTTCAGCCCACTGGTATTGTTCAGTAGGGGGAAAAGAATCGAAAAAATCTGCTGTTTCCTTAGCTCTCCGCAGCTCGGCGATGCTATTCAGGGTCAGAGTGGAGCGCTGTAGCTGAGCCTTGCTGCTCTGAATCAAAAGGATTGTCCGTTCGGGAAACTCTAAAGCCCCTTCCAACACCCGGATCCCTAGCAGTTCAGCCGCTTGGATAAAACCAGCGACGGTGGCTTCACGGCTCTCTCTTACAGGCAACCATGCCTCCCACCAAACGACCTCATCATCGTCCGCTGGTAGGAGATCTGGATCGTCTGTCCAAAGGGCTTGGAGCTGGGCAACGTGTATAGATTGAATCGTGTTGATCAGCGCTTTGTGATCAAGGCTTTGACCTTTTTTGCCTTTGCGATCATTGAGGTATTCAACAATGACTTTTTCAAAGTGATCGAGCTTTCCGTCCGGAACAAAGACGGTGGCAAAGCCTTGTGCCCCTTCTTCTTTATAATTTAGAAGCTCAATACCAGCGGGTTTGTTAGCCAGGCTCTCAAAAGCAAGCCTTGCATCACTGAAGCTTTCAAATTGAACTCGAACACCTAGGCCGTCTTGGATACCTAATGCTCGTTGAGCCTCTTTAGCCTGCTCAGCTATAGGTTTTAGCCTTTGGATTTGACCAAGTAACGCATTGCCATGTTGAGCTCTACCTCGATCTGGGATGCGGGCTGGCCGGACTACAACTCTGTGTGAGGTAAACGGGTCTGTCGATGCAGTGTTTTGGGGGAATAAATGGGGAAGGTTTTCTTTGCGTTGATCCGTCATCGCGAAATAGCTCTTTAATTAGGTTTCGAGTACGAGCTTTTTGCTTATCAGCTTGCGCTCTTCAAGCATTCGAAGGATGTCAGTATCAGTAATCGAAGCATGATCATGAATGATGGCATCTTTTATAGTGTCATCTGCGGCGCGCGAAATATCCGCATAGCTCAACCCGTGTGCTCTTTCGGCCAGTTTTGTCCAAGACAGCCGCTTGGGTTTGAAGCTCGCTAAACGGTTTTTGAGAACAGCGATGATTTGCTCATTTTCTGGCAGTCCATAGTGGATCATGTCATCGAAGCGGCGGAACAATGCGTAATCCAGAATTTCAGGGTGATTCGTTGCCGCGATCACAAGACTGTTGGATTGATCTTGCTCAAGCATCTGCAAGAAGCTATTAAGCACCCGGCGTATCTCGCCGACATCATTTGCTAATCCACGCTGTGAGCCAATGGCATCGAATTCATCAAAGAAATAGACGCCACGAACCTCTTTAATCGCATCAAAGACTTGGCGCAGCTTTGCGGCGGTTTCTCCCATGAATTTGGTGATTAATGAATCCAGGCGGACTATAAAAAGGGGAACGCCCAACTCACCTGCTAGCACTGATGCCGTGAGGGTTTTACCGGTACCAGGTGGCCCAACCAAAAGTAGCTTCCGTCGCGGTGTTAAACCATGTGCTCGAATTTTCGCGTGGTTCTGCTGTTCTTTGATGATCCGGCTCAGGCGCATTTCTACCTGGTCATCCAAGATCATGTCCGATAGCCGCGCTTGGGGGTAAGACACTTGGAGGATACTGGCTAACTCGCCTCGGGGCTGGCTGATAGGAGTAGCTTTCGCGTCAGCTTTTCCGGGCGAGCGAGCTTTGGCAGCATCAATCAGCGCTTTTAGCTCTAAGGCAAGCTTTCCATGGCCTAATTTCGCTTCATGAGCGGCAACCTGCATAGCCACGGAATAAAAGTGGCTGTCATCACCATTGATGTGTGATTTAAGCAGTGCTTTGAGTTGTTCTGCGCTTGCCATTTTTCGCTCCTCGATCAATACAGTATAGGCCTCATCCGCGTTGACTTACACCAGCATGCCTTTTCAAATCTCTTGGCAGGACGTCGTTATTGAGCAAGATAGGCTGCGCAACTGCATGAACCATGCTAGGTGGGTACTATAGAGTCATGTGGATGTACACAGCGGTGACTCGGGCAATGTTCGGCGATCATTGGCAGCTATGCCAACCAACGTGACTGGGAATGTCACGGAGGCCGAGCGCGGTAGCTGGTGCAATGACGAAATAACGAGCGTTCTACATGCTGAACACCACTGTGACTACGACCAGCTTAGTCGGTCGCAAGCGGTCAATTTTTCTCCAGCGGTGCAAGAATTCCTCTTTTTGGGCTGTCGTCGATTAGCGATGTGCCCTCCCACTCGTTGTCGCTGATGCCATGCATTCTTTTATGAAGCAATTGCCGTCGATCTCGATAATGGACTAGTCCAGCGCTATCCTCATCAGGGATAGATAGAAACAACCAGTCATCTAGCGCATTGATCTCGTGGGCTTGGGCTACTACCTCCCGCGTCAGCGACGACTCCCTAGGGAAAACGAACCATACTCGATGGAAGTATCGTCTGTACGACAAGGCCAGCTTAATGAGTTGATCTGCGGCCTTCGATTCCTTCAGCGATGAATCACCCAGTCGCGGTATAACTGCTATCCGAAGGTTCGGCTCATCGAGTAATAAAAACTGTCCAAGAGAGCGGAAGCGATGAACCAGGACGAACTCGGCACTGGTATTTCCGAAGAAACCAGGGCCGACGTGCTGGGAACGCTGGACGATGTCACGACGATGCTCGCCAATCCGCTGTCGGGCTTTAGATCGAGCCGCAGTTTGAGCCTGACCTGGAGCAGCGGCCATTTGAGCGATCTCATCCCGTAAGTCGTGGAGGGTCACTTCGTTCAATAGCACTGCGTCCAACCGCGTTAGCGCTCTGGCACTATCGAGCTTATACAGGCGCTCCAGCAATTCAACATGGGCGTAGCCACACTTGATTTTTTCATCGTCCAGGGCAGGTGCCACGCGGTCTAAAAAACCCCCGGCATTCAGCATCCGTTTCAATACCTTCTCTTCATAACCGGCGGCAGCGGCCTCCTGTCTTATGACCTGATACACGCTCTCATCGCCTGCGTAGCTACTTATCCTCGGGTTGATTGCCCGATACAGCCGATACCAATTTTGTCGCGCTTTGCGTCCCATTCCTCAACGTTCCTTGCTTACTTTGGTTGCGGATCATTTGGTGATCTTAACAAAATGCTTGACGCAGGTGTTCAAGATCATTACAACTACCATCCTCGCTTAATATGTTAAGTGTACCAAATGAAACGTGATACCCATAGCTTTTCTGCCACTCGACATGTTGCCCGCCGAACCAAACGCGGCCGTAAGGCGTACGTCGTTAAATCCCTTGAGAACTCTCTGGAAATCCGTCTCGAATCGCAGGATGAGGTGGCACTTGTCAAACTGTTGGATATTGATCCGCGTGGTAGCCAACTTCGAGCCCAGGCGGAGACCTTCGACCTGTCAACGGGGGATGTTTATCAGGCATTGCCTTTGATCAAAGCCTGCAACAGTAGGTATTACACGCCGGATTTAACGAACGTCATTACCAATATCAAGCACGTATACGAAGTGAAGCCTGTGCGATTTCGGGCGGCCAATGAAGCACTCTTCGAGGTCGTCGAAGCGTTCTGCTTAAGCAAAGGCATGAAATTTGTGGTCCTCAGCAAGGAAGATTTTGGTCCTACCCTTCTAAACAACATTTCTCTGCTTCACCAATTCGGCCGCCAGTGCCAAGGGATGCTCGATGTCTGGGCCCAAGAGGTAGACAGGCTCACAGAAAAAACAGGCAATGCCCGTGACGTGTTGAAAGGGCTTGTGCCATCTAATTACTACCTGATCGCAGCACTGATGAAGGGTGTCCTTAAAACGGATCTTCGCCTTTACGACATCTCGACCATGAATGTGCCCGTAGAGCCAGCGTACGGCGAGCTCAGGGGGTTGGAGTTCCTCACCTATGAATAATCCGATTCGCGAAAATGCAGTCATCGATATGGACGGGCAAACCTATGTTGTCAAATACATCCTGTCCGACCTGAAAGACGTAGTTCTTGTGGGTAAAGGTGGTGCCCTTCGAAACGTCGACTTTACTGATTTCTTCAATGGTGTCGCCGTTGGCGCCATCACTATCCCAGGATATTCTCCGGATCCGGTGCTCAAAGCTTGGCGTGCCTCAGAATATGCAGAAGCCCAATTTCGAAAAGAACTGGTTGATGCTCTTCAATCGAAGCAATACCAACTGGCCGACGATGTAAGCGGTAGGCAGCTCCTCTACTCGGTGGCAGAAAAGAATGGGCGCAAACTACCGAGCCCAAGAACCCTTCAGAGCTATCAAAAGAAATACAAGCTGGGCGGTTTCAACGCGCTCCTGCCGTGTTTCAACACACGGGGCGGTTTGGGTTGGTCGAGCAAGAGTAAGCTGAAACAATTTGCCGCAACCGTGATCCTTGAGACGTACGCAAGGAACGATAAGCTCAACATCACAGCCACTACCATCCTTATCAACGACCTGCTTAGGAAGGAAGCCGAAGCCGAAGATAAGAGTGACATTCCAAAGATCAGCAGAAAAACGGTCTCGAGGATCATTCTCAGCCTCCCCCGTGACCTGATCCTGTGCGGACGTATGGACCCCAGGACATACAGTCTGGTATCGCGTCAGGCAGTCCAAAGCTTTCACGTAGAGCATGCCTTTGAGCTCATGCAGATTGATGCCAAAACCATCGACATGTATGTAAGAGATAGCCTCGGCAAGCGTTACTCTCAGATTACTCTGTACGCGATGATTTGCAGCCGGACCGGCTATCCCGTCGGGATCTTTGTAAGCGCTGGAGCGCCAAGCGAATACACGCTACTTAAGCTGTTCGAGTTTTTTTTCTCGCCTAAAGACGACGCATTTAGGGCCCACTTCGATATCGAAACACAATGGCCAGCACCGTGTGGCTTGAACAAGGTTCTGCTGGACAATGCAGCCGAAAACGCCGGAGCCGTGGCCCTCGAAATCGTCCGTGACTTGGGTATCGAGATCCATTACGCCCGTGCGTACCGGGGCGATGATAAACCCCATGTTGAGTCTTTTTTCAAAGTACTGGAGGAAAAAGTATTCAAAAGAATGCCTGGCGCAAAGCAGAGTTCCGAAAAACATGTCACCAATCGGCATGAGCGAGCCGAAAGTGAGGCGTGTTACTCGGTAGAGGATGTCTATCGCGACGTCGTCAAGTTTGTAGCTGATATCTACGTTCATGAGCCGCGCGTCAAGCTCGGTTTTCGATACGGCCAGGCGGCATCGATCAAGCATGCCATGGACGAAGAGTTGAAGCGCTTTATGCCGCCGCCGCCGCCTTCGCTCTCCCAGGTCCAAGGTTTGATTTTGCAGAAGCACCGGGTAACGCGAAAGGTCCAGCACTACGGGATCGACTTCGAAGGGTTCCAATACCACAGTCGCGAGTTTGCCAACTTGGCCAGGGACCATTTCATTAAGAAAGTGGAGGTTTTGTTCAACCCGGCAGAATGCCTTTCGGTCTACGCCGTCAATCCTCTTTCGGGCGAGCTGATTAGATTGGACTGCAAAATGCGCGATGTGCCCAACGTGTCCTTCGAACAGATCAAAGAAATTCGCAAAGAGTATGCTGGCCCAGTGGCGAACATGACTGGACACGACTATCAACGTGTCTATGCGAGCATGCTTGCCAAGTGGAATACTGACAGCGGACGACGCAAAACAAAGGTCAAGGAGAATAACCAGCAGGGTCGAGCACTCGCTCAGGGTCAGTTTCATGCTGGTCTGAAGACCGAGCTGGAAAAAAGATCCGTCGTTGCGGCTGCCCCGCTTTGTTCGCACGATGATGATGACGATGATTTTGTCCCCGCGCCAAGGGGCGAGGTATGAGTCGGATCGCGAATGAGATGGTTTACCACACTAGGTTTGCAGCTGCTCAAGCTGCGATTCTTGAGGTGGTGGCTCGTGCGGGAGATGGCGATCCTCAGCTTTTGCCTTTACTTGGACCGACACGTGTCGGCAAAACCACCCTCCTGTGCGAGTCGATTAAGCACATTAACAATCAGCAACCAGGAAGAGCCCAGAGCATTGTCTCCGTGGTCAGTCCGAAGCACCTGACAGGTCGTGCATTACCAGATGCGTGTCTCTCCAGCATGGGTATGAGTGCCAGCATGTTCACCAACCATGTCGCGGCAACGAATGCGTTCATCAAGGCCGTCAAAAAGCGCGACACGCGTTTGATTATTTTTGATGAAACGCAGCACATGCTTGAACGCGGAAGCTCCACTACCGTCCGGGCGGCGGCAGATTTTCTCAAAGGTCTTTTCGATCAGACCGGAGCCAGCATCGTTCTTGCGGGTCTGCCGTCGCTTACAGGTCTGTTTCAGGCCAATGAGCAGCTGGCTGATCGCTCCCGCCGGCCCGTCGAGTTCTACCCATATGAATGGCATGGCTCGGACTACAAACATTTTCGTGCTGCGCTAGCGGCTGCGCTGGAACATCTGTCTGATACAGGGCGGGACACTTTCGACTTAAAAGATGCTGAGTTTGCGAAACGCATGTACGCAGCGACAGGCGGACGCTTCGGCCTTATCAGCAAAATCTTCATGGAAGTGCAGGCGTGCAAGCCTCACGGGGGCGCTTTCTATCCGGAGTTCGCCAAAGCATACGAGGAGGCTGTAATGGGACGGTTAATCGAGTTCAACCCCTTTGACCTTTCTCAACGGCTGGAGACAGAACACATGGCCAAGGTATACGCCGCGATCATGCTGGAAGCCGGCGTCAAGGTGCGTCCCTAATATGCTGGCCTTCAAACCCCAACCTTACCTCGACGAAAGTTTGAATGGCTTTCTTCTGCGTCTTGCCGAGGAGAATTTCATTGATTCTGCCGGCACCCTGCTGCGCTCAGCAAAAGTGCGCTACAAAGGGCTGTATTCCAAGGAGGAAGTTGCGGCAATTACCGGTATCTTGGAACTCGACGAGACAATTATCAAATCCCTCGTCGCTTATGAAGCAGTGAATGGTTCTCTAGCGCAGGGACGCTTTTTGCGCACCGCATCGGTCCCCATTTGCGTTCTCTGTCTTCAACAAGAAAGTTATGTTCGACAATCCTGGCACCACCAGCTGATTACCGCGTGTCCCGTACACAACGTCAGGCTGCTCGCCACTTGTCCTGACTGTGATGAGCCCTTGGACCTCAAACGGGCATCCATCATGCACTGTCGCTGCGGCTACTGCCTGACGGATGCACCTGTGATGAAGGCAGACGAGGCCGATCTATTTATCGCCAGCTTAATTGTCCGGGGATCAGAAGTGAGCTGTGCTGGTTTGAAGTCGCAGCCATCAGACATCGATTCCTTCTTGCTGTACCTGGCTAATCTTACCCTCGAGACACAGCATCGGAAAAATGCGCCCATTGATTGGGAAAGAGCGCAGCAGGTGAATCAGGCCAGTTACAGCATCGCCGTAGATTTGTTACCCCGCTTTAGATCCTTTGTTCTAGAGCGTGTGAGAGCTGCCAATGAGCGGACATCTAGCCGTTTCATGGCCAGTCTTGGCCCTTGGTACCGGGAGCTTAACGCTGCATTTGCCGGTGATGCCTATGCGCCCGTCAGGGTCGAGGCGTACCGAGTTATTCTTGAGCATGCACAGGCGCCTATCAATCGCAAAATGAAGCAGATTGGCGCGGAGCTGCTCGGGCTGAAGGCCCTGCTTACCGCCGCTGAGGTTGCTCGCACCTTAAAAACCTCTGCCGACCGGGTGGTGGCATTGGTTAAAAATGGAGCGCTGCCAGGCGTCATTGTTCAGGCCGCAGCAAATGAGTTCTGCATGGTGCAACGAAGCGATGTTGAAGCGCACCAACAAGCCGCAGCCGATTATGTCAATGCGAAGGAGCTTTTGAAGATCCTGGGGACTACCCGTCGTGTCAGAGACAGGCTATTTGAAGCAGGCCTGTTGCATCCAGTCTCAGCCGACCAGCGTCCCCTGTTTGCTCGCGGGGATTTTTCGAAGAAGGAAGCCCTCGGGTTGCTCTCAACGTTGAGCGATGGATGCCCTGAGATTGACCACAGGGTTGAAGGCATCTGCCTCGCGGACATCAGCGAAAAACGCTTTTCTCGTCAGCAAGCAAATGAGCTGTTAGGGAAGATCTTCAGTGGCGAAATCAAGCCTTTAGGAAGGGTTTCCAAGGTATATGGTTTATCAGGGTTCGTGTTCGACGAAGCCATGATCGTCGATACCACAAGAGATCACACCAAACTGATCGAGTTAACGATTACAGAACTGACGAAAATCACGAGATGGAAGCACCAGACGATCAAAGGTTGGATCGATGCCGGCTTTCTGATTGCACGAGTCGATCCAAGCCGTAATCAGGTCCTGGTCTCCTTGCCGAACCTGATTGGCTTCTTATCCACCCACGTCGTAGCGGCGGATGCAGCGGAGCGTATGGACAGCAAATCGGTTTGGCTGATGAGACCGCTGATGACTGCTGGCGTATTGGCTCAAGGGACTCATGACACAAAAGCGGGTACACGTCGTGGCGTCCTGTTTTCGACTGACGCCTTGATCAATGTGGCGTCTAAAAGGACCCCCAAATGGTCACGGCCTAGCGCTTCGAAGCAACAACCGCGAAGCGATTTGGCGCTGTCGGCGGTCGTAGATCGCTTTTGTGGTTCGCGGTCGTAGGTTAAACAACGCTGACTTCGCGCAGCGAGTCTATGTGACTCAAAAATTTCCTGAATGCGCTGTTTCGGGAGTTGTGGTGGGTCTGGCCTTGAACTACGGAGTTTGTCCTAACGGCATGATGAGGAAGGTTATGCAAAACGATAGCGGCACCCTTTGCCACGCGTGTGGTGCAGACACCCTGGCGCCTGGTTATGACCAGTGCTTCACGGGTTCGCAGGCCCTCTGGGGCTATCGGATCAACGCTGATGGACAGCATTATCGCGTGCCTCTGTGCGAATTCTGCTTTATCCAGGCCTTGGGTTCGAGCCGTCAACCAAAGGCATGTGCCTAAATGGCCAGGAAGGATAAATCTGCACGTTTGGCGCGTTTGGTACGGATGCTGTTTCGTCGTGTCGTCCCGATATCACCTCACCTAGTTATTGGTGGTGATCCTGAGTGTTTAAAAAACATATTTTGACCTGAATGGAAGGGCTGCCGAATGAAGGATTGCTTGTCGCGGTCAGAGAAACAGGCGTTGAAGAAGGCACGAGAAACGTCTTTTCCGTTCCCCGTCACAGGGCTCCTGCTGGACACGTATGTCGCGCGTGAAGTCTGTTGGGGCCACGTCTATGACCATGTCAGAAGGAATCCTGAGACTGGCCGTTTTTCCGATGGACACGAGATCCACACCTCAAGCATCGGCGCCTTCTATGAGCTTGGTGAATACGTGGTCTTAGTAACGAGAAACAGCGTGTATGTGTGTATCGGACAGCCGGAACAACAGATGGCTTTGATGGAGGATCTCCACCAAGTGCCAGGGCCAGCTCTTCATTAGAGCTGCATCTTCGCTCAAACGTAGGCCACGCCGAGATATGGCTTACGTCATTAGCTGATGTGCAGGGTCGATGCGTTGAGCGCAAACCGCGCTGGATAAACCGAGATATGTATGTGGGGTGTTGCTGGTTCAGATGACCGGCAGTTACTGGGCTTGGAGCCCCAGTCAGGCTGTGTTGGCTAGGTGTAATCCGGGGTCAGCTGTTGGCCATTGATCGGCTGGTTAACGTGGCGTCCAACAGGGCGCCAGACTGGCAGCGGCTGAGCACGAGCCAAGCCGCGGTTGTCTTGCAGCAGGCTAGGGAGGATTCAGATGACTGATGAACTATCAAAATCCGAAAGGCTCGCTTTAGAAAGAGCCTGGGAGACCCCGTTTCCGTTTGAAGTCACCAGCTTTTTGCTCGATCCCATCATTGTCGAGACTGTGGCTGTCGGCTGGATACACCGTCACGTTAAAGCAAACCCGCTGACTGGACGCTTTGCAGATGGAAACCTGATCCACACCTCTTATGTTGTCGAACACGACGGCTTTCTCGTGCTGATAACGAGGAACAGCGCTTACGTATGTGTTGTGGGAGATGTTGAAAAGCTGATCCTCATGCGGGGTATCGAGGCTTTGCCAAAACAGACTTATCACTAGAACTGCAAGGTTCGAATTAACCATCAGAGAGCCGTTTTCAGCGAGGACACTATGAAAGAGCTAGACGAATTGACGCAGCTGTTATCCGGGCCAGGCGAGGTCATGCAGGGCTCAGCGATGAGTGATGAGCAAGCACGGGCGTACGGCTATGAGCACTTTGCTCTTTTTCAATATGAATCGCCCCTAGTTTTGTAGATACCTGTAAGCGTTGAATTTTTGTTGGGCTCTATGAAACTAAAGTTCGTTTGGCACCACGTCGACCAGTATTCAACTCAAGAAGCCAACTTGGCTTTTTTGAGGACACGTGAGACTTCTGAATGAATCAGCCCAATCGCTTTCTTGTCCTCTAACTCCTCTGACATATACCAGCTTTCACAAACGGCTTCATATGCCTCTGACAGATCGGAGGAAAACTGCTTGCGAGACGATAGCTGCTTTATTTCCTCGTATACCTTAACTGTATTTAGCATTTTATCTGGGTGATGAAGAGCGAGTGACCTAGCTCGCTTGGAGAAACAGTCAGCATCCTCAAGACGCATATCGAGTGTTTTTGCCATGCTGTGTGATCCCTCTATAACCACCAATGAAGGTTGTATATGGATGCCCGTTTCCTGAGTAAACGACACTATAGAGTCGTCTCGGTGTGTTCTTGATAGCAAAACAAGGGATTCGTAATGGCGTTTCTCAGCTGCTGTATAGACCCACAGATGACGTAGTGTGATCGCTAGTGACGTGTAGTTCAGCGAGAAGGTGTTAATGGCCAATTAATCTGACCCACCTCTGGCCAACAATTTTGA
>TARA_R110001606_G_scaffold261206_10_pt1 | contig 14269 bp, 10 predicted proteins | sample TARA_R110001606 | Tara Oceans TARA_R110001606 (sample SAMEA4398315) | marine metagenome | biome: Polar Biome; feature: [SRF] surface water layer (ENVO:00010504); material: water (ENVO:00002006), including particulate matter (ENVO:01000060) such as... | depth 5 m | reverse complement strand
ATCCTGAATCCTGAATCCTGAATCCTGAATCCTGAATCCTGAATCCTTCTAAGCCGGGCCCGGTCCGGGGGCGCCGATCAACGGCCGCTGGCGGCGCAGCAGGTCCAGCAGCAGGTCTTCGGCCACCGGCTTGCTGATCAGGTAGCCCTGAATGCTGTCGCACCCCATGTCGCGCAGGATTTCCAGATGCTGGTGGGTCTCCACGCCCTCCGCCACCACGCTCATGTTGAGGCTGTGCGCCATCTCGATGATGGCCTTGGTGATGGCGGCGTCGTCGGGGCTGTGGTCCAGGTCGGTGATGAAAGAGCGGTCGATCTTGAGCGTGTCCACCGGGAAGCGTTTGAGGTAGTTCAGTGATGAGTAGCCGGTGCCGAAGTCGTCCAGGGAAAGCCCCACCCCACGGGCCCTGAGCCGCTCCAGCAGGGCGATGTTCTGATCCAGATCCTCCATGATCAGGCTTTCGGTAAGCTCCAGCTCAAGCAGGCGGGCGGGCAGGTCGGTGAGTTCCAGAATACGGTCGATCACGTCCGCCAGATTGCCCTTGCGGAACTGGTGCGCGGACAGATTCACCGACACCCGGATATCGCCCAGACCGTGCTGATACCACTGCCGCGCCTGGCGGCAGGCGCGCTCCAGAACCAGTTCGCCGATCGCCGAGATCAAGCCGGACTCCTCGGCCAGGGGAATGAACTCCGACGGCGGCAGCAGGCCCATGGTCGGGTGTTGCCAACGCACCAGCGCCTCCACCGCGGAGATGGTGTTGTCGGCCAGGTCCATCTTCGGCTGGTAATGCACCACGAACTCGTTCTTGAAAATCGCCTTGCGCAGGCTGGTTTCCAGCGCCAGTTGTTCCACCGAGGCCATCTGCATGCCGGTGCGGTAAAACTGGTAATTGTTGCCACCGCTGCGCTTCGCCTGGTGCACCGCCAGATCGGCCTGATTGATCATGGCCTGCGCCTCGGTGGCGGTGTTCGGGAACACGCTGATGCCAATGCTGGCGCCCAGCAGAAGCTCGTGACCGTCGATCAGAAACGGCTTTTTCATCACGTTGATGATGCGCTGACAGACCGCGCCGATCTGGGTCTCGCCGGCGCAGGATTCCAGCACCAGGGTGAATTCATCGCCGCCCACCCGGGCCAGGTTTTCATCGTTGACGCCGCTTTGGCAGATGCGTTCGGCGGCCAGTTTCAGCAGCCGGTCACCGATCTCATGGCCAAGGCTTTCGTTGATCGGTTTGAAGCGATCCAGGTCGATCATCAACAGGGCCGCTTTCTCCCGGTTCACCCGCGCCACCGTTAACGACTTCTGCAGCCGTTCTCGAAACAGCGTGCGGTTGGGCAACCCGGTCAGGCGGTCGTAGTTGGAGAGAAACTGCACCCGCTCTTCGGCTTCCTTGCGCGAGGTCAGATCGGAGATCATCCCCACATAGCGAATCACCCGCTGTTTTTCATCGAGCACCGAACTGATCTGAAGCCACTCCGGGAACATTTGCCCGTTGCGGCGTCGCTCGCTGATTTCCCCTTCCCAGAAGCCGTGCCGGCGCAACGCCCGGGTCACGGTTCGGTAGTTGTCACGGCTGCGCTCGGCGTGCTCGCTGTCGGTGACCTTGAAGCCCAGCACTTCGGATTCCCGGTAGCCGGTGATTTGCTCGAAGCGGGCGTTCACCGCCAGGAAGCGGAAATGGTGGTCGAGAATGAAAATGCCCTCCGGCGCGTTCTCGAACACGGTGGCGGCCAGCCGTTGCTGCTCCTGAGCATCGCGGGTGGCGGTGATGTCCCGGCGCGTGCCGATCATGCGCGTGGCCTGGCCCACCGCACTCCATTCCACCACGCGGCCCTCGTCTTCGATCCAGCACCAGTGCCCCTTGGCGTGACGCAATCGGTAAATGGCGTGGTAGCGGTGCGTCTCGCTGCGAAAATGCGACAGCATGGCGCGGCGAATGGCCGGGAAATCATCCGGGTGCACCAGTTGCTGCAAGTCGCCGAAGAAATTGCGGAAATACTCGCTCTCGTAGCCGAGCAGCCGATCAAAGTTGGTGTGGTAGTTGGTGCCGGTGCTCAGATTCCAGTCCCACAGGCCGATGTTGCTGGCGTCCAGTGCCAGTTGCAGGCGTTCGCTGGTGGCGCTGAGATCGCGGTTGGCCTGCTCCAGCGCGTGGGTGCGGTCGCTGACCATGGATTCGAGCCGGTCGTTGGCCTCCTGCAGCCGCCGCCGCGCTTCCTTGCGCTCGCAGATTTCCTCGGCGAGCTTTTCATTAAGGGCTTCGGCGTTGGCGCGGGCGCGGTCCAGATAATCAATCAGCGCGGTGTTGCTGGTTTGCAGATCGAGGGCCTGGTGGGTGGTCAGGTTGATGCGCCGCGCCGCCACCAGCAGAAAGCCGGCGGTGGCCACCAGCATCGCCACCAGGGCCGGTTCGTTGCCGTTGGCCAGCCCCAACTGCACGCACACCGGCGCCAGCAGGCAGAACTGATACAGCATCACGGTGGGCAAATGGCTGCTGTAGGCGGCCAGCGCAACGATACTCAGGCCAATGCCGATGCAACTCATGGTCAACTGCGCGTACAGCATGCTGCTGCTGAGCATGGAATCCAGCGGGTTGAGCAGCAGGCCGCCGGCGCCCATGGTCACCGCGGTGGCGAGAATCGCCACGGACAACCGCCGGCGCGCTGGGGCGTCGTCCTGGAAATGATTGCGGCGCAGCATCAGCCAGATCACCCGCAGCAACACCAGCGTCGCCACCAACGCCGCCCAGGGTAGCATCAACGCGCGCGGCGCCGGAGTTTCCCAATACGACCACAGCACCACCAGCACCGCCATCACCTCAAGGATATTCATCCCTCTCAACCCGGAGTTGAGGTGCTGGCACTGCGCGCGGATGACCGCTTGCTGCTGCTTATTGGACGGTGTCTGTGATGACGTAGGCACGGGTCAGGTTCCAGGCTCGGGAGTCTCGCTGCGCGTGCTCCGATCAGTGCGGCCCGGGGCCGTACTCCCCGGTGGTGCTGATGCACACGGACCTGGCGAGAGCGCTCGCTCGACGTCCTGCGTTTTTTGGCAGTTTACCCAGCCCCACCGGGAAGGGAAACCGAATCCGCCGTGTTGGCGAAAATGACCCCCGCACGGCGGTTTCGCGATGATCGCCACCCGTTGGCTGCGAAAAGCCGCCTGCGCAAGCCCCGTGCAAACCCTGATCGGTGCGGTTTGCGGGGCGATTGACGTGCCGCCTGGTGGCTGCGTTCTGGTAGACTTAGCCGCCATGGATGATGTGACTTCCCTGATCGATGGTTTGAATCCGGCCCAACGCGACGCGGTGGCCGCCGAAGATCGCCATTTACTGGTATTGGCGGGCGCCGGCTCGGGTAAAACCCGGGTGCTGGTGCACCGTATCGCCTGGCAGATCGCCACCGGCCAGGCTTCCCCGTTCGGCATTCTCGCCGTAACGTTCACCAACAAAGCCGCCGCCGAAATGCGTGGCCGCATCGAGCAGTTGCTGGAGATGCCCGCCAGCGGCATGTGGGTGGGCACCTTTCATGGTATCGCTCACCGTCTGCTGCGCGCCCACTGGCAGGAGGCACGGCTGCCGCAGAGCTTCGAGATCATCGACGCGGACGATCAGCAGCGGCTGGTCAAGCGGGTGATTCGTGAGCTGGGCCTGGATGAGCAGCGCTGGCCGGCCCGTCAGGCCACCTGGTTTATCAACGGCCAGAAAGACGAAGGCTTGCGTGCCGCGCACATGGACGTGGCCGCCGGCGATTTGTTCCTGGAGACCATGCGCAGGATCTACACCGGCTACGAAGAGGCCTGTGAGCGCGGTGGCCTGGTGGATTTCAACGAGATGCTGTTGCGGGTGCTGGAGTTGTTCCGCGACAACGACGAACTGCGCGGCCATTACCAGCGTCGCTTCCGCCACATCCTGGTGGACGAATTCCAAGACACCAACTCGATTCAGTACGCCTGGCTGCGGTTGCTCGCCAATAACGACAACGCGGTGACCATCGTCGGCGACGACGATCAGTCGATCTACGGCTGGCGCGGCGCCAAGATCGAGAACATCCACAAATTCAGCCGCGACTTTCCGGACACCCGCACCGTGCGCCTGGAGCAGAATTACCGCTCCTCCGGCACCATTCTCAACGCCGCCAACGCGGTGATCGGCAACAACAGCGATCGTCTTGGCAAACAACTGTGGACCGACGGCGGTGACGGTGAACCGATTCGCCTGTACGCCGGTTTCAATGAGGTGGACGAAGCCCGTTTTATCGCCGGTAAAGTGGACACCCACAGCCAGCAGGGCGGGCTGCGCCGCGACGTGGCGGTGCTGTATCGCTCCAACGCCCAGTCGCGGGTGCTGGAAGAGGCGTTTTTGCAGGCCGGTATTCCTTATCGCATCTACGGCGGGCAGCGCTTCTTCGAGCGCGCCGAAATCAAGAACGCGCTGGCCTATCTGCGCCTGCTGGGCAACCGGCACGCCGACGCCGCCTTCGAACGGGTGGTGAACACCCCCACCCGAGGGATTGGTAATAAAACCCTGGAGACGCTGCGCGATCTGGCTCGCCAGCGCGGCGTGTCGCTGTGGGAAGCGGCCACCGCCCTGGTCAACGAGCGGCTGGTCACCGCCCGCGCCAGCAATGCCCTGCTGGTGTTCCTGCAATTGATCGACCAGTTACAGGCGGACACCGGGCCACTGAACCTGGCGGAAACCACCGAACACGTGATCGCCGCCAGCGGCTTGCTGGATTACCACGGTCAGGAAAAAGGCGAGAAGGCCCAGCAGCGGCTGGACAACCTGCACGAACTGGTCTCCGCCACCCGCCAGTTCGGCGACGAAGAGGGTGAAGAAGACCCGCTGCTTGCCTTTCTTGACCATGCCGCGCTGGAATCCGGCGAAGGGCAGGCGGACGCCCATGAGGACGCGGTGCAGATGATGACGTTGCATTCCGCCAAAGGCCTGGAGTTTCCGGTGGTGTTCATCACTGGCTTGGAAGAGGGGTTGTTTCCCCACCAGATGTCCTCCGACGACCCGGCCCGTCTCGCCGAGGAGCGCCGGCTGTGCTACGTAGGCGTGACCCGCGCCATGCGCGAGCTGTACCTGACCCACGCGGAGAGCCGCCGGCTTTATGGCAACGACACCCTCAATGCGCCAAGCCGTTTTCTGCGTGAAGTTCCCGCCGAGCTGATCGAGGAAGTGCGCACCCGCGCCGCCATCAGCCGGCCGGTGGGCCGGCGCGGCACGGTGCGCCAGGAAGAATCCAACGGGGTGACCCTGGGGGCGCGGGTGGTGCATCCGAAATTTGGCGAGGGTACTATTTTGCACTTCGAGGGACAGGGGCCCAACGCCCGTCTGCAGATCAATTTTGACGACGCGGGCACCAAGTGGCTGGTCAGCCAGTACGCGCGGCTGGAAGTGATTTAGAAAAGAAGTCAGACGCTCCGCAGTGGGGCGAAAACAACAAAGAGTGGGAGAGAGTCAATGGATCGTCGTAAGTTCGTTTCCGCCCTGGGGCTGGGGCTGGGCGCCACCGCGCTGGCCGCCTGTGGCCAGAAGGAAGAGTCGGCCAAACAAGACGCCGCCAGCACCGCCGCCGCGGGCACCGGCCAGGGTCAGGACGGCGCCAAGACCTACGAATGGGACATGGTCACCACCTGGCCGCGCAACTACCCGGGCCTGGGCACCGGCGCCAACCGGTTCGCCGAGCGGGTCGAGAAAATGACCAATGGCCGCATGAAGATCAAGGTGCACGGCGCCGGTGAGCTGGTGCCAGCCATGGGCGTGTTCGACGCGGTGCGCTCCGGCAGTGCGCAGATGGGCCACGCCGCCTCCTATTACTGGAAAGGCAAGCACCCGGCCACCCAGTTCTTCACCGCCGTGCCGTTCGGCATGACCGGCCAGGAACTCAACGCCTGGGTCAACTTTGGTGGTGGTCAGGCGCTGTGGGACGAACTGTACGCCCAGTTCAACATGAAACCGTTCGCCTGCGGCAACAGCGGCACCCAGATGGCCGGCTGGTTCAACAAGGAAATCAACAGCCTGGAGGACATCAAGGGCCTGAAGATCCGCATGCCCGGCCTGGCCGGTGAAGTGATCCAGCGGCTCGGCGCGATCCCGGTGCAGATGCCCGGCGGCGAGGTGTTCACTGCCCTGCAGACCGGCGCGCTGGATGCCGCCGACTGGGTCAGCCCGTACAACGATCTCGCCTTCGGCCTGTACAAGGTGGTCAAGTACTACTACTACCCCAGCTGGCAGGAACCCGGCGCCATGCTGGAACTGACCATCAACAAGGAACAGTGGGACGGCCTGCCCGCGGACCTGCAGTCGATCATCGCCAACGCCGCCGAGGCGGAAAACCAGCGCATCTACGACGAGTTCACCGCCCGCAACGCGGATGCCCTCAAGCAGCTGGTGGACGAGCACGGCGTCAAACTGCGGCGCCTGCCCGAAGACGTGTTGATGGCGCTCAAGGAGACCAGCGACAAGGTGGTCGCCGACCTGGTCGCCAACAACCCGGAAGCCAGCAAGGTGTATGACTCTTACCGCAGCTTCCGTGACAGCATCCTGCCGTCCATCGCGGTGGCCGAGCAGGCCGCGCTCAACGCACGCTCTCGTGTGCTGGGTCGTGAGGAGGATATTTAAGCGCCGCCTGGGGCGGCGCACGCTGGACGCCTGACGCCTGACGCCTGACGCCTGACGCCTGACGCCTGACGCCGGACGCCGGACGCTAAAGTCAAAACCCGAGACGGAAGGCATTGCGGCTGCGCAAACGCTCTTTGCGTAGCCGCATCGCTCTGAAACCAGGGGGTTTTAGCGTCCGGCGTCAGGCGTCCGGCGTCTAGCGTTCTACCCCCGCACCGCCCGGGTGCGACCATTCTCATCGATGGCCACGAACGTAAAGTGGCCTTCGGTGACCTTGGCCAGGCCGCCCAGGTCTTCGCGTATCCACACCTCCACCAGAATCTGCATGGAACTGCGGCCGATGTCCTGCAATTGGGTGTAGCAGCTGACCACCGCGCCCACCGGTACCGGGCGCAGGAATGCCATGGAATCGATGGCCACCGTGGCCACCCGCCCCTTGGCCGTGGCGCGGGCGGTCACCGACCCGGCCAGATCCATCTGTGAAACCAGCCAGCCGCCGAAGATGTCGCCGTTCCAGTTGGCGTTCTGAGGCATGGCGATGGTTTGCAGCGCCAGGGTGCCTATCGGCTGAGGCATGTCGTCGAGAGAATGATCAGTCATGTTGTTATTTATCCGTATAAAAGACCCGGCAGCCAGGTGGCCAGCTGAGGGAACAGGCCAAGAATGCCGAGCATGGTCAACTGAATCAGAATAAAGGGTATCACGCCTTTGTAGATGTCGGCGGTACGCACTTCCGGTGGTGCCACGCCGCGTAGATAAAACAGCGCGAAACCGAATGGCGGGGTCAGGAATGAGGTCTGCAGGTTCAATGCGATCATTACCCCCAGCCAGATCGGGTCCAGCCCCATGCCCAGCAGCACCGGGCCGACAATGGGCACCACCACGAAGGTGATCTCCACGAAATCGAGAATGAAGCCGAGCAGGAAGATCACCAGCATCACCACCAGCGTGGCGCCGACCACGCCGCCGGGCATGTTGTCGAAGAAATGCTGCACCACCTCATCGCCGCCGAAGGCGCGGAACACCAGCGAAAACAGGCTGGCTCCGATCAGAATCATAAACACCATGGTGGTCACGCGGGTGGTGCTGCGTACCACTTCGCGGAGAATGTGACGGTCAAGATGGCGATTCATCATTGCCAGCAACAGGGCGCCGAACGCGCCCACGCCGGCGGCTTCCGTGGGGGTGGCGTAACCGCCCAGGATGGAACCCAGCACGGCGATGATCAGTACCAGTGGCGCAAGCAGCCCCTCGATCAGCGAAATCGGCTTGCCGTCTTCGGTGCCGGGCTGGCTCACCGGTGGTGCCTGCTCCGGTTTCAGCCAACTGATCACCATCACGTAAATCAGGTACATGGCCACCAGAATCAGACCCGGAATCATCGAGCCGACGAACAGGTCGCCCACCGACACCGTGTCCAGTGACCAGATGCCCTGGCGCAGCTGCGCCTCCTGGTAGGCGGTGCCCAGCACATCGCCCAGCAGCACCAGCGCGATCGAGGGCGGAATGATCTGGCCGAGGGTGCCGGTGGCGCAGATCAGACCGGTGGCCAGGCGCGGGTTATAGCCATAGCGCAGCATGGTGGGCAGCGACAGCAGGCCCATGGTGACCACGGTGGCGCCGACGATGCCGGTGCTGGCGGCCAGCAGGGCGCCGACAATCACGATCGCCAGCCCCAGGCCGCCGGGCAGCCGGCCCATCAGCCGGCCCATGCTGGCCAGCAGTTTCTCGGCCACTTTCGATTTTTCCAGCATTACGCCCATGAACACGAACAGCGGCACCGCCAGCAGGCTGGTGTTCTCGATAATGCCGTACAGGCGGCCGGGCAGGTAGGTCAGGTCCGAGGGCGAAATCACACCGGCGACGAGGCCGCCGAGCGCGAACATCAGCGCCGTGCCGCCCAGACAAAACGCCACCGGGTAGCCGGTCAGAAGCACCAGACACGCCACCACGAACATGCCCAGGGGGATCAATTCCATGCGTCCCCCTCATCGTGCTGGGCCACCGGCGGTGGTGTGTTGCCGGCCAACACCAGCCCGTGGCGGATCAGATCGGCGATGCCCTGCAGAATCAGCATCACCGGCAGCACCAGCAGCAGCGTTTTGAGCACGAACACCAGCGGCAGCCCGCCGTTGTCGGAGTTCTCCAGGCCGGCCCAACTGCGCAGCACGTAATCCCAGCTCAGCAGCAAAATGGCCAGGCTGACCGGCATCAACAGCAGCAGGGTGCCAAGCACATTGACCAGGGCTTTGCGGCGGGGGCTGAAATGCTGGTAGAAGACGTCCACCCGGACATGCTCATCCAGGGCCAGTGTATAAGCGGCGGCCAGCGTGAACAGGGCGGCGTGCAGGTAGGTGATGCTTTCCTGAAGGGCAATGTTGCCGATGCCGAAGAAGTAGCGCAAAACCACCACCAGCACCATTAATATCACCATCAGCAGGGAAAACCAGGCACACAAGTGGCCGACGGAGCAGCTCAGAGCGGTCAGACGGCGCTGCCAGCGCAGCAGATATTGTTGTCGTTGTGAGATCACGGAACTTCCTTGGCGCGCACCGGCCCCCCGCAAGAAAGGTAAAGGTGGCGCTCTTCGACGTCGAATTGAGCGCGATTATACGTATACCGGGCCTCCGGGTCAGCAAAGTGGCGGCGTGGCGCGGTGGGCGGGCCTGCAAAATGCCCTCTTGCGGGTGGCCTGTCACTTGCCTGTCACAAACACCGCCTAGTCTTTGGCTGGCTGATCGAATCCGCCGGCGGGGGGAATGCCGGCCCAAATAACCAGGAGTCTGATCGTGAAACTGAAAACCAACATGATTATTGCCGGGGCGGTTGCCGCCGTGGCCCTGGCCGGTGCCCCGGCCACCGCCTTGGCCCGCGACACCATCTCCATTGTCGGCTCATCGACGGTATACCCGTTCGCCACCGTGGTGGCCGAGCGCTTTGGCCGCAGCAGCGGCCAGCCGACCCCGAAAATCGAATCCACCGGCTCCGGCGGCGGCTTTAAGCTGTTCTGCCAGGGCGTGGGCACCGACACGCCGGACATCACCAACGCGTCGCGGCGCATGAAGAGCTCGGAATTCGAGATGTGCCAGAAGAACGGCACCAAAGAGATCACCGAAGTCGTGATTGGCTATGACGGCATCGTGCTGGCCAATTCCGCCGAAGCCAAGCACATTGATCTGACCCTCAAGGACATCTTCCTGGCGCTGGCCAAGGAAGTGCCGGACCCGAAGGGCGGTGACAAGCTGGTGGCCAACCCTTATAAAACCTGGAAGCAGGTCAATCCGGAACTGCCGGACATGAAGATCGAAGTGCTGGGCCCGCCGCCCACCTCCGGCACCCGCGATGCCTTCAATGAACTGGCCATGGAAGGCGGCTGCAAGCAAGTACCCAGCGTCAAGGCGCTGAAAGAGAAAGACGAAGACAAGTTCGAACGCGTCTGCCGCAGTATTCGTGAAGACGGCGCCTTCGTGGAAGCCGGCGAAAACGACAACTTGATCGTGCAGAAGCTGGTCGCCAACCACGGTGCTCTGGGGATCTTCGGGTTCTCGTTCCTGGACCAGAACCGCGGCAAGGTACAAGGTGCGCACATCAATGGCGTGGCCCCCACCTTCGAGACCATTTCCAGCGCCGATTACCCGGTGTCCCGCTCTCTCTACTTCTACGTGAAGAAAGCGCACGTGGGCGTGGTGCCTGGCATTGAGGGTTACGTGAAGGAGTTCACCAGCGAGCGCGCCTGGGGCCCCGAAGGTTACCTCGCCGACAAGGGTATGATTCCGCTGCCCGACGACGAGCGTGCGAAAATGGCCAAGCAGGCCCAGAGCCTGGCGCCGATGACCGGCAAGGAACTCTGAGCAGGACGCAAGGCGAGACAGCGCAGGGATGCGCACCCGAACAGCCCGGCAGCCGATGTTGTCGGGCCGTTTGCGTCACGGTTGAGTTAAAAATAGCGGTTTTCTCGCCCAAGCCCGCGGGCTTGGGCGAGCAAATCCTGAACGGGAGTCGTTGAATGCAAACCGGCAATCTGCTGCTGCTGGTACTGATATTGGTGGCGCTGGCCTATTACCTGGGGCTGCGCCGCTCGGTGGCGCTGGCCCGGCCATTGGGGGGCATTCGCCACCTGCAATCCCTGCCGTTCTATTACGCCATGCGCGTGGCCTTGTGGTGCGCGATCCCGGCGCTGGTGGTACTCGGCCTGTGGATGGTTCTGGATGACACCCTGATCCGTCAGTTGGTGATCGGCGGCCTGCCCGAAGGGCTGCGCCCGCCATCCCCGGGGGCGCGCGGTTTGCTGATCACGCAGATCCAGAACGTCGCCAGTGGCGCGCTGCCGAGGGGCTCGGTGGCGCCGGAGCTAGCCGCCGCCGCCGATCGCCTGGTCGGCCTGCGTGGCATCAATCGGTTGGCGCTGGCGGTGGCGGTGCTGGCCGCCGCCATGTTTGGCGCCGCCTGGGGCTGGGCGCGCATTTCGCCGAAGTTGCGCGCCCGCGAGCAGGTCGAGCGCATTCTGCGCGGCTTGTTCATGCTGTGCGCACTGGTGGCGATTCTCACCACCGTGGGCATCGTGTTGTCGGTGTTGTTCGAGTCGATCCGCTTCTTCCATAAAGTGTCACCCATGGAGTTTCTGTTCGGCGTTCACTGGAGCCCGCAAACCGCGTTGCGTGCCGATCAGGTGGCGTCCTCCGGGGCGTTTGGCGCGGTGCCGCTGTTTTTGGGCACCATGATGATTTCCGCCATCGCGTTGCTGGTGGCGGTGCCGGTGGGGCTGATGTCGGCGATTTATCTGGCCGAATACGCGCGCCCCTGGGTGCGCTCGTTCGCCAAGCCGGCGCTGGAGATTCTGGCCGGGGTGCCGACCGTGGTGTATGGCTTTTTCGCCGCGCTGACGGTGGCGCCGTTTATTCGTGGCCTGGGCGAGAGTCTGGGGCTGGATGTGGCGTCGGAATCGGCGCTGGCGGCGGGTCTGGTGATGGGCGTGATGATCATCCCGTTTGTTTCGTCGCTGGCTGACGATGTGATCACCGCGGTGCCCCAGGTGATGCGCGATGGCTCTCTGGGGTTGGGCGCCACCAAGTCCGAAACGATCCGCAAGGTGGTGATTCCGGCGGCGTTGCCGGGGATCATGGGCGGCGTTCTTCTGGCCGCGTCGCGGGCCATCGGTGAAACCATGATCGTGGTGATGGCCGCTGGCCTGGCCGCCAACCTTACCGCCAATCCGCTGGACGCGGTAACCACGGTGACCGTGCAGATCGTCACCCTGCTGACCGGCGACCAGGAGTTCGACAGTGCTAAGACCCTGGCGGCGTTCGCCCTGGGCCTGATGCTGTTTATCACCACCCTGGCCCTCAACGTGCTCGCCCTGCACATCGTCAGAAAGTATCGGGAGCAGTATGAATAAGTCCAGTCACCCGGCCGGCGAAGAGGCTGCCACCGTGAGCCCGACCACCGTGCAAGTGCGCAAAAGCCTGGCGCGCCGTTATCGCGCGGAAAAACGCTTCCGTTTCTATGGCGTGCTGTCGATCTGCATCGGCTTGCTGGCGTTGCTGATACTGTTCACGGACATCATTGGTAAAGGGCACAGCGCCTTCTTCGAGCATTACATCAAGCTCGAGGTCACCTTTGACCGCGACACCCTGGGCGTGGACAACGCCAGCGACAAAGAGCAGCTCGATTACGCCAACTTCGACGGCATCGTGAAGCAGGCACTGCAGGCGCGCTTTGCCAACGTGCAAGACCGCCAGCAACGGCGCGAGCTTAACGAACTGGTCAGCGTCGGCTCCGCCTACCAGCTGCGCGACCAGCTTGTCGAACACCCCGGCTGGCTGGGCCAGAGCCATTCATTGTGGCTGCTCGCCGACGACGATGCCGATCTGTTTTTGAAAGCCGGCGAGCGTGGCCGTGCCGATTCACGGCTTACCGAGCAACAACAGCAATGGTTGGCAGAACTGGAGCGCGACGGAGATACCGAGCGCCGCTTCAATGCCTCGTTCTTTACCCATGGTGATTCCCGGGAGCCGGAAATGGCCGGTATCTGGGGCGCCGTGGTGGGTTCATTCCTGACCATGCTGGTAACGCTGTGTCTGTCGTTCCCGATCGGCGTGGCGGCGGCGATTTACCTGGAAGAATTCGCACCGCGCAATCGCTTCACCGATTTCATCGAGGTGAACATCAACAACTTGGCGGCGGTGCCTTCGATCATCTTCGGCTTGTTGGGGCTGGCGATCTTCCTGAACGTGTTCGGCATGCCACGCTCGGTGCCGGTGCTGGGCGCCGTGGTGCTGACACTGATGACCTTGCCGACCATCATTATCTCCAGCCGCGCGGCGATCAAAACCGTGCCGCCCTCGATCCGCGAAGCGGCCCTCGGGCTCGGAGCCTCGCGCATGCAGGTGGTGTTGCATCACGTGCTACCTTTAGCAATGCCGGGCATGCTCACCGGCGCCATCATCGGCATGGCCCAGGCGCTCGGCGAAACCGCGCCGCTTTTGCTGATTGGCATGGTTGCCTTTATCGTCGACGTGCCCGGCGGGCCACTTGATCCCGCCACCGTGTTGCCGGTGCAGATTTATCTATGGGCGGACAGCCCCGAACAGGCCTTCGTGGCCATGACGTCGGCGGCGATCATGGTGCTGCTGGCCTTCCTGATCACCATGAATACGCTGGCGGTGATACTGCGTAAACGCCTTGAACGCCGCTGGTAAGGAGCGATGCCCATGGATACCGCCCAATCACTGGATAACCGCGATGCCGAGGCCGGCCGCACGCCGGCAACGCAAGACAAGGATCACCGACCCGCGATGCAAGATACCCCCTATCCCGAGCACACCGTCGGCCATCCGTTTCTTGATGATCCGAAAATGCGATTGCGTGACGTCAATGTGTTCTACGCCGACAACCAGGCGATCCACAATGTCAGCCTGGACATCGGCAAGAACGAAGTGATTGCGTTGATCGGCCCGTCCGGTTGCGGCAAATCCACATTCCTGCGTTCACTGAATCGTATGAATGACACCATCGATATCTGTCGGGTGAACGGTGAATTGTTCCTTGAGCGCCAGGATCTGTACGACTCGAAGATGGACGTGGTGGAACTGCGCGCGCGCGTCGGCATGGTGTTCCAAAAGCCCAACCCGTTTCCCAAATCGATCTACGACAATGTGGCATATGGACCGCGCCTGCATGGCCTGGCGGACAAAAAATACGACCTGGATGAAATGGTCGAGACCAGTCTGCGCAAGGCTGGCCTGTGGGACGAAGTGAAGGACCGCCTGCACGCGCCTGGCACCGGCCTTTCCGGCGGCCAGCAGCAGCGCTTGTGCATCGCCCGCACCATCGCCGTGAGCCCGGAAGTGGTGCTGATGGATGAGCCCTGTTCGGCGCTTGACCCGATCGCCACGGCGAAGATCGAGGAGTTGATTGCCGAGCTTACCGAGTCCTACACCATCGCCATCGTCACCCACTCCATGCAGCAGGCGGCCCGGGTTTCCCATCGCACCGCGTACTTCCACCTGGGTCGATTGATCGAGGTGAACGATACCGACACGGTGTTCACCAAGCCCGAGCACGCTCTTACCGAAGCCTACATCACCGGCCGGTTCGGTTAGGGCCTGTTCACACTAATTTTGATGGCCGCGTTGCTGT
>TARA_R110001606_G_scaffold36685_1_pt1 | contig 14276 bp, 13 predicted proteins | sample TARA_R110001606 | Tara Oceans TARA_R110001606 (sample SAMEA4398315) | marine metagenome | biome: Polar Biome; feature: [SRF] surface water layer (ENVO:00010504); material: water (ENVO:00002006), including particulate matter (ENVO:01000060) such as... | depth 5 m | reverse complement strand
TGAACTGACGACGACCGGCGCGGCGGCCGCGACGTCGCCGCGCCCCATGATCCAGGGGGGAGACCGGGAATGGAATTGCTGTGGTTGGCGGTCAGCACGATCGCGATCGGGGTCTTTGGCTGCGTGGCCTGGTTCTGGGGGTCGAACTGGCTGCTGGACCGCATCTATCCGCCGCGCGGGGCGCAGGCGGGCGACAACATCCGGCGGGCGAACCAGATCCGCCCCTGGCTGTTCCTGGGGCCCGCGATCCTGTTCCTGACGACCTATCTGGTCTATCCGGTGCTGGACAGCTTCTGGCGGTCGCTGTTCAATTCGAACGGATCGCAGTTCGTCGGCCTGGACAACTATGTCTGGCTGGTGAACGACGGCAAGTTCCGGGAATCCATGCTGAACAACATGGCCTGGCTGCTGGTCGTGCCGGCCCTGTCCACGCTGTTCGGCCTGCTGGCTGCGCAGCTGACCGACCGGCTGAAATGGGGCAACATCGGCAAGTCGCTGATCTTCATGCCCATGGCCATCAGCTTTGTCGGCGCGGGCGTGATCTGGAAGTTCATCTATGAATACCGCGCCTCGGGCGAGACGCAGATCGGCCTTCTGAACTGGATCGTAACCCAGCTGGGTGGAGAGCCGCAGATCTGGCTGACCCTGCCGGTGTGGAACAACCTTCTGCTGATGATCGTGCTGGTCTGGATCCAGACTGGCTTCGCGATGGTCATCCTGTCGGCCGCCCTGCGCGGCATCCCCGAGGAGACGATCGAGGCCGCCATTCTGGACGGCGCATCCCCCCTTCAGGTGTTCTTCAAGATCAAGGTGCCGCAGATCATGGGCACCATCGCGGTGGTCTGGACCACCATCACCATCGTCGTGCTGAAGGTCTTCGACATCGTCTTCGTCATGACCAACGGGCAATGGGGCACGCAGGTGCTGGCGAACCTGATGTATGACTGGATGTTCCGCGGCACGCCCGATTACGGGCGCGGGTCGGCCATCGCCATCGTCCTGATGATCCTGGTCACCCCGATCATGGTCTGGAATATCTACAACGCACGCAAGGAGGTCCGCTGATGGAGGGGATGGCTGGACAGAAGTCGTCGCTGGCCTGGGCGGTCAACATCGCGGCCTTCCTGCTGGTGCTGCTGTGGACGATCCCGACGCTGGGCCTGTTCGTGTCGTCGTTCCGCGACCGCGACCAGATCTCGACCTCGGGGTGGTGGCAGTCGTTCTCGGGCTCGGTGCAGACCGGTTTCGTGCGTTCGGGCACGGCCGAGGACCAGGTGCAGGAGGGCGATCTCTATGTGATCCAAGGCAGCGCTTTGGAGGGCACGCAGGAGTTGACCGCTTGGGGCACCAGCGCGCGCCAGCCCGATGCCAACGCCCCCGGCGACACCGTCGAGCTGGAGCCGGGGATCGATCTGACCGTGGCCGAGGACGGCAGCTATCGCATGACCTCGGCCCAGCCCTTCGAGATGCGGCGCGGTGAACGGATCTTCACCACAACCCTGTCGCCGCCGGCCTTCACGACCGACAACTATTCCCGGGTTCTGACCGCAGGCGGGCTGGGGCGCGCCTTCATGAACACCATGACGGTGACGATCCCCGCCACCGTCATCCCGATCCTGATCGCGGCCTTTGCGGCCTATGCGCTGGCTTGGATGCAGTTTCCGGGCCGGGCCCTGCTGACGGCCTGCGTGGTGGGGCTTCTGGTCGTGCCGCTGCAGGTGGCGCTGATCCCATTGCTGCGGCTGCACAACGAACTGGGCATCGGCAAGGGATACCTGGGCATCTGGCTGGCGCATACTGGGTTCGGCCTGCCGCTGGCGGTCTATCTGCTGCGAAACTACATGGTCGGCCTGCCACGAGAGGTCATCGAGAGCGCCCGCGTCGACGGCGCGACCGAATTCCAGATCTTCCGCCGGATCATCCTGCCGCTGTCCTTCCCCGCCCTGGCCAGTTTCGCGATCTTCCAGTTCCTGTGGGTCTGGAACGACCTGCTGGTGGCCACGGTGTTCCTGGGCAACACGCGCGAACAGCTGGTCATGACGGGCCTGCTACGAGAGCTGATGGGATCGCGCGGAGGTGAATGGGAGATCCTTGCAACTTCGGCCTTTATCTCGATAGCGGTGCCGCTGCTGGTGTTCTTTGCCATGCAGAAATATCTGGTCCGCGGATTGCTGGCCGGCTCCGTGAAAGGTGGATGAACTTGACTGAACAGACGACGGATTGGTGGAAGGGCGGGATCATCTATCAGATCTACCCGCGCAGCTTTCAGGACACGACCGGCAGCGGCACGGGCGATCTGGCGGGCATCGCCCAACGCCTGCCCTATGTGGCGTCCCTGGGGGTCGATGCGGTCTGGATCTCTCCGTTCTTCACCTCTCCGATGAAGGATTTCGGCTACGACGTCAGCGATTACTGCGGCATCGACCCGATCTTCGGCACGATGGAGGATTTCGATTGGCTGGTCCAAAGCGCGCACGAGCTGGGTCTGAAGGTCATGATCGACCTGGTGATGTCGCATACCTCGGACCAGCATCCCTGGTTCAAGGAAAGCCGCGCCAGCCGCGACAACCCGAAATCGGACTGGTATGTCTGGTCGGACCCGCGCCCGGACGGCACGCCGCCCAACAACTGGCTGTCGATCTTCGGCGGCAGCGCGTGGCAGTGGGATGCGCGGCGCGAACAGTATTTCCTGCACAACTTCCTGTCGTCGCAGCCGGACCTGAACTTTCACAACCCCGCCGTCCAGGACGCCCTGATCGAGATGGCGCGGTTCTGGCTGGACAAGGGCGTCGACGGCTTCCGGCTGGACACGATCAACTTCTATTTCCACGACGCCCAGCTGCGCGACAACCCGCCCCTGGCGCCGGAACTGCGCAAGTCGGACACGGCCCCCGCCGTGAACCCCTACAACCACCAGAGCCACCGCTTCAGCAAATCGCAGCCCGAGAACCTGGCCTTCCTTGAACGGTTCCACCAGGCGCTGGTGCCTTACGGCGCCGCCGTCGTGGGCGAGATCGGCGACAGCGAGCGCGGGCTGGAACTGCTGGAGGAGTATACCGGCGTTCCGGGCCGGGTGCAGATGTCCTATGTCTTCGACTTCCTGTCGGGTGACGACCTGCCCGCCGCGCGCGTGGTCGAGGTGTTCGATAAGCTGCACGACATCGCGCCGAACGCCTGGCCCTGCTGGGCCATGTCGAACCATGACGTGGTGCGCCACGTCACGCGCTGGAACCTGCCGGACCAGGCGGCCAAGGCCTATGCAACGGTGCTGTTGTGCCTGCGCGGGTCGGTCTGCCTGTACCAGGGAGAGGAGCTGGGCCTGCCCGAGGCCGAGCTGCGCTTCGAGGATCTGCGCGATCCGTACGGCATCGAGTTCTGGCCCGAGTTCAAGGGCCGCGACGGTTGTCGGACGCCGATGGTCTGGGACATGGGCGTAAACGGCGGTTTCTCGACCAGCCAGCCCTGGCTGCCGGTGCCGCACACGCATCTGCAGCGGACCGTCGTCAGCCAGGAGGCCGACGCCCAGTCCATGCTGCACCATTATCGCTGGGCGGTCGGCCTGCGCCGCAAGCACAGCGCATTGCGCTGCGGAAACATGACAGACATCAAGGCCGAGGGGCCGGTGCTTTCCTTCCGCCGCCGTGACGACAAGCAGACCCTGCTGATCCGCGCCAACCTGTCCGACGACGATGCGGGCGGGCTGATGCCGTGGCAGGTCCAGATCATCGAAGGGTAGGGGAGGAAGACCGCAAATGGCCGATCTGAAACTGACGGACGTCGCCAAGTCCTATGGCGACGTGCAGGTGCTGAGGGACATCGACCTGGACATCCGTTCGGGAGAGTTCATCGTCTTTGTCGGGCCGTCCGGCTGCGGGAAATCCACGCTCTTGCGCATGATCGCGGGCCTGGAGCAGATCACCGGAGGAGAGCTGAAGATCGGCGGGCAGGTGATGAACGACATCCCGCCCAGCCAGCGCGGCATCGCGATGGTGTTCCAGTCCTATGCGCTGTACCCGCACATGACGGTCCGCGACAACATGGCCTTCGCGCTGAAGATCGCGGGCCAGTCCAAGGAGCAGATCCAGGCCGCCACCGACCGTGCCGGCAAGATGCTGCAGCTGACGCCCTATCTGGACCGCCTGCCCAAGGCCCTGTCGGGCGGCCAGCGTCAGCGCGTGGCCATCGGGCGGGCCATCGTGCGCGACCCCAAGGTCTATCTGTTCGACGAACCGCTGTCGAACCTGGACGCCGCCCTGCGCGTCGCCACCCGGATCGAGATCGCACAGCTGAAGGCCTCGATGCCCGACCGCACGATGATCTATGTCACCCACGACCAGACCGAGGCGATGACCCTGGCCGACCGCATCGTGGTGCTGGCCGGCGGCGGCATCGCGCAGGTCGGCGCGCCGCTGGAGCTGTACGAGCGTCCGATGACCGAATTCGTGGCCCAGTTCATCGGCAGCCCGGCGATGAACCTGCTGCCCGGGCGGGTCAAGACCGTGGGCGCGATGACCACCGTCGCGCTGGACGTGGGCCTGGAGGCGCAGGTCGCCATCCCGACCCGCGCCGGCGACGAGGGCATGGTCGTCAACCTGGGCGTCCGCCCCGAGGACATGCGCGAGACCGACGGCACCCCGGTCTTCGAGGGGACCGTCGATCTGACCGAGGCCCTGGGAGAGGTCACGCTGCTGTACTTCGGCACCGGGGCCGAGACCGCGCCGATCACCGCCAAGCTGCCGGGCATCCACCCGGACCTGAAGGGCAAGCGGGTCCGGCTGACCGCCGATCCCCATGCGCTGCACCTGTTCCATAAGGGACAGTCGCTGCTGTACCGGGACGGCGCCGACCGTCTGCCGCCCTATCAGCCGCGCATGGCCGCGCCCTCGGGCAGCATGGGCGGCACGCACGCGCAGTCGGATCGCGGTCCGGACCGGGCGATGGACGGGATGGTCATCCCCGAGGGTCCGGTACGCTGAGCCCCGGGGCGCGACCAAAGTCGCAGATCGCGCCCCGCAAACCGTGCTATACTTTCCCCATCCTGAGGGGGAGACCATGACCGAACGCAACCACGCGGAGCTTGTGGCCGCGCAGTCGCAGTCACGCAGCGCCACCTCGGCGCTGGCCGCATCCTGGCGGCGGTCCATGCTGAAGCACGGGCTGGACCCCGCCGACCGCCGCCGCCCGGATCGCCTGTCCGACAGCGAACTGGCCGACCGCCATCAGGCGATGCAGGCCTTCCTGAACATCGCCGGACCGCAGCTGGACCAGCTGTACAACCTGGTCGGCCTGTCGGGCTGCAACGTGCTGCTGACCGATGCGCATGGCATCGTGCTGGACCAGCGGGTGTCGGATGCCGACGCCCAGCAGTTCCGCGACTGGGGCCTGTGGCAGGGCGCCGACTGGTCCGAGGCCGCGCAGGGCACCAACGGCATCGGCACCTGCCTGGCCGAGGGTCGGCAGGTGACCATCCACCGTGACGAACATTTCCGCACCCTGAACACCGCGATGTCTTGCATGGACGCGCCGATCTGGGGACCGGACGGGCGGCTGCTGGCCGCGCTGGACGTCAGTTCGGCGCGGGCGGACCAGACCGAACGCTACAATCGGCTGATCTCGGCGCAGGTCGCGCAAACCGCGCGGGCGATCGAATCGCTGTTCTTCCGGATGTCGTTTCCCGACGCGCGCATCGTCGTGGCCTCGGACGATCAGGGCGAACAGGCGGTGCTGCTGGCGGTGGACAAGGACGACCTGGCCATCGGCGCCACCCGCGCCGCCCGCCGCGCCTTGGGGCTGGAACGCGAGGGTGCGATCCGCCCGCGCCCGGCCGCCGACCTGCTGGGCCGCCAGGACGACCTGACCGGGTTCGACCGGGCCGAACGCGCCGCCGTGATGCGCGCCCTGGCCCGCGCGCAGGGCAACGTGTCGGCAGCCGCACGCGCGCTTGGGATCGGGCGGGCGACGATGTACCGGCGCATGGCGCGCCTTGGGCTTGGTGAAAATCACGGGGGACTGTCTCACATGTGAGACAGCTTCTGCGCTGCGGCGTGGATCGGCGGTTGCGACGAATCACGCGCTGTCCGACGCTTTGCCCATACCCGGACCGGGAGATCCGGGGGCTGACATCCCGAGGAGGAGGAACCGATGCCGAACGACCAGACGCACGAATTCAAGGGCGTGGGCGTGATGCCCTTTGCCCGCCGTTATGACAACTTCATCGGTGGCGAATGGACTGCGCCCAAGTCGGGCCGCTACTTCACCAACACCACGCCCATCACCGGGGCCGAGATCGGCGAGATCGCCCGATCCAATGCCGACGACATCGAGGCCGCGCTGGACGCGGCGCACAAGGCCAAGGGGGCCTGGGGCCGCACCTCGACCACCGATCGGTCCAACGCGCTGCTGAAGATCGCCGACCGGATGGAGGCGAACCTGGAGCTGCTGGCCACCGCCGAGACCTGGGACAACGGCAAGCCCATCCGCGAGACGATGGCCGCCGACCTGCCGCTGGCCATCGACCATTTCCGCTACTTCGCGGGCGTCCTGCGCGCGCAGGAGGGCGGCATTTCGGAAATCGACAACGACACGATCGCGTACCATTTCCACGAGCCCCTGGGCGTGGTGGGTCAGATCATCCCGTGGAACTTTCCGCTGCTGATGGCCTGCTGGAAGCTGGCGCCCGCGCTGGCCGCCGGCAACTGCGTCGTGCTGAAGCCCGCAGAGCAGACCCCGGCCACGATCATGGTCTTTGCCGAGCTGATCGCCGACATCCTGCCGCCGGGCGTCCTGAACATCGTCAACGGTTTCGGCCTGGAGGCGGGCAAGCCGCTGGCGTCGAACCCGCGCATCTCCAAGATCGCCTTCACCGGGGAAACCACAACCGGCCGCCTGATCATGCAGTACGCGTCCGAGAACCTGATCCCGGTCACGCTGGAACTGGGTGGCAAGTCGCCCAACATCTTCATGGAGGATGTCTGCCGCGAGGACGACGACTTCTTCGACAAGGCGATCGAGGGTTTCGTGATGTTCGCGCTGAACCAGGGCGAGGTCTGCACCTGCCCGTCGCGCGCCCTGATCCACGAGAAGATCTATGACCAGTTCATGGAACGCGCGCTGAAGCGCGTCGAGGCCATCGTGCAGGGCGACCCGCGCGACAGCGCGACGATGATCGGCGCGCAGGCCTCGAGCGAGCAGAAGGAGAAGATCCTCTCCTACTTCGACATCGGTCGCAAGGAAGGCGCCGAGGTGCTGATCGGCGGCGAGGCCGCGGATCACGGCGGAGAGCTGTCGGGCGGGTTCTACATCAAGCCGACGGTGTTCAAGGGCCACAACAAGATGCGGGTCTTCCAGGAAGAGATCTTTGGCCCGGTCGTGTCCGTGACCACCTTCAAGGACCAGGACGAGGCGCTGTCGATCGCCAACGACACGCTGTACGGTCTGGGCGCGGGACTGTGGTCGCGGGATGCGAACACCTGCTATCGCTTCGGTCGCGCGATCCAGGCGGGCCGGGTCTGGACGAACTGCTATCACGCCTATCCGGCCCACGCGGCCTTCGGCGGCTACAAGCAGTCGGGCATCGGGCGTGAAAACCACCGCATGATGCTAGACCACTATCAGCAGACCAAGAACATGCTGGTCAGCTACAGCCCCAAGAAGCTGGGCTTCTTCTGACGCGATGCGGGCGGCCTTCGGGTCGCCCGCAACCCGCACCGATCCCGCGGCGTTGGGCCAGACGCCACCTGCGGAGCGCGCCATGCCCAAGGACAGCATCATCGACCCCGAGGACGCCGCGATCAGCGCGGGCCTGACCTATGTGAACGACGACATGCCGGGCATCACGCGCCAGCGGTCGGGCAAGGGGTTCTCGTACAAGGGACCGGACGGGCGCACCATCACCGACAAGGCGGAACGCAAGCGGCTGGCATCGCTGGCCATTCCGCCCGCCTATGTCGACGTCTGGATCTGTCCCGATCCGCGCGGCCACATCCAGGCGACCGGGCGCGACGCCAAGGGCCGCAAGCAGTACCGCTATCACCCCGAATTCCGCGAGCTGCGCGACAGCAGCAAGTATGACCGCATGCTGGATTTCGCGCGCGGCCTGCCGCAGCTGCGTGCGCAGGTCGATGCCGACATGTCGCGCCGCGGCCTGCCGGTGGAAAAGGTTCTGGCGACCATCGTGTTCCTGCTGGAGAACACCATGATCCGCGTGGGCAACACCCGCTATGCGCGCGAGAACAAGTCGCACGGGCTGACCACGCTGCGGATGCGGCATGTCACGCTGGACGGCAATCAGGTCCGCTTCAAGTTCAAGGGCAAGTCGGGCAAGGAATGGAACCTGGGCCTGCGCGACCGCCGCGTTGCCCGCATCATCCGTGCCGTGCAGGAGATCCCCGGCCAGCACCTGTTCCAATATGTGGACGACGACGGCACGCGCCGCCAGGTCACCTCGACCGAGGTGAACGACTATCTGCGCCAGATCACCGGGCGGCAGGTCACCGCCAAGGATTTCCGAACCTGGACCGGCACGGTCCTGGCTGCCCTGGCATTGGCCGAATACGAGAAGGCCGACAGCGAGGCAGCCGCCAAGCGCAACGTGCGCGACGCCATTGAATCGGTTGCCGCGAGGCTTGGCAACACGCCTACCATCTGCCGCCAGTGCTATGTGCACCCTCAGATCATCGACGCCTATCTGGCCGACGAGTTGCGGCTAGAGCTGGCCGACACGATCGACGACACCCTGACCCAGACTGACCTGCGCCCCGAAGAGACGCAGGTCCTGCGGTTCCTCAAGAAAAGGCTGAAGACATGAGCACCGTCACCGCCACCCCCGCCGCGCTGGAACTGATCGCCGAGATCGTGGCCGATCATGGTCCGGTCCTGTTCCACCAGTCGGGCGGCTGCTGCGACGGGTCGTCGCCGATGTGCTATCCCCAAGGCGATTTCCGCGTGGGCGAACGCGACGTGCAGCTGGGAGAGATCGGCGGCGCGCCCTTCTACATTTCGGCCAGCCAGGCCGAGGCGTGGGCCCATACCGACCTGATCATCGACGTGGTGCCGGGGCGGGGCGGCATGTTCAGTCTCGACAACGGTCGCGAGAAGCGCTTCCTGACCCGGTCAGAGATGTGCAGCATCTAGCGCCAAGCAGCGTTGTGACCAAGGCCGCGCTGCGCTAGACACGGGCGACACCTGCGAAAGGCTTGCCCCATGACCCACAGCGTCTTCATCGATGGCGAGGCCGGCACCACCGGCCTGCAGATCCGCGACCGCCTGCTGGGACGCGACGACATCCGCCTGGTTCAGCTGGACCCCGCGATGCGCAAGGACCCGCAGGCCCGCGCCGACTGCTTTGCGCAGGCCGATGTCGCGATCCTGTGCCTTCCGGACGCCGCCGCGCGCGAGGCCGTGACCCTGACGGCCGACATGGACGTGCGCCTGATCGACGCCTCGACCGCGCACCGGATCGATCCGGACTGGGTCTTCGGCTTTCCCGAACTGGCCCCCGAGATGCGCGAGCGCATTGCCGCCGCGCGGCTGGTCAGCAATCCGGGCTGCTATTCGACCGGCGCGATCGCCATCGTGGCCCCGCTGGTCGCTGCCGGCCTGATCGACGAGACCGAGGCGCTGTCGATCAACGCCGTCAGCGGCTATACCGGCGGCGGCAAGGCAATGGTCGCGGATTTCGAGGCGGGCACCGCGCCCGTGCATTTCATCTATGGCCTGAACCAGCGCCACAAGCACATCCCCGAGATCATGACCCATGGTGGCCTGCTGCTGCAGCCGGTCTTCGCGCCATCGGTCGGGAACTTTGCCCAGGGCATGGCGGTCCAGCTGCCGCTGCAGCTGGATGACGACCGCAGCGTCGCGGCCCTGCACCAGGCGCTGGCCGATCATTACGCGAACGAGGCCTTCGTGCAGGTCGTGCCCGCCGACCAGATCGGCGCCCGCATCGACCCGACCGCGCTGAACGGCAGCAACGTGCTGCGCATCAGCGTGCATGGCGACGATGAGACCGGATGCGCCACGATCGTCGCGGTGCTGGACAACCTGGGCAAGGGCGCATCGGGTGCCGCGGTCCAGAACATGAACATCATGCTGGGCCTGCCCGAGGGCACCAGCCTCTGACGCGCCACGCAATCCTTGCGAAAACGTTAACGACGTTGCGCGATAGGTTTTGACGCCTGTCGTGCGACGTCGTTAATGAATGCCATTCTGTCCCCGCACATGAACGGGACAAAGCCGATTTTCATGGTTGTTTTGCAAGGGGTTAACGATGGCGCGCGTGCAGGCGTATTCCGGTTTCGACATCACGAACTTTGATCTCAGCGTGTTGTATTACGATGCGTTCAATGTCGAATTCTTTGACAATCTTTATTTCAATTATGACGGACAGCAGTTCGAGGATGTCCTGCTGGTGGATTATTACAGCGGCGGCTACGATTTTGCGACGATTTTCGGCGGCAGCGGCTTTCGTGTGACTGGTGGGGACATCACGGGTGGAACCGTTACTCTGATCGGCGGGGCCGCCAATATTGGCGGATATTACTACGATCAATGGCAGATCGACCAGCTGAGGGTGCCGTTGGCGGATATCTACAACGCGTCCATGACATTCTCGCGTGTCGATGATCAGCGGATCATCGAACGGATGCTGTCTGGCAACGACGTCTTCACCCTAAGCTTCGAGGACGACCGCGCCTTCGGAATGGCGGGCGACGACACGTTGTACGGCAATGGCGGCAACGACATCCTTGGCGGCGGGATCGGCCATGACGCGCTGTATGGCGGCGCCGGTCTGGACCGGGTGCTCATGGATGTGGGCAATGACGTGATCGACGGCGGTTCGGGCGTCGATACGGTCGTCCTGCAGGGCGCCACGGGTGGCCGCATCGACCTGGCGCTGACCGGGCGGCAGGACACCCGCCATGGCCTGGACATCATCCGCGGGGTCGAGAATGCCGAAGGCGGCGCCGGCCATGACGTGCTGCTGGGCAACGCGCAGGGCAACCTGATGCGTGGCAACGCGGGCAATGATCGGCTGGAAGGGCGCGCGGGCAACGACACGCTGGAGGGCGGGTTCGGCAATGACCGTCTGCATGGCGGGCAGGGGGCGGATCGGCTGGCGGGCGGAGCGGGCAACGACACCCTGATCGGCGGACAGGGGGCGGACCTGCTGACCGGGGGCGTCGGGGCGGATACGTTCGTCTTCGGGTCGGTGGCCGACAGCCAGGGCGCCCAGACCGACCTGATTCTTGATTTCCGGCGCGGCAGCGATCGGATCGACCTGTCCGGCATCGATGCGGACTGGCGGACCCCCGGAAACCAGGCGTTCCACATGACCGACAGCTTCGAGCCCGGGCAGGGTGCACAATTGATGGTGCAGTATGTCCCGCAGACCAACGTGACGCGTGTGATGATGGATGCGAACGGAGATGGCCGCGTGGACGGGATGATCCGCCTATCAGGCCAGCTGTCGCTGACCGAGGCGGATTTCATTCTGTAGACGGATGATCCGGATCTGGTGGAGCCGAGGGCCATCGAACTGACCTCCACCACGGTTCGCGCTCGAACTCTTAAGTTAAAAAAATTCATGTTTTTCAACAGAAATCGTTCGTAACCGTTTGCCATTGATCGCGACAATCCGGCATAATGTGTGGGGACGATTGATGGGACAAACGCTATGCCAAAGCTGACAGCACGCAAGGTCGCGACCGTTAGGGAGCCGGGGATGTACGGTGACGGTGACGGATTGTATCTTCGGGTCGGACCCGGAGGCGGGAAGTCTTGGATACTTCGGGTGGTCGTTTCGAGGGTCAGTAAGCGCCGTGACTTTGGCCTAGGGTCTTTGTCGATAGTGTCGCTGTCGGAGGCCCGACTTAAGGCGTATGATCTTCGGAAGTATGTGCGCGAGGGCGGCGACCCCGACGCGCTGCGGAAAAGGGAAACGCTTACCTTTGCTGAAGCAGCATGTCGCGTTCACGAGCAAAACTTGCCGACTTGGAAGAATAAGAAGCATGCAGAAACGTGGCTTTCGTCCATTAGGTGCTACGCAAACCCTCACTTCGGAGATCGTCTTATCTCCGCGGTTGGTACTGCAGATGTGCTAAAAGCACTTACCCCCATCTGGACCGAGAAAAACGATACTGCAAAGAAGCTAAAACAATGAATTTCGACCGTCTTCGACTGGGCCAAAAGCGCTGGGCACTATCCCCACGAAAACCCTGTTAACGGCCTGAAGCATGCCCTGCCAAAAGTAAGGGTATCTGCAAACCATATGGCCGCGCTCCCATGGGTCGAGGTTCCAGAGTTCGTTGACACGCTCGCCAAACAGACGAGCACGTCTGCGCGGACACTCGAGCTTATCATCCTGACTGCGGTTAGATCGGGAGAAGCCCGAGGCGCCCGGTGGACGGAGTTCGACTTCGCCGGGAGGGCATGGACTATTCCTGCAGAGCGCATGAAGCGTGGTGTTCCCCATAGAGTGCCTCTGAGCGAGGAAGCTATAAAGGTCCTTGGTAAAGTAAGAGGACTTGACAGTGAGTTCGTTTTTCCAAGTGCCAGCCAATCAAAAGATGGACAGTCTAGAGTTCAGTCTGACATGGTGTTCACGTCACTCTATAAACGAATGGGTCGAAGCGGCTTCACGACGCACGGATTCAGAAGTTCGTTTAGAGACTGGTGCAGCGAGTGCGTGCACGCAGACAGGGAGATCGCTGAAGCCGCCCTCTCACACGCCACTGGAAGCGCCGTTGAGCGCGCTTATGCGCGGTCCGACCTTTTTGATCGCAGAAGGAAGTTAATGGATCAGTGGGGAAAGTATGTTTCTGGTGAGGCTGGAAATGTGGTGAGTATGGTTGGCTGATGAGGAACGATACTTTGCAACCCATTGCAGCAGGCGGCTCAAAGGAACAAGAACTACCTCACGGGTATACTACAACCCATGAAGTGCTTACCGTACTTCACCGACACGTCACACGTTGGGCAGGGCTTGAGGATCTCGAACGCGCAATCAATTGGCACTACGTCCCATCGTACTTTGTAGATAAGGATTTCTCGGTCGAGCATCGGGGACTGGCAGAACTCGGAACGGATAAAAGCGCATTTGGTCCGAGAAGCGCCCGCGACAAGCGAGATCGATCATTAAATATTCAACGAAAAACTGCGTCAGTTCAGAAATATGTCCATCAGGAGGCTATGAGGGCCGTTAATGGACTAACAGCGCTAATATTTTACAAGTTCATCAATAAGAACTTGCAAAAAATAAGGCTTTTTCTTCCCCTTGATCAAAGTCCTATACAGAAAATACCGTCAGCAGTACTGGCAGAAATGGAATGGCTGGATGCAAGTATAGCCGAATTTCAGGCGGCAGGTCCGGCAACCTTGACACAGGCGTATGCGCGACACTTTGTACTGTCTTTGACACCCGTCTCTTCATCATATCTTTGGTTAGACCTGCAAGGGGCAATTATCGTCAAAGGTAAGGCGCCGCCTATGGATGCTGTCCATGGTCAGCTAGATGATCTGTCAGGACTAGTTCGGCGCGCGGATGACGAACGCATTGTCCGCTTAGCAGAAGAGTGCCTTCGCATCGGGCGGCACTCTACAGCAGCGCCATTCAAGAAGGATGTTTTTGCCAATCACCTGGGTGTTGAGAAGAATACAACACGATTTCGAAAGGTATGGGCAGCCTATAAGGTGATGGCAAATTTGAACCCTGAAGTTACGATAAAGGGCCCCGGTAGGCCGATAAAAAGAAAATCGTAATGAGTTCACTGGGGGAGAACGGACAGTTTTATGTTTGACTGCGAGCGGTCACGGTGGGTCATCAGCAATCCTTTAGGAGCATCTACGATGACCATCGAACTCATTACGATAAAAGGCTTCCGTGAGCTCGCTAAAATTGGCCCGACGTCGATTTATGCGGGTATCAAGAGCGGGATTTTTCCTAAGCCCATAAAGGTTGGCCGCGCTAGTCGTTGGCTGCGGTCCGAAGTCGAAGCCTCGATTTCGGAACTCGCTCGCAAGCGGACGCAGGCGTAGGCCTTTCCCGTATCTTGCACACAACGATATGCTGTCGAAGGATTACTTCACAGATAGCTATCTGCTTCTTCAGCGCGTCAGGGATATTGACAATGCTCTGGGGCGCTCAAGAGGCCCTGTAAGGCCGTCAAAGGCCGGGGGCAAGGATGGCCGCACCATTCGACGGATAGCGACGCCTTAAAGCGTCTGGGGGCTGGTAATCCTCCCCGTTTTAACGGGGTTTGGTCGTAGAACTCACGCAG
>TARA_R110001606_G_scaffold49596_3_pt1 | contig 14280 bp, 19 predicted proteins | sample TARA_R110001606 | Tara Oceans TARA_R110001606 (sample SAMEA4398315) | marine metagenome | biome: Polar Biome; feature: [SRF] surface water layer (ENVO:00010504); material: water (ENVO:00002006), including particulate matter (ENVO:01000060) such as... | depth 5 m | reverse complement strand
GTATCAATGATCTTAGAAATCTGACGCAGTGCTGAATTGTCTCCTCTTATAGAATCAGTTAATACATCTCTGCATGCCTTAATCCATTCTAAGAAGTCAGTACTTTGTAACTGATCTTGTACTAAATCAACAGCTTCTTCTGCAGCTTGAAAGATAAGGTCTTGAACAAACTTCTTAGTATGCTCATTCCATATAACTTTCTCACGAGAAGGAGTAACCTCTACACCCTCTTGAAGGACTATTTCTTTACCTGTTTCGTCTTTTAAGACTTGACGCATAGGACATTTAAGACCTACAGAGCCCCACAGTTGTTCCATCTCAAGCTCTCTGAAGTCTACATACCCATAGTTAATACCTGTGGTTGCCCCAGGAGCTTTTACTATTACAATATGAGGTCTAGAGTACATATAGTTATCTGCTACAAGTAAAGAATTAGAGTTGTATATTACCTCAGATAAAAAACTTCTAGGAGATACAAATCCATCTTCATGAATAACTTCAAACTTAACGTTGCTTAAATACATAAGCTGCTCTTCAACAGCTTCTTCAAACCTGTTACGATTGTGTTTCTTAACCCCAAATGATATCTCTGTGTAATTAAACTCTAAAGTCTCTTCATAATGAACTTTAGTACCATCAGAAAATGTAATGAATGGATTAAACGAAGGCACATTAAACTTAGTAGTATACGGATAACAGCTTAGTTTAAACTTCTTTCCGTTGTGCACGGTAGTAATGTTATAGAAATCTACACCTGTAGACAAAGCTACCTTAGCACCTAAACCAAACGCACCGAAGTTCTCAGAGGTATTACGCTTAGTTGAATAACCTAGCTCTAGGATACCTTCTAATCGTCTTTCCCCAATCCCAACACCATAGTCTGTTACACTAAACGTATCGCAGAAACCTATTCCTTCGTTTCTTTTATACTTAATGTCTATGTAATTCTTTATTTGATTGAGTGTTTCTAACTTATAATAAGTAGGATCGAAATTAGAGTCAGTATATGCCTCACCGTTCCTTTCTATATAATAATCTGCACTGGTTTTATAACCTTTCAATATTTCTACAGCCATTTCTTTCTCCCGTTGTGAATCGCAGGCGTTTGTCACCAGCTCACGTACAGTTGAAGGTATAGGCGTAGAGTATTGCGTAGACTGTAAGATGTCAAACACCATCTTTTCAGCACCTTTATTGATCTTTTTGGCAACACCACCTGTGTTTGTGGTAACACTGCCGTCAATAGTTTTTATACTCATGATTTAATTATTTAAAATGAAAAAACCCCAGCTATTAACTGGGGCTTTACGATTAGTATTTAATATTATTTATAAAACAGTAGCTGTTGGGGACATAATCTCCAATATTTCTGCAACTGTAGTTATGTTTTGTCCTTGATTTCTAGGAACAAATACTACAGGTGGATCTTCTTGTTTCATCATTAGGTCTAAGAACATCTTCCATTTTAATGGAAAACGTTCGTTCGCATATCCTTTGCATTCTATAATCCACTTACCGTGTGGATCTACAAAATCAGGGGTATACGTAATATCTCGAACTTTATGTTTAAGCTTATCTTGATAACCTGTCTTACCATTATCTTCATATCTACTTGCAGGGTAATGAAACCCTTCTAATAGTACATACTTATGCTTTTCGTAGTCACATGCAATACCTGCATCCCTTAGCATACGATAACAATGAGCCTCTAATTTAGAACGGAATTTGATCCCGTCCACTTCTGTCGGCTTCGACTTTATCTTTGAGCCCCTTTTGGCTCGTCCTTTCCATGTTCTTGATGACATTCTGTGCTTCTTTTAAACTGTGATTTTTTACTAAGTCTGATATATCCTTTGACTTATATTTGTCAGGAATACATAGATTTAATAAACCAAACTTACGACAAATTTTCTTAGCCATCGTTTGCCCAGGATTATTGGACTTATGATAGTCATTGTCGTAAAGTACAGTTATTTTTTCGAAGCGCGTTTGGATTTCCTTAATGGTTGCTTCACTTGGCACAAGCATTTCTGATTGTAAAGCAAAGGATGGATAACCAAAAGACGCCAAGCACATGATATCCTTGAGGGAACTTGTGAGAAATATTTCCCCACCAGTCTCAGGAAGTTGATTATATCCTTGAACGCAGCTGCTACCCACGTTAGAACTCCATTTAAAATCTTCTTCAAGAGGACGATAAATCTTATAACCGCAGTCAAAGCGGTAACGATAGCTGATACTATCACACGAAAAACGTTTTTCATTAATCCAATAGTGTGTTATAGGTAAAACATCAAATATACAAAGAATTCGTTTACTTATATTAAACTGTTTCCAGAAAGTAGCGTCTTCTTTATCCCAATTTCTAAGTCTAACTTTAATAAGAGCAGGTACATGTTCTATTAACGTTGGTTCTTTTTCCATCTTTGGTACAGCCCGTGGTATATGTACACCACCAGAAAGCCCCAAATTAAAACTCCCATCAATATGCCTAAGTGTTTCACGAAAATTTAATTTATATTTATAACTAATATATGAGAAACAATCAAAACTATGTTCTTCAGGATAACCAAAATCTGTGTAACGTAATCTACCGTTAATCAAAGCTATGGAAACTGTAGGATTATTATCCTTGCGAAGATCACTTTTAAACTTTTTATTAAGTTCTTGAAAAGTAGAGCAGTAGTATTTAAATATCTGGTATTCAGATACTTTACTAAGTAGCACATCTTTTGTTAAGCTATCTTCGCTATGTCTTGTATGTATCATAATAAATAAAAGGAGGTGCGCTAGATGTCTTAGTAGGGAATACCCATACCTCCTATATTATTTATAACCAATCATTAGTAACTGGGGCTGCAGCACCTACACCTTCTGCCGTAGGGGTTACAACTTCAGGACTATAACTCTGTAAGAGTAAATCAGAATTATACTCAGCGTTAAACGTACCATACTCATCATTCAATGAACGGACAAATACATCATCACGCTTAGGCTTAAGACGCCCAAAGCAACGATTGTATACCTGTTGGTACTTACCATCTTTAACCCCTAACATAACTCTAAGCTTGTTATCTACTAACGAAGCTGATAAATCCTTCAGCTCTTTTACATTGCCTTTGACAATCTCATCAATAGTTTCAAAGTAACACTCTCCATCGCTAGGAATATTAGCCCAAGCTTTTACAAAATTGATAAGAGTTTCTTCACCGGGATACGTACGACGTATACCGTCAGTCTTAAACCAATCAGGTGCAGACTCAGGTTTTGTAGCCCAAGTTACTTGTCCGAAATTATTAGTAATCTGAAATTTCCCAGTTTTAGATGCAGGACGAACCTCATCACCAATAAGAATTTCTATTTTAGTGTTAAAATTATGCTCGTCATTCTTAATCCAGAATACGATTTTATTTTTAACATTATCCCCAAGCTGAATACCTGTATAATTAGGTTCAGTCTTCATTTGGATCCCAAGAGAATTGAGTTCCGCAAGGTTAGGGTTAACTGCAATTACAGATACAGGTGCAATACCTGTGAATAGGGGAATACCTCCCCCGCTTACTTCCTTGTCGGAAGAATTAGATTGAATAGCCATTAGTCTTGAATTTCTGTGTTATATGAATTATTATCTCCTTTGTAATCTAGTCCTTCCTCTACTCTTGTTTGGTTGTCCCATTGTTCCGAGCTTGGAAAGCTTTGAACATCTACAACTGCAGTTACATTCTCTGCTTCTGCAGGAATACTAGTTTGATTAACATCTACAGTATCATCTATAAGTTGCACACGTATTACTTGATGTTTCTTAACTCTAAGTTTTTTTAATTTAGGATGAGAAAATACCATCTTTAATTCTGCTGCAGTTAATCCGTACTTCTTACGTATACCCGCACGGTCTATACCGTTGCCGAGATCCATTACTATTTGTGACACCGTTAAAGTTTGGGGTGTTTCTTCTTGAGTTACCTCCGGGGTAACCTCTACTCTTGCGTCAAATGACATGTTTAATTAATTAATCGATAAAAATATTTGTCCACTCTAATTTAGCATCTAGTCCTCTTAGATGCTCACAACGTGAACCTGCTGTGTCGTCGTTTGTTGAGTCAAACGAAATCTTAGTTGCACCGTCTCCCCTGTACACATAGCCGATAGCGTCAGAGTTTGCACATGCAATTTCTCTTAGCTTACCAGACAGTGACAAATCGTTAGCTTTAACCTCCTTACCATTTTTAGTTAGGTACTTGTCTTTCAAGTGACCTACAAAAATAACATGAGGAGCCAACTGCGATAAACGGTTAAACCATTTCATAAAAGCCCTACGTAAATACAAGTAACCTGCCCCATTAGGGAGAGTTAACACAGATAAACCTTTATTGTCTTTATCAAAGTTTTTACCCATTGGGGTAAGTCTGTATAACTGTTTAGCATCTTCTTCACACCACACCTCAAGTTGAGTAATAGTGTCAATAGCAATGTATTTATAAGGTTTTCCTTCGCTAATAATAGTCTTCCCAATCTCAGCAAGCTCAGCGAGGGAGTTTGCTTTGACCTTAAGAGCGTTTACCATGTCAGACCCATCTTCTAGGTCAATGATAAGACAACCCTCAAGTTCTGAGAGAGACGTGGTCTTCCCAATTTTGGGAGCACCATATATAATCATGTTTTTTGGTGATTTGCGAGATGCTTTAATCACATTTGTGGGTAATTCCATTAAATAAAGGAGTTATAATTTAATTTATAATAATCAAACCAATGAGCTACTCGTTTTTTAGGAGCAGGCTTGGTAACTGTTTCTCGTTTCTTTTTTAGAGTCGCTCTTCTACGACTTAGTTTTTCTTTCATTAATAGTAAATGTTGATAAATCTGTTTCAAATGGTATCATACCTAATAACCCATCTCTATTCTTTTCAATATGCACTGCCATCAATCCTATTGGATCTTCATCGCAATACTTATCAGTAATTCCATATAAATCATACGGACGTTGCAGCATCATTACTACGTGTGCGTCTTGACCAATAGAATCACCCCCAAATAAATCTGTTAATAAAGGTTGATACTGTTGTTTAGCTCTGTACTCCTGTTCAATATTTCTATTAAGCTGAGATAAAAGTATAGTAATGCACCCCATCTTAGCTTGTAAAAACATACAGGACTTAGATAATACATTAAGTCTTTGTAATTCTGTCTCTGCCTTACCAATAACTAGCCGAGAATGATCAATGAGATTAATAACACGAGCACTAGGGTGACGTGTAAATACTTGCTCATTAATCTTTGTAATCGATTCCATATCTTTAGGTATGGAGCAGAAGTATATAGGATATTTCTTATACTTCTGTACTGCATTTATATATGCTTCGTATTTATCCTTTGCAAGTTTCTGTTCTACAGATAATAATTCAAAGGTTTGAAGCTTAGTGTCCTTAGAACCAGCTCTTAATATTTGCTGTTCCCCAGGCATCTCAAAGCTCCAATACAATACAATCATTTCTTTCCCTATATTCTTATCTAAAACGTCAAAGATTAATTGGTTTGAGAAAGCTGATTTGCCTACACCAGGCCGTCCTGCTACAACATACATCTTACCAGGCTGCAGTCCGCCCATAAGATTTCTATTCAGTCTGTCCCACTTAGTAGGGAATATAGAGCGTCTGCCCTGCATTCCTGTATTAACGTCTCTAATAGAACGTTCAACTGATTTAGAAATGTGCCGCAATGCAGAGATATTAGTAATATCATAGCTTGCGTGTAATTCTTCTTTTCTCTTCGGGAGATCCTTCATGTTCTATGTCTTCATATTTCTCCCATGTATAGTTATTTATCCAAGTTGGGAGCATCTGCATCCAACCCAAGGAGTCAGAAGACTTCCTTATCACTAGTTCACTCTGTAAATTTTTGATTATTCTATCGTGGAGCATTTTACTACCATTGAGAATCTTTTTATATTTCTCTTTGGCTTTGTTATTGGCTTTAGCGTGTGCATCTTTAGCACGTAATACTCGCGTATTTCCATTATTATATACTCTAATAGGAAAGTGGGAGAGAAGCTCAGACCATAGTTGATCGAAAGAAGTCTGGAATAAATCCAAGAATTTCTGTCGTATTATATGGTCTTGAGTCTCCTCCCCCAGCTTTATTAAACCTTTGGTTTGCAGAGAGTTTGTGTTTGGTTTTAGCTCTAACTTTTCTATTAAATCATAACACTCACTATACAAGAGATACAAATATAAGAAATCATCTGCAGTTATCCCAAATTTTTCAAGAGTTTCTGTATTAATTTCTAATATCATATCAATTATTTAAACACTACAGTTATCTCTGTACCTTTTACTGTTATAGTCATGTTATCTGACTTTTTCATAACCTCAAACATAGCATCTTTGAAAGAATCTTTTTTCAAACCTTTTTTAAAAGCTGTCTTTTCAGATTCTGAAGGCCAATCGTGTGAAGGCGCTTTGTCCATAACTATTTTTTTGTTCTGTGAACGCATAGTATAATACTTCTGAGCAATACCATTAGCAGTTAGTTTAGACACTGCTGCATGAGAAAAAACCTGTTGGAAATCTTTTCGTAAGATTTTAGCTGTTTTCTCTTTGCTTTGATCTTTAGGAGCGTTTTTATACGCTTTTAGTATCATTTGCTCCATTTTAATACTATATCTTTTAGTATTTTTCATTATTAAAATGTATTGTGAGATCTACGTCTCGGTTTATATTATTTAATCCTTTAATAGCATTGTTAAGCCATTTTTCTTCTTGAGAGTCTTTTACATATAGAATATAGATCTTCCCGATCTTATCCCCATCTTTCCTAATAAGTCTACCGATACGCTGTATCATAGGTAAAGCCTTACTATCTAGCCCAGCTATAATCCCAACCTCTGCATTCTTTACATCGAATCCTTGGTTGAGAGATTTAGTTGAACATAGTACATTGATATCCCCGTTTCTAAAATTTTCTAACGCTTTTTCACGTTGTTTCTTAGTTTTTCTACTGTGATATACAGCTGAGTTATCAATACAATCACACATTAAATCTGTAAAATCATTAGAACCTGCAAAAGTTAGTATTTTCTTGTCCTCATATTGTTTTATAATTTCTACAGCTTTATCTATCTTATTTTCAGCATGTTGTACTACATGTTTTCTTTTACGAATAGCATTATAAAACTGAGCAGCTGCACCTTTGTTTCCTGACATTTTACCTGATAGTATCATTTGAGCATTTTGAAATGCATTGAATCCACCAAGAATGTATTTCATTCTTACAAATAAAGTATTAGCAGCTTTATAATCTTTTTGTTCTTCTTCCGTAAGAGACACAGGAATACAGTATACTTCGTAAGGAGCCACCAATCCTTTATCTACACATACATCTAAGGATATAGTATAGACAGGTTTAGCTAAGTTTACGAGCACAGCTTTATATTCATCTTCCTCTGGGAGAGTAGCTGTTAAGCATAGTATCCTTTCAAAAGAATTTTGATCAAAGAATTTTCTGTATATAGGGCTAAGACCTAGGTGAACCTCATCACATACTACAATACAATACTCCTCATCAAATAGTTTGTGAGCTGATTGATAGCATATGATTTGAATTCTATCTAGATATTCTGCGTATCCCCATTTAATAAATTCTTCTTCAAACTGATCCTGTAATTGATTTGTAGGTACAAGTACAAGAGCATCCAACGTAGTATTTTTCTTAAGAGAATTAATAGTAGCCATAACACCCACCCTAGACTTCCCAAAGCCAGTACCAGCGATAACGCTACCTTTATACCCGGCTTTAGCCCAAGAGTTGAGGGCCTTACGCTGTTCTTCATCTTTTATTTTGATTATTTCTAATTGTTCCATCACCGATCATCATTTGGATTATATCTACCACCTCCGTCTCGTTCGTATTCTAATAAAGATTGTTCGAGTTCTTCAGTATCTACCCATGTAATTTTATGACTTATAATCTTAAGTTCATCACCTTCAGGAGGCTCATCGTAAGACCCAGGACTACCAGGTATGTATTCGTAAAAAAATACAACTTCTAAACTTCCTCCTTCAAATTCTAACTCTACGATATGCATATTTTCATTTTTATTCTTCATAATTTATTCTAATTGATTAAGAATTTTCTTTCTAAGGTTTTTTCTACCCCCCATGTTAATTCTTTCATGTTCTAATAATTTAATGTTTAATTTAATGACTTGTCTTCGGAGATAGTTTATCTCATTTCTAAGATTATCCTGCTCCATTTTAATACGTTCAATATCAAACGTTAACGTTGGATCTGAATTACTCATTACTTTTTAATTTAATTACATGTGCTAAACACTGTTTTTAACTTCACGCATTCCCATGTTGAGGTTTTCTTCGTGCCCTTCTAAGGCATTTAGAAGAACTCTAGTTCTACGTTGAAGAGCTTGAAACTGATCTTGTAATTTTTCTTCATCTCGCACACTTTTGTTGATCAAGAAAGTTCCACTAACTGCAGAATATAATCTCCTATATTCCGGTTCCCCCATGTGGATAGGGTGTTGTCTTTCATAGTATATTATGCTTGAATGATCTTTGTCTATAACTTTACCTACTTGATAACAAGTAAGCCCAAGATGCTTACGCATTACATTAACTAAAATCTTTCTTGCATCTACTAAATATCTACTTCGATTAGTAGATAATATCTGCTTGTATGTAACACCTGTTATAATTTCTACAGATGATATCAATTGTTCTACATCATCTTGCAGTTCTACATTTAATTCTTCTACTGCTACTCCCATTATGTTTGGTTTTAATGTGTTAATAAATAATGTACTCTCGCTGGGACTCGAACCCAGGACCCTCTCATTAAAAGTGAGATGCTCTAACCAGCTGAGCTACGAAAGCATATATTACGACAGCTCTTCTTCGATAGTATCATCTATAACTTGTATAACTTTGTTTACTAGTATACTTACGTCATTAGCAACTTCTACTGTTAATACTTTATCAAGTTCTTTAGAAATTTGATTAATACTATGTCTCATTTTATGCTTAAACCTTGTTTCTCCTACAGTTTCATCTAATAATTCTTGTAGTAACAATGCAGTAGCAAATATTTTCAACTCTAAATTATTTTTATTCATCATTTTCTCCAGTTATAAATTCACAATGTTCTAAACAATCAGGGCATATACCCATTTCTGTTTCAGTTGTGGAGGTCCCACAACAATCACTAAATAATTCTTCTTCCATTTTAATTCACTTTTAGTTATGCTATTAGGTGATTTCATTCACTTATTTTTCCCATGTTTTCGATATGTTTGTGTCTGCTTTAAGCAAACCGTTAGGGATAACAACCTTAGCGGCCTTCTCCATTAGTTCAGTCATTCTTGTAGCCCAATCTTCAGCTACATCTTCACGACATACAGTATCTATCTGATCATGTACAGTCATAACAATTTTCACAGTATCCTTCCAAGACTTTTGAATATCTCTGTGTATATAAACAAGTGCAAGCTTAGTCATATCAGCGCTTGACCCCTGAATTGGGGTATTCTTAGATGCACGTTCTATACTCCCAAGCTCAATCATCTTACTTTTATCATCATACATTTTAGGATACCAGGTATCAAACCATCTTCTCCTATAAAAAGGAGCAAAGGTCTGTATATAACCATTACGTTTACCATATGTACCTAATTTGTTTAGAAATTCTCTAATATTAGGAAACTCTGTAAAGTATTTCTCTATAAGTAGCTCTGCTTCCTTCTTAGATATTTGAAGATTCTCTGCTAATTTGAAAGGACCCATTCCGTAGGCCAAACCGAAGTTGATTGTTTTGATTTGAGTTCTAAGCTCCTTCCGTGCATCAGCGTCAGCGTTTCTCCACCTGTCTTCAAATACGAGATCCGCACATACTCCGTGTAAATCCATGCCTTTGGAGAGAGCATCAAGCCATACTGGATCTTGACTCCCATATGCAATGACATTCAGTTCCTGACTAGAGTAATCACTAGACACAAAGACCCATCCTTCTTTAGTAATGAAACAGTTTCTAAAGGTATTATCGCTTGGGATTTGTTGCATGTTTGGCTTACTAGAAGAAACTCGTCCTGTATCAAGTATTTGTGAGAAATTTGTATGGACTCTCCCATCTGCGTTGACGTAATTGAAGAATTTAATACCGTATGCGTTAGCAAGTTTGGTGCACTCTTTATATTTAATGTACTCATTTATAAGATTGTTTTTATATCTATATTTATTTAAATTCTTACCGTTTACATCTTCAAGAGATGGTACAAAGTTCTTAAATAATCTAAGCACTTGTAAAGGTGAGCTCCAATTAATATGTGTACGTCTAAGATCCTTGGGATCTGTAAACATATCTACTTGCATTGGGAGTTTGTACTTAATTAGTCTAGGGTCAGCCGTAACCATTACATCTAACTCTAACTCTTTAACACGAGCTAGTTCTAAATTGTCTTTAGCCATAGCTGTCCACTTATCCTTATCAATAGCTAAGCCTTCGTACTCTACCTCAGCAAATACTTTAACTACCTCGTTTTCGAGACGGGCAGCTTGTTCCAAGTTATACGTTTGTAATAACGGTAACTGCTTCGCCCTGATGTCAAGCAAATAAATAACATCGTTTGCCCCATACGTAATCTGGTCGATAGTATACGGTTGACCTTTGAGTCCGATGAATTTATTTCTCGTCGTCTTGTCCAAAGTAACACCGATGTACCTATTGACACACCTTGCCAATGAGTAACCGTGGTCTTGTTTACCGCAATGAATAACTCTTTCCGTAAGAAACGTATCGTATATTCCTTGAACCTCGATGTTAGCCCATCGTTTGATGAACTTATAGTCGAACTTGGCGTTATGAAATATCTTAGTAATCTTTTCATCTTCTAGTATTTGTTTTAATGAGGAAATATCTATAACTCTCGTATCTATTACATACTGTCTTTCTTTATCCCCTATCTGAAGCATTATCATCTTCTTACAAGTGAAGTCAAAGCCTTCAGTTTCTGTGTCTACCCCAAGAACAGACTTGTCCTTACAATATGACACACACTCTTCAATATCAGCTATTTGAATCTCGTGGGCTTTCGAAAGACTCGTCAAGAGATTTTTCGATCCTACGAATCTTATTTTGTTTGGCTTGTTCATTATACATATATAAAAGGATTAATCTTGCATCATTAAGAGAGTAGGACTTCCCAAGAAAGTTTACCTCATCTCTATCAGCTTTCTCACTTGTTTTAATAAGCCTGTGTAATACATGCGCTTCATTGTCTTTTACAAGCATAGCTATTTGTTTCATTCTACTCATTGTAGTATATATTTTGGTTTATAAATTGTAACCACGAAAGGGATCGAACCTTATACTAGTTTTAATTACTTAATCCTACATCCAATAAGTAATCAAACCCCCTAGTACCTCACCATATGAGTCGTGGTTATAAAAAAGGGTGAGCTTTTACACTCACCCTTCGTAACAACTTAGTATGTATTTAAGACAGGATCTCCCCAGTCTCAACATTTACATTCTGAGCAGCAATGATACCACCTGTTGTTGCAGGTGCATCACTCTCTAGAAATGTATGTGTAGCTTCCCCACTAACAGCTATAGTGTTAGCGAAGATGTACATACCTTGATGGGTGATAAAATCCCCATCCTTACCACGACGTTTAGCAGCAGTCTCAACATTCATAGCCTGATACTCAGAAGGCTCAGTAGTCTCATTCACTTGAACGTGAAGAACTACATCACCCACTGCAGGGTTTAGAATATTAAGAACTTTGACACTTCTGCCACGCTCATCCGTAGTATAATCTGAACTTACATCAACCCCTAAAAGTTCGCTCGCATCACTAGGCTCACAAGTAAGCCAAGCTCTACGTGCTCCCCCCGAAGAGAAACGTTCGTCAGATTTGTTAAACATACCCAGTACGTTATTGCTTTGCGAACCTCCTTCGAGACGTTCAGCAATTTCTAACTGGATTTTACCATTAGCCACCTCAATCGCTTGGACTAAGAGGCTATTACCTGGAGTTAAGGTCTCCAAAGAACCTGTATTTAATGTATTTGCCATGATGTTATGGTGTATTACATGTATTTAAATGTTGAGGACTATTGATGGTTGTCCTCTTGACCATAAGAGAAAAGCATCTCGCTCCAAAGAATTACCAAGGGATTAGGGAACGACCCGACGAGATGACTTTAATATGTTATTGATATGCTTCGCAATGATTATTCTGATTACCATACGTCGTTGTATACCCAGTTGTGGCGCAAGACGTAAATAAAGATATAATCATTACAACACCTGTTATAAATATAAGAGCAGTTGTAACTTTGTAGTACATAGAAGAAGTATTGTTCATGATGTTTGAGTATTAAGTGCTTGAACTATTTCTTCAAGCTTAGTTTCTTCTACATGTAATTTATCTACTTCTTTACGTATCTGAGTAATTCTATTTAATGAACTATCTCTAAGCTCTGCTTGATTAGTAAGATGTTGATTGTAATCCTGTTGGATTGCTGTTAATTGAATGTTTTTAGACATATGAATTGGGTTTAATAAATGATTAGTTACACGTAGAGGAGTCGAACCTCATTGTTTATTCTCTATGCGCAAAGAATAACAATCCATTCGGAACCACCCGAATTACGTGTAATGTAAGTCGATACACAAGGGAATGTCTTCCCTCTATCTCCTCCGGATCGAAGAGTTATGTATCTATATGTCCTGGTTCTTGTGCTTCATTCTACCACATTAGTAGAGTATGACAGAGAGCTACTCTGCACGTCTTATAACCCTCAGCTCCCCTGAGACAGGCATACTATGGAGACAATAAGATTGCCTAAGAATATAATTAGTTGTACTCGTTGTAAGTACTGATGATGTCTGATACTATCTCGTTGTAGTATAGTGTAGTAGTGTAAGGATCTTGTCGCATAATGCTATAGAGTATAATGAGAGTAAATGTAATGAGTGGGGAATAGTGGTAAATAGTGGTGAATGTGACCTGGTGGTCACACTCACACACTAAACTGTTAGCTTAGCTAACTCGATGAACTAGCGTGAGCTAGTCCTCCTCTGCCTGAGCAGCCAGGATGAGCTCTCCAAGTTTGGAGTCCATCATCACGAAGGTTGCTTTAGGTACACGACCATCTGCTCTGAGATAGGTAGGATCAGCAACAAGATAAGGTGGTTGAACCTTGAAGTCGCTGAAGTGAGGTAGTTTAGACTCCGTAGGAGTAGTAGCTTTTTTTGTAGCCATGGTTGAAAGGTGGCGGGGGGTTTGACCGCCGAGATGTAGGGCGGGTCTTTGACTGTGTTGGTTAACGCTTTCACAAATTTTTTAAAAATTTTTTTTTATATTTGCACTATGGCAATAAAAACAAACCACCAACTCTACGTACAAAACAATGTATCTCGTCCTGGGGTGCATGCAAAAAGCAAGACCTCTAATCATAAGAAGTCTAGCAGATATAAAAAGAAGTATAAAGGGCAGGGCAGATAACTTTTTAGTAGAGTACAGTTATTGTCCCGTTAAACTGAAACACATTTGCGTTCATAGAACTGTGTGCCGTTATTGTGTATACGTAAGTTCCTGTAGCAACGTCAGCATCCCACTCGTCAAGTGAAGATGCACTAATCCAAACTAAGCCTCCCCATCGGTTGTAAATGCGAGTTTCCCACTGACCCCAACATTCCCCATCTGCAATGACTGTCCATGTGTCATTTATCCCATCCCCATTTGGGGTAACGGCATTAGGTGCAAAAATAGAAACTTCATCACAAGGAAATATTTGGCTACACTCTTCCCCAGTGTTACAATCAATATATACAGACTCAGCTACAAACTCAGTTATAGTATCTGTGTTGTAAACGTAAATGTATTCATAGACAACTGTTTCAATATACGTCGTATCAGTTAGGTAAATATATTCAACCTCAACAAGAGTGTCTGTTTCTATTAATACAATAGTGTCATAAATATATTCTATTACATCTACATACTCTATTACCTGTACAGTGTCTACTTCGGTAATATATAAAGTGTCAATCGTTACCCATTCAACATCTACATACAATGTATCTGTAAGATATTCGACAACATCTACATAGACAGTATCACAAGTAGGAAGAGCGCAGTTAATAACTGTGTTATTTGTAAGATCTATGTCAGGGTAATTTTGAGTTTGATTTGCAATGTTTGGATTTACTGCCCATCCCCCGAGATCTGTTGTAGAAGTTTGAGATAAATTAATTTGCCATATAACTAG
>TARA_R110001606_G_scaffold66336_3_pt1 | contig 14287 bp, 11 predicted proteins | sample TARA_R110001606 | Tara Oceans TARA_R110001606 (sample SAMEA4398315) | marine metagenome | biome: Polar Biome; feature: [SRF] surface water layer (ENVO:00010504); material: water (ENVO:00002006), including particulate matter (ENVO:01000060) such as... | depth 5 m | reverse complement strand
GAAGTGCAGGAGACCGGCGACTTTGAGCTCGACGGAGTGACTTTCCCCGCGGCCGAAGTGCAGGTTGAATTCATGGATCCGGCAGACGGCGAGGGCTCCATGTTTCCCACCGGCAACCTGGTGGATGAACTGGAGGTGCCGGGCGTTGGTACTTTGAAAGCCACTATGATCAATGCCGGCATTCCAACGGTTTTCATCAACGCGGATGCGGTTGGATATACAGGCATTGAGCTGCAAGACGACATCAACAGCGATCCCGAAGCCCTGGCGATGTTCGAAAGCATTCGCGCTCACGGCGCCTTGAAAATGGGGCTGATCCAGAACATTGAAGAAGCCGTCGCCAGGCAGCACACACCAAAAGTTGCTTTCGTAGCTCCACCGGCGGACTACACTGCATCCAGTGGCAAGAGTATTGGCGCAGGTGATATCGATGTCCTGGTGCGTGCGCTCTCAATGGGCAAGCTGCACCACGCCATGATGGGTACAGCAGCGGTGGCTATCGCAACCGCAGCAGCCATTCCGGGAACACTGGTAAACCTGGCAGCAGGTGGCGGTGATCGCACCTCAGTCACCTTCGGTCATCCGTCAGGCACTCTGCAGGTCGGCGCAGAAGCAAAAGAGGTGAACGGCCAGTGGACAGCCACCAAAGCCATCATGAGCCGCAGCGCCCGCATTCTGATGGAAGGATGGGTGAGGGTGCCGGGAGATAGCTTCTAGCATTCGGCGCCGCGTCAGGCAGTAAGCGAAAAAAGAAAAGGGTTATAGGCTCCTTTAGATCTTTGGGCGTTAAGTTTGCTAGGCTGTATTAAGCAGACATTCAAATCGAAGGAGCCGGTATCATGTCAGCAACATTCGATCTTAACGAACGCCCTGATTACGACGAAGCCCTCCAGAAGATCGCCGATTACGTCCTCACCTATAAAGTAAAAAACAAAGAAGCCTGGAACACGGCGCGCCTTTGCCTTATGGACACGCTCGGCTGCGGCCTGCTGGCGTTGCGCTTTCCGGAATGCACCAAGCATCTCGGGCCGATTGTAGAGGGCACGGTTGTGCCCCACGGCTCCCGGGTTCCAGGTACGTCATTCCGCCTTGACCCCGTGAAGGCCGCCTGGGATATCGGCTGCATCGTGCGTTGGCTGGATTATAACGACACCTGGCTGGCGGCCGAATGGGGGCACCCTTCGGATAACCTGGGCGGAATTCTGGCGGTGGCGGATCACCTGTCCCAGAAGCGCGTTGCAGAGGGCAAAGAGCCGCTTACCATGCGCGAAGTTCTGGAAGCCATGATCATGGCTCACGAGATTCAGGGCGTGCTGGCGCTGGAGAACTCCTTCAATCGGGTAGGGCTGGATCACGTCGTGCTGGTAAAAGTCGCCTCCACGGCGGTTTCCGCCAAGCTCATGGGTGCCACCCGCGAGCAGTTGTTGTCAGCACTCTCTCACGCCTGGGTCGACGGGCAGGCTCTGCGAACCTATCGTCACGCTCCGAACGCAGGTTCCCGTAAATCCTGGGCGGCCGGTGATGCCACATCCCGGGCCGTTCGCCTTGCGGACATTGCCATGCGCGGCGAAATGGGCATCCCCAGCGCTCTGACAGCCCCGCAGTGGGGTTTTTACGATGTTCTCTTCAGCAAAACCAATAAGGATCAGGCTCTGAAGCCGGAAGACAAGCGCGAATTTTCATTACCGCAGGACTTCGGTTCCTACGTAATGGAAAACATTCTGTTCAAGATTTCCTTCCCTGCAGAATTTCACGCCCAAACGGCCGCAGAGGCGGCTGTAACGCTTCATCCACAAGTCAAAAACCGGCTAGACGAGATCGACCGAATTGTTATCACCACCCACGAGTCCGCCATTCGTATTATTTCGAAGAAAGGCAAACTGGCAAACGCGGCTGACCGCGATCATTGCCTGCAGTATATGGCTGCTGTGCCGCTGATTTTTGGCAACCTCAACGCAGAGCACTACGAAGACGGCTTTCATGAAGCCAACCCGTTAATAGACACGCTGCGGGAAAAGATGGAAATCATTGAAGACGAGCGGTACACCCTGGAATACCTGGAGGCAGATAAACGCTCTATCGCTAACGCCATCCAAGTGTTCTTCAAGGACGGCTCCAGCACCGAAAAGGTTGCGGTCGAATATCCCATCGGCCACCGCAGGCGCAGAAAAGAGGGTATTCCGCTGTTGGAAGAAAAATTCAAAGCGAATCTCTCGACCCGGTTTGTCGGGCAGCGGTGTCAGGAAATCTTCAACCTCTGTGATAACCAGAAAGTGCTTGAGAACACACCGGTCAATGAGTTCGCAGCGCTATTTGCTATTTAGCCGGATCCGAAACAGCCCGAGGTTTCACATCCTGCTATAACCGCGAGAGCCTTCGGCAAACTTGCGGATGCCCTTTAACCAACCCAGTTGGCCAGGAGCATCTCAGGCAAGTTCTCGAACTGCTTTGTGTTATTGGTAACGACCACTTTTTTCAGTTCAATTAAGCGTTACTGCTGGAATGCATATCCGGGTTTTACCCCGTTTTGACATAGTTGCTCTGAATGGTGTTAAAGCATGCGTCGAAAAAGGCGTAGCCAATGACGAAGGCGCAAATAACTGCTTGCCGAGGGTGAAAAAAAGCGATGGTACGTTTGTCGGTTTTGCAGATAATAACTGTCCAGTCGGGGAAGCTGGGCTGCTCTGAGCTTCCGTCCCAAGGGCAATAATGCCGTGGTTGTACAGGTCTCATATTTTTGCCCGACGACCTCGGCAACCCTCGCGTCATATATACCGTAGGGATATGCAAAATGTCTGGGCCGACGCCCCAATTGCTTCTCGATACACCGATCAGCAGATTCACACTCCTCTTCAATCTGTTCCTGGTCAAGCAGGCATAAATTGGGGTGAGATACCGTATGGTTTTCGATCTGCATGCCAGCTTCAGCGCAGGCTTCGATTTCCTGCCAATTCATCATTTCGAAGGCTGGGGCTCCAGCGGGTTGAGTGGGCCAATTATTCTTGCCGTCAACATAGCCCGTTGTCAGATAGAGATGCGATGGGACATTCGCGTCCTTTAAAACCGGTAGCGCATTTTTATAGACAGAACGCATGCCATCATCAAAGGTGATGGCGAGCGCGTTATCAGTATCCGGGCTGAGCAATTGGTCCAGGCTGCAGATTTTGACGTCGCCTTCCAGGATCTCCCTGATCATCCTGGCGAAGGTTGCGGGAGGGAAGCTGAGTACCGTGCCCCGCTCATCAATGCTGTGGAAGGTGAGGATCGCTTTCATATAAGCATCGCTTTAATGAGAGGCTGATTAATTCCGTTGCCCTTTTGCGGGGCCTGGAGCCTATACTCGCTCGTAATAACCTGATACTAGGCGAGCTTTTTTCCCAGTTTGGATTCGATCAATGCCCAGGCGAATGCGGAGGCGCTGTAGAGATAATAAAGCTGATGAAATAACAAGCCTTTCAACGCAAACCGGAATCCCTTGCGCCGATAGAACAATCGTAAAATATCCTGGTTCGCATACACCACCAATACCACAGCCAGCACAGGGTAAACCCAGGAAAGAACGCCCCCAAGCGCCAGGAGGGCTGTTAAAACCAGTAAGGCTGCCAAAACCGCCTTGACCCGCTCACGAACGCCCACGTTTAAATCGTTGTCCAGGCCTCCACGGCTTAGCATTAATCTGGCCCACGGGATTGCCCGGCAGAACACCTCAGTGTGAATAAGGTTGACGAAGCGCCACTCTTTGAGATGTGTGCACTGAAGGTCGGTCAAAAGTAACAACTTCCCCTCTTTTTCGAGCAGGCGGTAACCCAGTTCGATATCTTCAATCGAGGGGCGGTTGAACATTTCAACATCAAAGCCCCCTTGTCGCAGGAAGGGGGCTTTTCGAACCGCACCACACCCCGACCAAAATGTAGAGGCTTCTCTTCGTGCGCGCTGATGATAGTAGTGGTGAACCAAATTTTTATATTGGGACAGAAAGTTCTGGGCTGGCGGCTTGTCGTCGTAAGATCCGAATACCCCAACCACACCTGGTTCCGCGAAACCCTTCAGCAAAACCTTGGCAGCATCGTCATGGACAATCACATCAGCGTCAATAAACCACAGGATATCGCCTTTCGACTCACCCGCCGCGACATTGCGGGCAGCGCCGGGGCCAAGACGTCCTCCGGAAGGCATCACCTCTGCCCCGAGTCGACGGGCAACATCAGGTGTGTCATCGCTGGAACTGTCATCCACGACGATTACTTCAAGCACTTCACCCCGCTCTCGCATAGCCACCAGTGGCGGCAGACTCTGCTGGATAAACTCAGTGCCATTATAGACGGGCATAATGACACTGATTGACAGTGGCGTTTTGCCTTCTGCTGTTCGTTCCTGGTCATCCACGCTATACACTCCTGAAGTAATAATTCCCTTCCGCCCACTTTTCCATCTTCGAAGGAAACAGGGGAGACCGATGACGAATGAGGCTCTCAAATCACCTGCTTATTTCCTGATGTATCCGACCGCTTCACCGGCTGACCAGGCAAGTACGAAAACCAGCAGCCAGCCCATCTCACGATTCAAACCCAGGTCAAACCGTTGATCTCGGCGAGCGGCGGCCATTATTTTGCGGGTAAACACCAGCGGAATTAAAGGCGACAGGGCAATCATCATTAATCGTTTGGTGCCGCTCATCGCTTTCGCCCTCGCTATGCCGAATTCAATACCATGGCTATATCGCTGGAGTACAAACTGTTTTGCGCTATAACAGTTGTGATGGACAACGATCAGTTCGTTATCGAATTTCATCGATTTGCCCTCGGCCAGGAATCGCTCATGGAATGAGGGTTCCCAAAAACCGATTTCCAGTAAATCTTCATGGGCCAGTATATCGGCTTTACGGTAAAGTGCATTGTCAGCTGCCAGATCCTCTGCGGGCCGACTGGGCCTTGATTTGGTGTAGCGGACATAGCGTAACAGGTAAATCACCCGACCGATTCTGGTATCGTTTTCGGCATTCTCGATTGCGCCCCCAACGGCGACCTGATTCCCTTCCAGTGGATAAGCCAATAACCTTTCGAGCCAGTCGCTCGAGGGAACGCAATGGGCAGTCGTCAGCGCAACTTTCTCGGCTTGGGCCGCCCGAATTCCATCCCTCCATAATAGTGGAATCCTGCTGTCGGATTGGGCACGAACGATACGGACGTTTTGTCTGTCCGGCACGCCATCAAGCAGTGAGCTGTCACTCCCGCTACAGACCAGGAATTCAACAGCAGGATAGTTCTCTGGCTGTAAGAGGATAAAAACATTCCGAAGGTTGGCCGAGGCCATTTCTTCCGCAATTATAACGGTCAGGTCATAGTTATTTTTGGGTGACCTGTTTTCCGTATTATTAACCATTGCTCGACCGCGCGCCTTTCTGCGCTGCTGTTTCCAAATAACCCAATGCAAGCTTGGCTGCTCGCTCCCAGGTAAAGCCCTCGGCTCTTGGAACGGCAACTTTCGACAGTTGATCCCTCAGCTCGTGATCGGTTGACATCCTTAATATTGCACGGCTGATCGATTTGACGTCATAGGGATCAAAAAATACGCCTGCATCACCTACCACCTCCGGCAGAGACCCCCGGTCACTCGACAGGATAGGGGTCCCGCAAGCCATTGCTTCCACTGCAGGCAAACCGAACCCTTCAGAAAAAGAGGGCATAGCCGCAGCCATGGCATCGTTATATAAAATAACCAGATCATCGTCTGAGATAAAGCCGGTAAAATGGACCAGACCCTTTAAGCATTTGTCATTCGCCAGTTTTTGCAGCTCGTCATAGTTGGAATGAAATCCGGCCCCGCCGTAGTCGCCTACCAATACCACATGTACGTCGTCAATTTGTTGGCCTTCCCTTGCCAGCGCAAAGCCTTCCAGGAAACCTTGCAAGTTTTTATGGGGCGCCAAACCGCCGACATATACGATCAGTTTCCCCTCCTCGGGAAGACCAATTCGCCGCCGCAGGTCTTGACTCATAGTTGAATCGTCTACTTGACGAAACAGCTTGTTTGGCGCCTCGCTGATAACATCGATCAAATCGCCTTTCACGCCAATATACTGTTCGATCTCCGCCTTCGCCGCGTGAGAAACGGTCATCACACGCTGGCATTGCCATAAGGCGAGTTTTACCTTCAGCGTCCAGAAAAGTCGCCCCTTCAAGTCAGGAAAGATCTTTTCCGGGAAGTGCTCGGCAATGGCATCGTGCAAAGTGACCACCGTGGGCAGTTTTAATGGGACGGGGAACCATGAATAAACCGCCGGGAAAAACATCAAATCAATCGGGGAGTTCGATACTGCTTTGTATAGCTGCAACATATCGCCAATAGAACGGCTATCATTGGCGACGGCGGCATCTGTCGCGGGTCGCTCGGGAAAGACCTGCACTATTTCAGTGTTGGGTAATTTCATTGACTCGTCCGGTGCCTGATCAACGAACAGGTAGAACGTGTGCTCGGAATCGAGCGAAAACATTGCGGACAATAGTTCACGTGTCATGCGGCCAAAGCCGCGCTGGTTCCACCAGCACGTCGCATCTATTCCAATTTTCATCAATGCCAATGCTCCGTGTTTTTGGCGCCGCCTCACACTGAACCAACTGCTTTGCCAGCGGACTGATGGGCCGGCCAGATCCTGCTCGGAAGGGCTTCCGTTGCGCTTCCCCGGGCCGGGAAAAGCTGGCCAAAGGAACCGGCCGATCTCCGTGAGAATCCAAGTAAAAGGGAAGAGAGCCCGTTTTTCCCGCTTGGTAAAATATCGACTTCACTATATCATCATACTTCCAGCCGCAGGGCCAAATCCTTTGCCAAGCCATCATCCTGAATAGCGGAAACATTTCTTGTTTCAATGTCGCTAACTCTGGTGCGGAGCAACGATGACCTCACTCCCTAAAAAAATCGCGCTCGTTGGGTTGGGTGCGGCAGCAAAAACCATTCACTTGCCCGCTTACAAGAAGCTCGCCAACCTGGAGCTTGTTGGTGGTCATGATCCCGCCATCACATCCACGACCGGGAAGAACGCATTTCCCTTTCCCGTATTCGAAGATGTCAATACGCTGCTGCAGCAGACTAAACCGGATATCCTGGCTATCGCCAGCCCGACCCGGTTTCACTATGAGCTGGCAGAGCAGGGACTCAAGCAGGGTTGCCATATCTTTTGCGAAAAACCCTTTACCACGACATTGGACGAAGCGCATCAGTTGATCGCCCTGGCGGAAAGGCAGCAACGCTGGATCGTTGTTAACAATGAATTTCGGTTCATGAATATTTATGAGGCGGCAAAAGATAAAATTGGCAGCCCCGAGTTTGGCGACCTACTGTTTATCAATGCCCAACAGAATTTCTACGTTAACGAGAAAACTGAGGCTGGGTGGCGCGGAAACGATCCCCAGCGCACCTGCAAGGAATTTGGCATTCATGTACTGGATCTGTGTCGTTATTTTTTTGGCGAGGAACCATTGCAGATTAGCGCCAGAATGCCAAAACCCTCTAACCCGGCCGGACCGGATTATCTGAATCTGATCCAACTCGACTTTTCCGGTGGACGCACTGCGCAGATAACGCTGGACCGGCTTACCAGAGGCAGACACCGTTATCTTGACTTAAGACTCGACGGCACCAAGGCCTCTATCGAAACAGAGTTTGGCGGCAATGTGCAGTTTACCGCTGGCATCCGCGGCGGTGACCGAAAGCCCTTTGTGGACTTTGATATTTCATTGGGCGGGAAAGCTCATCAGTATCGTGGCGAGAAGGTCAAAAAAATCGCCAGTGATCCGCTCGATATTTTTGCCAACGCCACCAGCAAGCTCCTGAAGAACTTTATCGACGCGATAGACAAGGGCAGGGTCCCCGCTTGTAGCGCACAGGACAATATCAAGACACTGGCGCTGATGCTAACGGCCTACGCTTCCAACGATCAGGGCAAGCCTATCCCGTTCGCCGAACATTGGACCTGAGGGCAAATCGAACATACGCGGATGGCCTCTGGCTTTTCTTTCGGATTTACAACGATACATGCATGCCCGGGGATGAGTTTTGATGTCGGAACGCGACCGAATGAGTATCAGGGATGACGGGCTATTTGTCTGTCCGCAATGCCGGGACAGGCTGACAAAGCAACCGGATAATTATCTGTGCTCAGATTGCAAGAGGGAGTACCCGATTATTTTCGGGATCGCTGATTTCCGCATCAGATCCGATCCTTACCTCAGCCTGCAGGAGGAACGCGCAAAAGCGAAACGCCTGGCGACGGAAATTGAGCAGAGTTTTTCCGCCATGCTGGATTATTACTATGAGATCACCGACGACGTCCCGCCAGTCTTGGCGACCCGCTATAAAGCCTATCATTACAATGGCCCTAAGCAGGCCCGCCAAAGCTTGGCACGCTTGGGTGTTGCCTCTGACGATGTCATTCTGGATGTAGGGTGTGGTACCGGAGGTGCTCTTATTGCGGCCGCAGAGAATTGCTCCCATATTTACGGCATGGATATAGCATTGCGCTGGCTCGTCATCTGCCAGCAGCGGTTGAAGGAGCAGGGGATAACAGCGACTTTGGTGTGTGCAGACATTGAGGCCTCCCCGTTTCCCGACGAGTATTTTTCAAAAATCACCGCAACCGATCTATTGGAAAACGTTTACTCGGTGGATAAAACCCTGGTGGCACTGGGAAGACTTCTAAAAGCAGATGGCAAGCTATGGCTTGCCGGCAGCAATAAATTTTGCCTTGGTCCCCACCCGAGCACCCGGCTTTGGGCTATCGGTTATTTTCCCGGAAAACTGCGTAGCCGACTGGTAAAGCGTCTGCGAGGCGTCGACTCGCTTCGCTTTATCAATTTGATTTCGCCAGGGCGCATCATCCGCTATGCTAAACGAATCGGATTGTACACCCACACGCTATCGCCAAGAATGGTGGCTCTGGATGAGGACGGACATTACCCGGCAATCGACAGACTACTGATCAAAACCTACGTCGTAGTCGCACGTCTGCCCTTATTGCGTCAGTTGCTCATATGGGTCGGGCCGGCATTTGAAATGATACTGAGAAAATCACCCTATCCAATGGAATCAAAGGGAGTTGACCAGGCATGATGCGCTTTGGACTGATAGGGCTTGGCGGTATTGGAGAAGTGCGTAAACAAGCGCTTGAGGTGTCGCCTGAATGCAAACTGACAGCCGCATTCGATCTTGATTCGGCTGCGCTGGCAAAGTTACCGGATCATGTCAGTGTGTTCAAAGACGCCGAGCAGCTCATGAAATCAGACGCTTGTGACGCGGTCATCATTTCTACACCCACCCACTTTCATAAAGACCTTGTGCTGACCGCACTGGAAAACGGTAAGCACGTTATTGTGGAAAAACCGATGGCCAGCTCACTTGCGCAATGTGAGCAAATGGTTGAAACAGCCGAACGCTGCGGAAAACTTTTGACAGTCGGTTTTAACCATCGCTATTTCGCGGCCATCCGGGATGTGAAAACCGCCATCCAAAGCGGTGCCTTAGGTAAGCTGCGCTATGTTAAAGGCTTCGCCGGGCATACCGGGCTATCAGAGTTCAAAGCGGAATGGATGTACGACAAGGATAGCATGGGGGGTGGCACGCTCATGGATAACGGCATCCATACCCTGGACCTGATCTGCTATTTGATGGACGATACGGTCAGCGATGTTTCGGGCATGATCAGCACGAAAACCTGGCAACTTGACCGAACCGAAGACAATGCCTTTGTTCACCTGCGCACTCAGTCCGGCATCATGGGAAGTCTCCATAGTAGCTGGACTGAATGGAAGGGCTACCACTTTTATATTGAAGCCTATGGTGATCTGGGCATGGCTCGCGCTTATTACGCCCCGATGAGTTCGACCATCATTACGATGGACAAACCAGGAGGGCAAGCCCACAAGAAAAGAAAGTTCTATATCCCCACTATTTTTCGGGAAAAGTTCAAAGGCTGGCAATCAACCGTTGTGCAGACCTTTGTCGAAGAGTTGCACGACTTCGTTAGCCTGGCGAACGGAGGGCCAGCAGGTGCTATCGCGACAGCGGCAGATGGCCTTCGCAGCATCGCAATACCAAATGCCGTCTATGAGAGCGACAGAGACCGTAATGTTGTAACGTTGGACCGCCCGGGGTAAAAGCGAGTCAGGCTCAACAACGGAATAAAGATGCGCAACAGGATTTAAACAGGTGGGCAGATAGCATGAAAAACAGGGTCATTGTAACGGGTGGAGCAGGGTTTCTCGGTAGTCATCTTTGTGAGCGTCTTCTTGCTGAAGGCAATGAAGTGATATGCGTTGACAACTTCTTCACCGGGCAAAAGCGCAATATTATCCATTTGTTGGATAACCCCTATTTTGAGGTTGTTCGTCATGACATCTGCTTTCCCCTCTACCTGGAGGCCGATGAGATCTATAACCTGGCTTGCCCCGCCAGTCCGGTGCATTACCAAAGGAACCCAACACAGACCACCAAGGTTAATGTCAACGGCAGTACCAATATGCTTGGCTTGGCCAAACGCATTGGCGCCAAAATATTGCAAGCGTCCACAAGCGAAGTCTATGGAGATCCCGCTGTTCATCCGCAAACGGAAGACTATTGGGGCAATGTTAACCCTATAGGTCCACGTTCATGCTATGACGAAGGCAAACGCTGCGCTGAAACGCTATTCATGGATTACAGGAAAGAGCATCAGTTGGGCATTAAGATCGTTCGTATCTTTAATACTTACGGCCCTCGTATGCATCCCCACGATGGGCGCGTTATTTCGAATTTTATTATGCAGGCCCTGAAGAATGAAGCGATCACCATCTACGGTGATGGCAGTCAAACGCGCTCATTCTGCTATTGCGATGATTTGATTGATGGCTTTGTCAGGATGATGCGTACGCCGGATAACATCATTGGCCCGATCAATCTGGGTAATCCGAATGAGTTTACTATCAAAGAGTTGGCGGAACAGGTCATTGATCTCACCGGCACAGGGTCGCGCATCAACTACCTACCGCTACCTCAGGACGACCCTAAGCAACGCTGCCCGGATATCACTAAAGCCAGAACCGAACTGGATTGGCAACCAACGATTGAATTAAAAGAAGGGCTGACAAAGTCGATCGCCTATTTCGAAGCGCTTTTGACCGAGAACCCTGACCTGTAATGTAACCTGTTGGGCGGCAGCGGGGCGGCGTCCCTCCGGATTCGACAGAGAGAGCCCGGCGCTGCTATTCGATTTCTTGTAGTGCGTCCCGTGGCCCAAACAGGTAGCCCCAAGCTTCCCCGACACCCCAGACAAGATAAAACAACATTAAATAAGGTGCGGCCTTAGCCAGGTGGGAGCGTACACTGACCTTATGGCGCGCGTTCTGAAAAAATCGGAACGTTAACAGGGGCGGCAGAACGACCGATGCCATTGCGTATGCCAGCCGCTTCGCTTTCTGCCCGGAGGCGAAACGTATCCCCGCATAGTACCTTGAATAAACAAACCGCTGCCTCAGGAACAGACCAAGACTGAATTTCTTACAGTGAAAAATGCGCACGTTGTCGTCGGCAACAAGAATATGTCCCCGTTTGTGCAACAAGGGATGCAAGGTGGTTTCCCAGAATCCTGATGTCAGTATCTGCTCGTCCACCTCGTCGAAAATCTCGCGCCGGTAGGCGACATTCATGCCTGCAAGATTTGGTGTGGGGCCGCTCTCGATCGGGGGAGACATGGGCGCGTATTCACACAGGAAGGTGGCCCAGTCGAGAGCTGTATCCGTTACGCCATTGAGCACACTGCCACCAATCGCGGAAGCCTCGGGGTGTTCGGCAAATGCCTGAGCAAACTGCTTTAGCCAGTCGTGGGGCGGTACGCAGTGATCTTCGGTCACCAGCACGAATTCTCCCACTGCCTGCTTCGTCGCCAGCGTGCGCATTGTAGGCAGATCCGTATCCGGCGAGCACTCGATGATCTTCGTGTCCGGATAATCACTTTGGATACGCTGTGAAACATGATCGCTGATACGATCAGCAAGCAGCACTTCCAGTGAGGGGTCGTCCTCCTGATTGTAAAGGGACTCAAGAGTTTCCAATATTCGTTCATTATCTTCAGTACTAACCCGACCGATGACGACGGAATAGGTAACGGCCCTGTTCTTTTCGTTTTGTATATGACCCAATGTGAAGCCTCTCCCTGCTATCTTTAATCAAGAAACACCCCGTCAGCCGGGACCCCAGCGATATAACCGGCACATTCTCCCACGGACCAGGCACACTCCGAGAACAGAATGGGAACGGAAAAACGAAGTACATTACCAGACAGCACCGGCGCTCGCCTCGAGGCTCGCAGTATACGACTGTATCTAAGTAAAGGAAGTATGAATATTCCAACAGCGTAGAGGAACCGGCGAAAACCCAGTGTTTCGGCATGACTTGCGCCATAAAGGCGACCATGACAGTAGCGCCTGCGCAGGTAATAACCCCATGGAAACTCTTTTCGATAGATTACGACCATGTCGTTGCATGGCGTGGGTGTGATGTTCAGTTTTTCCTGCACCTGGCGCAGGAAAAAGGTTTTCTGGAAACCCGAGCCCACGAGGGGCACTTCTTGGAGCAACTCACGCTGGAAGGCAATATTGTTGCCCGGGTATTCCGGTAATTTTGGATCAAGGGGCTCCCGGAATTGGGCATACTCGATCAGATAACCGATGTTACGGGAATCTTTGCCAGGCCAGCCACTGTTGACAGGACCATAAAACACCGGTGTCTTGTCCTGCATCATTTGACGCACTGCACGAATCCACCCTTCCGTGGGGGGGCAGGAGGCATCCAGTAGAGCGATGTAGCGGCTTCCAGTCTGTTGGATGATAGTCGCATACTGTTCAAAGAAAGGCGTGCGGCTGGAAAATCTGAACAGCGATAGGTTGTCTTCAGGGGTACCCATCGTCTGCTCGTCTAGTAGTGCAACACATACCCTGATATCAGGCTGATTCAGCAATCCGGCACTCGCCAGGCTTGCACAGAGGCCTGTATGGTCGCTCTGTATACTGGAAGCGATAACAATTGTGAGCAGTGGTTCGGATGCAACTGGCTGGTCTCTCATTTGTCGGGACCCTGAAGTACCTTGGAATGTTGCTCGTCTGCTATCCCACGGCTTCTCCGCAGTTCGTCAATCACGGCCAGATAATCATCCAGATACCGCTGACGGGTGTAGAATTTCTTGCTCCCGCTCCGCGCCAGCTCCGATAACCGCTGACGCAAACCCGGCTCCCGGACAATCCGGTGCAGTAAGGCAGGAAGCTCACTGTTCTGCCGATAAACAAAACCGGCTTTGGTCGTTTCGATAATTTCCGCGCAGCCACCGGCATCCCTGACAATCGCCGGAGTGCCACAGGCCATGGCCTCTACCGCCGTCAAGCCGAATGTCTCCGGCGCAAGCGACGGAAAGAGCAGTGCCGCGGCACTGCTGTAGAGCCCGATCAGGGACGCTTCATCAAGCCGGCCGGCAAAATGGATATTCGAATACTGGGCGAAACTTTCCTTTAATCGCGACAGGGCATCACCTTCACCGGCAAGTATCAGCTCGTAATCCTCCAGTGCCGTGAATTTTTCAAGCAAGGATTCCACACCCTTGGATGCAGTGATCCGGCCGCTGTAGACGAAGCGGGGAGGTTCCTGATTGCTCCATGTGCCAATCATTTCCTTTGATGGCTCCAGGCGTGAGTATAGTGGGATTATGCGGGTCGGGACGCCGGGATAGAGTTGCTGGTGCTGGTCTGCAGTGAATTGACTGGGTGCAATCAGACAATCAATCTTCTCGAGATGACGCTTGGCAAGGCCTGTATATCTCCAGAACTGGGGCGGAGTGCCGGAACGTAAGCAACATTGCAGGCACTGACGGGAGTCACAGCGTTTGACGCCATTTTTCCAGAATATGTGGGTAGCACACACCAGCCAGTGTTCATGCAGGGTATAGAGCTTTACCGGGGCGTTACCGAGAGATAGTACGGCAGGGCCCCCAATCAGCGAAATATTGTGATAGTTGATAACATCAAAATCGTCCTTGAGCAGTTCGACAAGGGCGCCGGTTTTCAGGGCGGGATGCCCGAGTTGCTGGGTCAACAACGGAGATAGCGGGCCCATGGAGCTTTTCAGCCGGCATACGTCTACGCCTTGATCGTCGTATCGCTGGGGGAGCCCCGGATCGCCTGGATTCGCTCCGAGCCGGTAAGCATCCTCGCAATGGATAACGCGCACGTAATGCCCAAGTTTGGCCAGTGAGAGAGCTAATTCCCGGACA
>TARA_R110001606_G_scaffold93874_3_pt1 | contig 14317 bp, 16 predicted proteins | sample TARA_R110001606 | Tara Oceans TARA_R110001606 (sample SAMEA4398315) | marine metagenome | biome: Polar Biome; feature: [SRF] surface water layer (ENVO:00010504); material: water (ENVO:00002006), including particulate matter (ENVO:01000060) such as... | depth 5 m | reverse complement strand
ATAGCTACTAAAATGGATTTAGATCTAATGGGTCTATTTGCAGGATTTTCAACTGAACAAGGCCCAGGTGCAGCAGCAGAATTAACTGTAGCAGACATCTTCCAGGCAGCAGCTCAGCTAAAGTCTAACAACGCTCCAGGCGACTACTTTGCAGTATTACACCCTAAGCAAGTATATGCAGTTAAATCAGCATTAACAAATACTTTCACTGGTGTTGCAGCAACAGATGTTGGTAATGAAGCATATCGTAGAGGCCTAGTTGGTCAAATCGCTGGTATTAATATCATCGAATCATCTAATGTAGCAGTAGACGGCTCAGGTGACTCAATTGGTGGTGTATTCTCAAGCGAAGCAATTGGCTTAGCGATGCAAAACGATCTTTCAATCGAAATTGAAAGAAATGCAGCTTTAAGAGCAGACACAGTAGTAGCGACAGCTAGATACGGCGTTGGTGAACTTATTGATGTATATGGTGTTAAACTAACATCGGATGCCACTATCTAATACTCATTTAGATTAATATAGGAGAGGTAATGATGTATGCAACAAACGACGATTTAATCAATTTAATTGGTGGAGAAATCTTTGACCACGGTCGAGATGATTTCACTAGTGAGTTGACTCGTGCAGAATCAGATGTAAACCGTTATATCGAAGTCAACTGGTTTCAGAAGACTAGAGGCGGCAGCAGTAAACGAATAGTAACTGTTGGAGAAACATTTGATGCAACTAAATTGAGCGCAGCTCAATGGAAAACAAGCACAATATATCTTGCATTGTATAGATACATATTACCTCAACTATCTCCCTTTAGAGGCGAAGATAGCTTTACACATAAAATCAGCTTCTATAAAGAACGCTACTTCGAAGAAATTAAAGAAGTAATGGCGTCCGGTATAGAGTATGATTCCAATGATGACGGAACCATAACTGAAAATGAAGTGTATGAACATCGTCAAGATAGGGTGTATAGATGAGTAATAGAGAAGCAATTGCAAAGTATTTGGTTGGAAAACTCGAAGAAGTTCGATATATCAAGTCAATTACTAGAGAACCTAAAAGTGTGGAGGAGTTGGCTCGAACTTCGTTTCCACATTGTTTAATCGAAACCACTGACGAAAGTCGTGAAGATTATTCTATGGGCTCAACCGATAGTGTAAGAACCGCAACAATATCATTTCTAATTAACATTGTAGTATACGGTGATAATAGAGATAGCCAAAGAAATTTAGTTATCGAAGCTGTAGAACGCAAATTAGAAGAAGATAGAAACTTTGGAGGCTTACTGTTTAACAGTGGAGTGAGCGAAGTTCTAACAAGAGAAATTGATACGGATAGTCCTTATGCCACTGGTGCAATTGTTTACAGTGCAACATATCACTATGATAGAGCAAAACCATAATGTATACACTATTGTATACAATAACATTTAAGAGGAAACTAATATGTCGGCAAATAAAGGCCTTACAGGCGTAGTAAAACTCGGTGTCGCAGGCGCCGAAACAGCTATATTAAATGTCACAAGCTTCTCATTGGAAGAAACAACAGAGACTATTGATGTAACATCGATGGACTCAGCTGGCAATTCTCGAGAAGTCTTACCAACATTTATCAGCTTCACTGGAACAGTTGAAGGATACTGGGATAATACAGATGTCGCTCTGAAACACACGGATACAGTTGACCCTGTAGTTCGTGCAGGTGCAGAGATTGGATTTGAATTATATCCAGAATCAACAACTTCAGGTAAACTGTATTACAAAGGTAATGCAATCGTAACTAGTGTATCTAGAACTCAATCTTTTGATGGTGCAACACAATTCACTGTTAACTTTGACGGTAATGGACCACTTGATTACAAGGCAGTATAATAATGTCTAGGACGCTGCGCTCAGCTAATGCTGTATTCAATGATATGATACAGTGGGCTGAACGCAGTGTTTCCACAACAATACATACGATAAATACTATAGCGAGAGGAAACACCCCAAAGTTAACTGGATTCGCTCGCGCCCAATGGAAGAGAGGTCAAGTGTGGAAATATAGAGGTCGTAAAAAACTTCAAGTGATACACAACACAGCTCACTATATTGGAGTCTTAGATGGAAGCACAGCAATGAACGGTGGCGGAACAAGTAAACACGCTCCAATAGTGCAACCAGCAATAGACAAAGCAGTGGCCGATAGCCACTATATTAAACAACGATAACAAAGCGAGAACCTAAATTATGGCAAAACTAATAGATAAAGTAGAAACACATTTCGAAAGTGTTTTAGCAAATGGATTACAAGGTCCAGTAGAAGTTCCTGAATGGGACGAAAAGATTTGGTGGAAACCAAGTTCAACGATGGCAGAAGAATCAAAAGTAATTGAACTATCACAGGCTGGTAAAACAACAGAAGCCCTAGTAGTAACACTGATTCAGAAAGCAATGGATAAAGATGGAAAACCTTTATTTGCAGCATCGGATAGAGTAAAACTTATGCGTGTAGCAGACCCTAAAGTTATTCTTCGTGTAATCACGGAAATGAATGATAAACAAACGGAGTTCGAAGACGCAGTAAAAAACTAAAAGAGTCCTCTAATGTATTGTTTGCATACAAGCTCGCATTAGAACTGGGTATGACAGTAGAGGACTTGCTCAATAATATGAGCACAATTGAGTTCAAGGGATGGATACATTACTTCGAATTCGTAGCCGACCAACAAAGGAGAATGAATAAAAAATAGCTGGTAGTATAAACTATTGGCTTAAGAAACAGGAGACCTTTGATGGCTACAACATACGACTTAATTGTCCAAGCAACAGATAAAGCAAGTGGTCCACTTGCAAAGATAAATGGGCGACTAAAAGCAACAGAAAAACAAACCAAATCACTTGGTATCAGCTTTAGGGCGGTGGGGGCAGCAATAACTGCCGCTCTAACTGGTGGTGCATTAAAAAGCATCGTTGGTATAACAGCAAGATTTGAAGACTTAGAAGATACACTAGGTGCTGTCACAGGCAGTGCTAAAAAAGGTGGAGAAGCATTTAAGTTTATTCAAGAGTTCGCAACTAAAACACAATTTGGTGTTGAAGAACTAACACAAACATATATTAAACTAGCTGGTGCAGGTATCAAACCCACCGAAAAGCTATTAACAACATTCACAGACACAGCAGCTATTACAACTGATCAATTGGGATCGCTACAAGCTATCACTGACTTATTCTCTCGTAGTGTAAGTGGTGGACTAGGCTTAGAAGATCTAAATAGATTGGCTGATAGAGGTGTGCCTGTATTCCGTATACTAGAAGAACAACTAGGTAAAACAAGATTAGAATTAAGTGAGTTCGGTAAAACAGCGGCAGGTGCCGCAGCAATCCGTGCCGCATTAACCAAAGGTATTAATGATGAATTTGGTGGTGCAACTCAAGGTAAAATAGATAACTTATCAACAGCAATGAGTAACTTTAAGATCCAAGTTGGATTAAGTGCAGTTGAACTGGGTAATAAATTTAAGCCACAACTAACAGCAGTAATTGAAGAAGCAACAACATTTCTAAAAGCTAATGATAAACTTATACAAAGTTTAGGTAGTGGACTAGGACAAGCAATTGTCGCCACAGCCGATGCATTAAAGCTAATGGCAGAGAACTTTGAAGCTATTAAAGTAGCAGTGTTAACACTGGTAGGTTTGCGTATAGCAAGTTTCATAGGAACACTAGCATCTCGTATGAGTAGTGCTATAGCTGGTGCAAAAGGATTAAGTGGTATCTTTGGTGGTCTAGCTAAATCAATAGGAACAACTATAGGTAAAATTCCAATTCTCGGTAGAGCATTTAGCGGACTAGGAATTATGGCAATTCGTTTACTTCCACTGTTAACAAATCCGTTCACAGCAGTGCTGGCTCTAATTGCAACAGTAGTATCTGGAGGTTTATGGTTCTTCAGAGACGAAGCTCTTAAAGTGGGTGGCACATTCACCACAGTTGGTGAAACAGTAAGAGCAACCTTTAATGTAATTGGCGGATATATTCAAGACATAGTAACATACTTCAAAGAAGCATTTGGTAATGTGTGGACTAGTATCAAGCGTTGGTTTAGCGTAACAGACTTTGGTGCAGCATTTGGCACAGTATTCCAATATGTAGTAACTTTAACTAAAAATGTCGCCAACAAAATGCTAAACTTATGGGTAGTAGCATTTGAATTCATCACAGGTATAGTATATAACTTACCAGGGTTCTTCAAAGGAGCATTTAGCGCCATCAAGGCATTGGGTGCAGAACTAATAACATCTCTTATCAATGGATTCGGTAGCTTAGGCCCAGCAATTAAACAAGCATTAACAGGTGATATAAGTGGAGCAGCGACAACTGTAGCAACTGCCTTCCAAGCAGACTTTGGTGCAGCTATGAAACGAGGATTCGAAGAAGCTGGTGGCACAAACCTTATGCCAGAAGTGGATATAAAAGGTATAATGGCAACAGATAGAGTTGGACAAATTGGAGAAGTATTTAAGAAAGCAACAGGTCCGTTAATGATTGAAATCCGTAAGTTTGGCGGTAAAATATTCTCACCCATAACTGGTGCTTTAGATGATGTAATAGCAGATGTTGAAGCAGAGATCCTTCGCTTACAATCTGAACAAAAAGCCATAGCAGATGCAGCAAGGGTAGACAGTCAAAATGCTGCATCAGATGCCAAGCTAATAGCTTTAGCTGAACAAATAAAACAACAACAACTGTTAGCAGATGAACTTCAAGCTCAAGCAGATCTAGAAAAACTAATAGCAGATGGTCAAATTACAGCTGATACAACTAAACTAACAGCATTAGAAAGTTTAGTCAAAGGTATCAAAGATCAACGCACAGCATTCAACAGCTTAAACATAAGTGTAGAAGAACAAAAGCGTTTAGCAGATCAACTAGGTATATCATACAAAGACTTCGCAGCAGCTTTAGAAGGTGCAAAGGGTGGTATGGACATATTCCTAACTGATGCACAGAAGTTCAACAAAGAACTAGAAGCAGGCTTCCGTAGTGCTGGTGAAAGTTTAAGTAAGAGTTTAGCTACAAGTATCGTTCAAGGTAAAGGTATGCTGAGTAGCTTCAAGAGTTTCTTTGATGGTATCTTAGAACAAATGCTACAAAAGATTATACAAACACAAATAATGAATCCACTAATGAACAGCCTCTTTGGTGGTGGTGGTATGATGGGCGGCGGAGGTGGAATCCTCGGTAGCGTATTACCAATGTTAGGTGGCTTCCTAGGTATTCCTGGAATGGCACAAGGTGGTGCACCATCAACCAGGTCTCCGACCCTAATTGGAGAACAAGGACCCGAATTATTTCTGCCAGGAACAACAGGGCGTGTAATACCTAATAATGATTTAGGTGGCGGTGGAGAGACCACAATTCAATTTAACATAAATTCTGTGGATTCAAGAAGTGGCACACAGTTCATATTAGAGCAGAAAAAACAAATTATAAATATGATAAACAGTGCCCAAAGACAACGAGGCAAGATGGGGATTATAGACTAATGAAAAAAATATTTACATATCCAGACAACAGTAGCACACAGTATATTCACTTAGACAGTGATGCAACAGCAAATACAAACGAAAAAAGTTCCTATTTCCTAGAAGAGGTATGGACTGGAGCATACAAGACTAACGAGTTTCAGGCCACACCAGCTACCTTCACTAATACGAAAAAAGAATGGGGCAAGTTCTATCACTATGTAGACCAAAAGAAACACGGTAGTAATTTACAAAGATACGATTTATGGAAAACTCCAATTATCAGAGCTACTGTATCAGGAACCTTTGTGAACGGTATTCAGATTATGAATCCTAGTAGTGACTGGGCTTCTACAGATCCAATGATACTGAAAAGGGCAGATAATGCGGCACACGGACTACGCAACGGCGCTATACTGTATGCATTTCCAGCCGATAGTAATGATGCTCCTAACACCACTTACAGCACAGCAACAGGATTGACAGGCAACGACAGAAATCAATATGTAAGAGTATTGGACGAGTATCAATTTGAAATATACAGGTATGCATATTATGATGATGATGGCGTAGTTGATGCTTCACAAGGCACACACGCTGGATTTGATAGTCCTATTACCAGTCCAAGTGTTTACTCTTATGATAATTTAGGTGATGGAGCTAGTCATACATTTGGATCTAGCGGCTACAATGTATGGGACACTTATCCACAGCTACTTCAACATCCTGATCGAGACTCTACTAATAGATTCCACCAAGACATTCACTTAGATGCTAATACTAATGTGTCAATGGATAAAGCCTGGTTTAACAGTGCAAGTGGATCAAGCTGGATGGCACCAACTAGAGCTAGAGCTAGAAACTTAGCCGGCTCAGCTGATTTAACAGAATTCTTCTTATATCAATTTGATGACGAATGGACTGGTGCGTATGATAAGCCTTGGGTAAACACATCAGAGAATACTGATGGAACTGGCGCACAGCAACAAATGCCAGGTATAAGTAACCAGATAAGTGCATTGAGCTATAGTCCAACATTTGACTATACAGCATCAGATGATAACGGTAGACTACTATTAACAATAAACACCGGAACTATTCCAAGTTCATATAAAAATGGACATCCAGTAAACTTAACTAGAGCTGATAGCTTCCAAGCTAAAGTAGGCGATAGATTTGCACCTAGACGAGGCTGTGGTATTCCTTGGTTTATGGATAAAAAAGATGATACTAGTTTCTGGCTAACAGCAAAACCATACAGAACAAGAACAGAACACACATATGCAAAATATGTAAGTGAACCTAATGTCACAAACAGATGGCATAGAGATAACCAAAGTGGTAGTCAGAGTGCTAATGCAGCTGATATAAGATTCGCTAGTATAGTTGATGAAGACTTTCAGATGCAAGACTATAGTGCTGTATTTCAAATCAATGTAACTGATAGCGTAGCAGAAACTTATACATATGACTTCTTAGAATCTATGTCGAACTATGTGCCAACTTATGGACAAGGTCCTATGATAGACCACTATAGAGTTATGGGAATTAACTTTAGAGATCCACTTCCATATAAAGTATCTAGTGTCGAACTAGTATGGCCTGGTAATGCACAATATCAACCATTGGTAGAGGCTGGATCGCTTGATACAACTTCGCATTATGTAGAAGGTCGAGCTATTCCAGTAGTATTGAGTAGAGGCATTGGCGATTACGATTATCAGCATAATATGACACTAACAGGCACAAGTGTAGCGCCAACAGTTGAGTATTCAACAGATGAAAATGGACGCTTAGCCACTGTAACATTAATAAATGGTGGTAACTTATCATACAGCTATAATGGAATGGATGTAACAGGTGATGCAAGTGATCCATTGGGTAATCCAAATGATGTAATTGGTAATGCACCAGGTAGTGTTTTTCCAGAACAAACTTCAGGACAAGATATATTATATCAACCACCAGCTGAAATTGTAGCCGCAACAACACCAGTATATGATAGACACTTAGGTGATAAGTCATACACTAGTCAGGCTTGGGATGCAGGAACAACTAAAGTTTACGCAGGAACAGGTAGTGCTACTAGCACACAATGGAATGAAGGACTAAATCAATATCAGACTATGGATGCTAGCATTTATTGGCCAGATCATATTGCTCCTCGTAGTGCTAATATAACAGTAAATCAACCAAGTAGTGTAAACAACAGTGCTAATGGAATTAAGTATGTGAGAAACAGTGGCTATGTAAGATATAGCTTAGACTTAGAGTATCCTCCAATGAAAGAGGAAGACTTCGCAAGATTCTTAGGATTCGTAAATGGAATGCGTGGACAAACAGTGCCATTTAGATTTCCATTACAATTTATAAACAGATTCTCTAATGGAATGGATGGTATATTATTTAACACACCTAATAGTCCAGATCATCCAGGTGCAAGTCCAAGACTATATAAAGAAATAACACCAGGTGAAAAACGAGTATTCTTAGAAGGATTTGAAAGTGATCAACCTGTTGCAATACTGGCTGGACAACACTTACAACTTGCTGATAGTAATAGAAATGGTGGATTACACACAAGTCTATTACAACAGAACGCAAATCAATTCGGTCAAGTAATTGCAAATGTGGCATATCCATTTCAGATAAGTAGTAATATAGCTAAAGGCACAGAAGTAAATGATAATCCAAAATATGTAACTGTAACTATGAACTCGGACGAGTTTATATACAAAACAGATTACAGTGGACTATACAACTTTAGTGTTGAACTAGTATTTGATGAGAGAAAAGATTAATGAGCAAATTTAACGAAAGTTTACAGCCTAATTTCGCTACAGCATTAACTAAAAAAACGCTGCAAGCATATGAACTTCTAGAGGTAATTCTACACCCAACAGATGCTGATGATAAATTCTATCTAACTAATGCAATGAACAATATCACATTTAATGGTAATACTTATATTGCTGTAGGTGGTATACTTGGATTTAGTGATGTAGAAGAAAGCCAGTTATTTGGCATAACAGAAATAACAGTAACAATGAGTGGATTACCATTCCACGATTTAGCTGATGTAGATAACCCTAATGAAAAGCTAAACTTTACAAGTGAGTTCTTAAGTAAGCAATACACAGATAAACCATTGCGTATATATAGAGCATATTTAGATAATGATAAACTAATTGCAGATAGCAACACACCAGCTGTAATACAATTGTTTGATGGTCGTATCGATAGTCCAGCAGTAAGTGATAGCGAAGAAGGTGATACAGTAATAGCCTTAAAAGCAACTTCACACTGGGTAGACTTTGAAAGACGAGGCGGTAGACGAACAAACGATAATGAACAGCGTAATACACTTCACTATAATGGAACAGATAACTTTAATGGTGATAGATTGTTTGAGTATTCATACGATAGTATTAAAGATATAAAGTGGAAAGAATGATATGCTGAACAAGAAATATATATCATACTGTAGCTGGCTTGCACAAAAACACGGTAGTCCTTGGCGTTTAGGAACTAATGACTGTATGACACTTTTGTTTGAATGCACAGATCTAGTGTATGGAACAGACAGACATAAAACTGTAATGAACAAATATAATGATGTGCGTAGTGCAATTAAGTTCTGGCGTAATATGAAAACAACAACAGGTCAACAAATGCACATAATGGGCTTTAAGAGTGTTGACGAACCTAAAGAAATGGATATTGGTATAAGCTGTGGAGTGTATCCTAATGCAGTATTCTACCACAACAACAAGTGGCACGGTATCCAAGAAGGCGGAGTATTTGGAGCCTTTACAATGGGTTTAAGCGAGCCAATAGATATATGGAGATATAAAAATGGGTAAGGTATTTAAGGCTATAGCATTTATTGGACTAGCATTATTTCTAGGTCCAGGTGCATTTGGTCTAACAGGACTGGGCATACTAACTGGAGCTCAAGCTCTAATGTTTGGTATAAGTGCTGTAGGATCTTTCTTAATGAAAGACAAAATGGATCAAGCTGGTGCCAAGCGTGCCGACCCTGGCTTTATGGTCAACAAACAATCAACACAACAACCACTGTATGTAGTATATGGTGAAAGACGAATTGGACCACACAGAGTATATATTGAAACATCAGATGATGCAGGATCACTAGACGGAACACAATACTTACATATGGCAATGGCTATTGGTGAAGGTGAAATTGAAGACATCAAGTGTATGCGATTTAATGATAAACTAATATGGGTAAACGCTGACAGTGATATACAAGCCGAGTATGCAACAGAAATAAGTGATAAATCAATCAGCACAAACGCTAAAGGTATGGTAACAGCTAATGATGAAGAAACAAGTCAAGACTTTAGCACAGTAATAAAAATGGCATACTGGAAAGGGTCAGATGATCAATATTTTGAAACTCCAGACTTTAACACAGAAGGCGATATGGCTTGGGCAACTGATGAATTCTATAAAGGTGGAACTAATGGCGATAGTGATAGACGAGGCCGTGGTGTAGTATGGATGTATATTAGATTTAAGTATGACAGAGAACTAGTTCCTAATGTCCCAACAATTATCACAGAAGTTCGTGGACGCCCTGTAGCTAATGCTGCCGATGCCAGTGAAAGTTGGAGTGGATTAACTTATGCACAAAAAACAGCTCGTATGACAAACCCTGCTAACTGTATTGCTGACTATATTGAAAACACACGCTATGGTAAAGGACTAACAGCTAACACACTAGATAAAGGTAGTGCAACAACCAGCTTTGGTAAGTATAGACAGTGGTGTATAGATAATGATGTAACCTTTAATGGTGCAGTAAACACAGACAATACACTGTTTAGCAATATGCAAGGTATGTTAAGTAGTGGTAACTGTTATCTAACATTTACAAATGGTGTATATAAAATTAGACCTAATCGTAGTGAAACATTCGACAGTAATACACACATCTTTACTAAAGATAATATTATAAGTGATGTGCATATTGAAATGGGTAGTAAACAGTCTAAAAGCAATATAATGAAAGGCTCATACTTTGATAGAGATAAATTTAATCAATCTAATACAAGTATTCAGCCACCAATTACAACAACTAACACATATCTAGCTGAAGACAATGATACACTAAATGAAAGTAGTTTCCAAATTGATTTCTGTGACAACGAAACTCTAGCTGACAAGCTAACTAAATTCCAATTAGATCTTAGTCGCTATGCAACAGTAATGCAGTTTAAGACAACTTGGGGTGCAAGTAATTTAGAGGTAGGTGACCCTGTATATGTCACATATGATAGATATGGATTTACAAATAAGAAATTTAGACTAGTAGGACAAACAATGAATGCGGACGGCACGATTGATGTAAGCCTGTTGGAGTATCCAACAGATGAAAGTATATTCCTGGAGGTAGCGTAATGAGTGTAATTAGCGTAAAAGATGGTGCAGTAAGTTTATCAGCACAAGACGAAATCGGTGCAATAACTGGCGGTAATACTAATACTATTGCAACAGTAACAGTAGCTAATATAAGTGATACACAAATACTATCACCGGCTGACAATGACTTCCTTGCATATGATGCCTCTAGTAGTAAATGGACAAACCAAAATCTAGCAGAGATAACTGGTTTAGCCACAGTAGCCAGTAGTGGGGACTACGCTGATCTACTAAACAAACCAACTCTATTTGATGGAGCATACAGTAGTTTAAGCGGACTGCCAACTCTATTCGACGGAGCATACAGTAGCTTGTCAGGAGCGCCAACACTAAATAGAACTGTAGGACACGCTTCAGGAAGCTTACCAACAGGCACCACAGGTGACTTAATACACATAACAGATGATTCCAATAAACCCGCATACTATAATGGTAGTGTGTGGAAATATATTTCAGATAATACAGATGTATAATATAAGAGGATCATATGCAAACAATAATTCCCAACCCCAAGGGTATCTTTAAGTTCAGAACTTATAGTAACTATAACAATATAAAATCGGTATACTTTACAAATAAAATCATAGACAAAAATGCTGTGCCCGGCACAATAGCTTGTCTTACATTTCCGCCAGGTGGTGGTGTAGTAGTAGCCACTGATGCAACTTTAGATGAACTTCAAGCTGATGTAAATCTATGGAACAGTATATGCTTTGCATTATCAATGAATGATAAACTTAATATAGAGTATAACATAGAACACTGTATAAGAGTAAGTGGAAACTCGCAAGTATGGCGTAACTATGAAAAAACTGGTGTAAAGGGCAAAGGACTAAAAGATGAAATACTAAAAAATCTAATAGATGACTATTTCATTCTAGGAGTCAGCGGTGCTGCTTTAGCCAACAAATACGATATAAACATAGCAGCAGTATACAAATATCTTAGAGATTATAAGAAAGAAGTGCTAGAAACAACTGGTGTAATGCTAGAAAGAAGCTAAAATAAATTAAAATAAATTATAACCCACTGAAATATGTGGGTTTTTTTATGACTAAAAGGCTTGACAACCAAGGCATCTTGCCGTATAATAGTAGTATAAACAGTAAGAAATAAAGCAATTTTGCTTATAACGATTGGAGAATAAAATGAACAACTTTAAGAAAAAAGATGATGATAGCTTTTTTATAGTAGTAGATATGCCACTATGGAAGGATCAATGTCAGAAATTATATGCATTATTAGATGCTAAATTACCAGATACAGTCTGGGATGTAACGACTGACAATTATGGTAGCTTTATAGTTGAGCTACATAATGGCGTAGAACAATCAGATGAATTATATGAAAAGATATGGGATGCAGGCGAACAAGTATTTTTAGCATTGCATACACTTGGTGGTGATATGTGGGACGGACTAGATGTGATTGAAGACCTAGACTATTATGTAGATTCCTTCGTAGCAGCTCATAGAACAGTAGGATATACAATCGATAATGAACAAATAGCAAACAATTTCAATGAATGGTATGATGTTGATAAAACAAAGGTAGAAAAAATACTATTCCTAGATAAATTAGCAATGGAGGCAGCGTAATGAAAATATCACAACAAGAATTTGAAAAACTTCCTAAAAATATACAGAATTTTAGATGGGCATTATTTGTAGAAAGTGATGGTCATCAGAAACCTGTAAGCAAGAAAAGAATAGATGAACTAAAAGCAAAATACAATGTAGAGGAGACAGCATAATGTCAACTAATGCAACATATATTGTATCTAGTATCAATGCAAGTATATCTAACATCAACGGTGAAGACCTATACACAATCAATTTAATTGATGTCGATACAGATCAAAGGTATAAAACATACATTCAGCCAACCAACCGCAACTTCCGTAAATGGAAACTTATTATTGACAACAGTGCTGATGGGTGGGTAATTGAAGGATTGCGGATACAAAACAAAAAGAAAAACATAATCAATGCTGACAGCAACATAAATGTAATTAATAGAATCACACAAGGTGCTGATGAATTATTGCAGGCATACTACGATGATAAATAGTTATAACAACAAGGTCGTCAAGTCCTGTTGTCTACGGTAGTGATACTGTCCTTTACAACTAAAAACAAGATGACAATCTAAAAGCACATTAAATTGGGGAGTCGACCCTAACTCATAGGTCTCTCCTTTCAATGGAAAACACCATAAAACTGTAAACAGTCCTTTGTCTCCCCAATATCTTTTAGAACCATAAATTAAGCATAAACACTAGTTTTATCCTAAAGATGATAAATATATATGTAAGTGTAAATAAGTGATATACTTGGAATCCGTTTTAATAATTGTAGATTCTCCAATCAATATTACTTAAAGTAAATACTGTGCCAGTATATGGCTCCCCCAAGTATATCTCTTATTTACATTTGACTTATACGCTATATAAGTGTATAATATATTAAATGCTCGCTTAATAAAGTGGGTATACACAACACAGGAGATATAGTAATGCAAAGTTATTATCCAACATTAAAAACAATGCGTCCAAGAGATGCAGAAACACAAACCTTAAAAGGTAAAAGCAAACACCCTAGTGTTCAGCTGGTGCAAAGCCTTGCTGAAAGAAAGCGTATGCTACAACCACTATGCGAACTTCATAATATGTATAAAGAAGATCCTAGTGTATTTCCAAAAAGATTAACAGACAACAATGGTAACCCCATACTAATTGGCAACGACCATAAAAGCTACACAGTGAAACAACTGTTTTCACTATGGGCTAAAAAACTTCCAGATCATCTAACACTAAATGAACAATACCACATCTTTGAAAGTAGTGTAGTAAGGCATAATGCTATTATAGAACACTTGGCTAACGAGATGGCAGATGATGATAGAATCCAAAATGCAGAGAGTATGATTAAGCATTATTATATATGCTATGATCCTAATCAACACATACCAACTTATAGAGAATCACTGTTCGAAACAGTATAAAGGAGAAAGCCCAATGGCAAACACAGCAAAAGAACAAACAACAGAAGAAAATATTCTACAGAGTTATGAGTATAGAGAACTATTAATTAAACTTAATATTGAAGAAGATATGAAAGCAATAAGAGAACCTCTTGACTTCCTAATGTATATGCTACAAGGTCTAGCAATTATAAGCCACGATTTAGATGGTAATGATGACTATGTAGAATTTGATTGGGATGATGACGGTGCAAAAATAGATTATCTATTAGATCAATTAACATCATATAAAAAGATGCACAGAACAGACAAAAAGTCTTATATGCGTAGTATGAAAGAAAAACTAAAAGCTAACGCTACCCCAAGTGCATCATCAATATT
>TARA_R110001606_G_scaffold157425_1_pt1 | contig 14352 bp, 15 predicted proteins | sample TARA_R110001606 | Tara Oceans TARA_R110001606 (sample SAMEA4398315) | marine metagenome | biome: Polar Biome; feature: [SRF] surface water layer (ENVO:00010504); material: water (ENVO:00002006), including particulate matter (ENVO:01000060) such as... | depth 5 m | reverse complement strand
CAGCTTTGCCAACTCAGGCACCCATTCCCGAATAAACTCACCTTTCGGATCAAAACGCTCACTTTGAGTAACCGGGTTGAACACCCGGAAGTAGGGCGCCGCGTCGGTGCCGGTCGATGCGCTCCATTGCCAGCCGCCGTTGTTGGAGGCCAGGAAGCCGTCCACCAGTTTTGACATGAAATAAGCCTCTCCCAGCCGCCAGTCGATGAACAGGTTTTTGGTCAGAAACATCGCCGTAACCATACGCAACCGGTTGTGCATCCAGCCGGTCTGGTTGAGCTGGCGCATGGCTGCATCAACCAGGGGGATGCCGGTGTTGCCGGATTTCCACGCCTCAAAGTGCTCACCCGGGTCGTTCCATTTCAGCGCTTCGGTTTCCGGTTTAAAGGCCCTGTGCATGCTTACCCGGGGGGAGTGGTACAGAGTGTGGATATAGAAATCCCGCCAGGCGATTTCGTTTATCCAGGTCACCAGACCTTCCTGATTGCCTCCCATGCCTTGTGCTTGTCGCCCGGCGATCAGGCATTGGCGGCCGGAGAGTATGCCATTGGCCAGGTAAGGAGAGAGCTGGCTGGTGCCATCAAGCGCGGGGAAGTCTCGTTGTTCCTTGTAGGCGCCGCCGTGTTCGCTGAGGAAGCGCTCCAGCTGCGAGTGCGCGGCATCCTCTCCGGTTTCTACCAGTGCTGGCGGAGCGTCTTCAAAGCCTTCAGGAATATTTTTTATGCGCTCCGGCTGAATGGCTTTGCCCCGGGCTTTGGGGGCCGGATACAGCGTTGGCTGGGTTTCATCAATCCAGGTGCGCCAGCGGCGGGAGAAGGGAGTGAATACGGAGTAGGGCTCACCCTGGCCGGTCAGTATTTCACCCACCGGCGCCACGGTCTGGTCGCGGTACTTGCGGGTTGTGATGCTCAATTCATCAAAACGGTGCTTCACTGCCTTGTCGCGCTTGCGCTCGTTAACGCCATATTCTTCGTTGAAATGGAGCTGGCGGACGCCGTGTTCCCGGCAATGGGCTTCAAGCGCTGTGATGCTGTCGCTGAAGCGTTCAGCTTCGATAAAAGAAAGCGGTATGCCGAGTTTTGCGAGCTCCTGAGCCAGTGCATTGGCGTGGGCAATCACAAACTGAACCCGGGCTGGCGACCAGTCGTGTTCCTGCCATTGTGCCGGCGTGAGGATGAAGCAGGCTCGAACGCCTGTGTCGCCTCCCGTTTTATCCGATTCTTTGCAGGCTACGGCAAGGGCTGGGTTGTCGGCGATTCGCAGGTCGTTTCTGAACCATACAAGTTGCGTCATTGGCTATTCCGTGTCGGATTCCGGTTTTGAAGATAAGGGTAATTACATCGTACTGATGCAATAAAATCACATAGTTGGATATTCGCCCGGGGTCCCTGATTGGATTATAGTTGTCCCAACTTTACCAGCCGTATTCGTGGGAGATTTACAGCGTTTATGGATATTGAAACCGAAAGCCGGCGCGACGGTGTCTGGGCTCAGCCTTACGAGCTTGTGACCGGCCAAACCCAGCACCATAAGCTTGGGCATGTTCGGCTGTGGGTCACTCTGCTGGAAAAAGAATGGCAGGTGCGTACCGAAACCCGGGAGCCGGAGACAGACCCCGTAGGCTGGACAGAATCCATAGACCACCGGCTGCCACCCGCAAGCGAGTCCCTGAAGCGGTTTGTCCGCGAAGGGAGTACGTCCACGGTAACGTTCATACCGGCGGTGGCCAATCTTCCGACGGTCATTCGTCCTTATCACCCGCTGACCATTCCCGGCGGCATGCGTTGCACTATTTACGTGGGAACGGTTGTCTGGATGAAAATCTGTGTCGGACAAAACCAGACCCTTCTGACAGAGGTTCCTCTGGCGGTGCCATCGCTTACCTGGGTGGGTAGAAATACGATGGAAGGTGAGCTGTGTTACGCGTCGCCGAACTTTGGCCGTCTGGTACTTGAGGCGGTGCCAAAACGCGCATGGCGGGCAGTGACTCCGGTTACCATTATTAACCGCAGGACTGAGCCTTTGCTGCTCGAACGCTTCAGCCTGCCTACGCCGTTACTGTCACTGCATCAGAACGACCGCGGAGAGCTTTGGACACCGGGAGTGGTTGTGGAAGTGGCAACCGATATGAACTCTGCGAGCCTGCATGTGGATGAAGGGCTACTTGTCGCTGCTGGCCCGTGCAAGAAAGTGGCGCCGGCTCGTGAAAAGGCTGCCAAAGGGCGTCTGGTGCGAGCCATCGACCGGGTGTTTGGCTAATGCTCATTCTGCGGAGTAACGATTGTGGCTGAAGAGCTGAAAACGGGTGCAATGAGTGTGTTTGCCGACATAGCCTGGGGACAGTGGATCAGCTCCGGCTTTTTGCTGTTGCTCGGCATTGTGCTTGCGTCATTTGCTGCGCGCAGTGTGTCAAAGGTAATGGCGAAGCGCAGTTCCCGGCACCACACCGTCATGGTCCGGCGGCTGGTGTTCTACATCATCTTCTTGCTGTTTGGTGTGGCGGCGCTTCGGGAAGCCGGCTTTTCGCTGGACGTCGTGTTGGGCGCGGCCGGTATTCTTACCGTCGCCATCGGTTTTGCGTCACAAACGTCCGCCTCCAACATGATCAGCGGTCTGTTCCTGCTCGTTGAAAAGCCCTTTGAAATCGGTGACTTTATTGAAGTGGAAACCATCATGGGCGAAGTGGTGGGAATCGACATGCTCAGCGTAAAACTGCGCACCAGAGACAACCTGTATGTGCGCATTCCCAACGAAACGCTGATCAAAACGCCGGTTGTTAACCGCTCCCGTTTTCCTATTCGCAGGATCGATCTTCAGGTGGGGATTGCCTATGCTGAAGATGCGGAGAAAGTAGAAGCTCTGCTGCTGGAGCTGGCAGAAAAGAACCCTGCCTGCCTGGAAGAGCCCAAAGCGTTTGTGTTGGTAACCGCCTTTGGCCCCTCCTCGGTGGACTTGCAGTTTTCCTTTTGGGTGCCAAAAGACAAGGTACTGGAGAGCAAAAGCGGTATGCTCGTTGCTGTAAAGAAAACTCTGGACAGGGCTGGCATAGAAATACCTTTCCCGCATACCAGTATTTATGCCGGCAGTCATTCCGAGCCCTTCCGCGTGCAGCTAATGGCGCCGGAAAAAGTCATTGAAAAGGAACCGTTGGATGTCGAAAAAGACAGCTGAAGCCATCAAAACCATCAAGCCGACACCTGCTGAAAACAAACTCAGCCTGGGTTGGCGGGAATGGGTGGCGCTGCCTGATCTGGATATTAGCCGCATCAAGGCAAAAGTGGATACCGGAGCACGTACCTCCTGCCTGCACACGTTTCGCACGGAACCCTACACACAGGATGGAGAGCGCCGGGTCCGGTTCTGGGTACATCCGGTTCAGAATGATATGCATCAGGTGGCGGAGTGCGATGCCCGTGTTCTCGATGAGCGTGATGTGTCGGACTCGGGTGGCCACAAGGAACTGCGGCTGGTAATTGAGACCACTCTGTTGATGGGCGACCAAAGCTGGCCCGTTGAAATGACTCTGACAAACCGGGACACCATGCGGTTTCGCATGCTGATCGGGCGTACCGCGATGGCGGGTCGCACGACGATTTATCCCGAAGCTTCCTATCTCGCCGGGGAACCGGTCTTAAGGTCTGAAAAATGAAAATTGCAGTTCTGTCGCGTAACCGGCATTTGTACTCTACCCGCCGTCTGGTGGAAGAAGGTGTCAATCGTGGTCATGAAGTGAAAGTTATCGACTGCCTGCACTGCTCCATGAACATCACGTCTGCGAATCCACGGATTCACTATCACGAAGAAGTGCTGGAAAACTTTGATGTTGTGATTCCCCGTATCGGGGCTTCCGTTACCTTCTATGGCACAGCGGTTCTGCGCCAGTTTGAAATGATGGGAACCTTCCCGGTGAACGAGTCTGTTGCCATTACCCGTTCACGGGACAAGCTGCGCTCCCTGCAGTTGCTTGCCCGCAAAGGCGTCGGCATGCCCATAACCGGCTTTGCCAACAAACCGGATAACGTGCCCGAGCTGCTGAAAATGGTGGGCGGTGCGCCGGTTGTTATCAAGCTGCTGCAAGGCACCCAGGGCATCGGTGTGGTGCTGGCAGAAACCCGTACAGCGGCTGAAAGTGTGATTGAGGCTTTCATGGGCCTTAAAGCCGACATACTGGTGCAGGAATTTATTAAAGAAGCCGGTGGCGCGGATATCCGTTGTTTTGTCATTGGCGACAAGGTGATTGCGGCCATGAAGCGGCAGGGGGCTGAGGGTGAGTTCCGCTCCAACCTGCACCGTGGTGGCAGTGCGTCACTGGTTCGCATTACGCCGGAAGAGCGAAAAACAGCCATTACCGCAGCCAAGTCCATGGGCCTGAACGTGGCAGGTGTCGACTTGCTCCGCTCCAGCCGTGGCCCGCTGGTGATGGAAGTGAACTCCTCGCCTGGTCTGGAAGGGATTGAAAACGCCACCGGCAAGAACGTGGCGGGCATGATCGTGAACTGGATTGAAAAAAATCAGGCGCCCTGGCGCACCAAAACCAAAGGCAGAGGTTAATCGATGGCGCGCGCGCCCTTTGAGATGGCCGGAGTAAAGGTTCAAGCTGGCACCCGGCAAACCATAGAAATTCCGGTAGCAAAGCTGTACACCCACACCCCCTTGCACATACCTGTGGAAATTGTGCACGGGCGCCGGGACGGCCCGGTACTGATGGTGTGCGGAGCCATACACGGTGATGAAATTGCAGGTGTGGAAATTGTGCGCCGTGTGCTCACCAATTCGGCGCTTCGAAATTTACGCGGCACCCTTATCGCAGTACCTATCGTGAACATTTTCGGATTTGTGCATCGCACGCGTTATCTGCCAGACAGGCGCGACCTGAACCGCTGTTTTCCTGGCAGCGAAAGAGGCTCTCTTGGTGGGCGTATTGCGTATCTTTTGCGTACCCAGATTATGGAACACGTAACGCACATCATCGATTTGCACACGGGTGCCATTCACCGCTTCAACCTGCCGCAGGTTCGGGCGGAACTGAAAAACCCGGAAACTGCCCGTATGGCAGAAGCATTTGCGGCACCGGTGATTATTGATGCAGGCCTGCGGGACGGCAGTTTGCGCGCCTACGCAGATTCTCTGGATATTCCTGTAATCACCTATGAGGGCGGCGAAGCACTGCGCTTTGACGACGTTGTAATTGGCAGTGGCGCCAAAGGCGTGATGCGAGTGATGCGGGAACTGGAAATGGTTCCTCCACGCAAAGGCCGCAGTACGACGAAAAAGCGTTCGGAAATTGCGGCCAGTTCGCAGTGGGTGAGGGCAGAGATCGATGGCATCATGCGCCCCGTCGCGCAGCTCGGGCAGAAAGTGCGCAAAGGCCAGAAGCTTGCCATGGTAGCGGATCCCTTTGGTGAATCTGAAACGGCGATTCTGTCACCCTGCTCGGGTATCGTTATTTGCGTGAACAATCTGCCACTGGTTAATGAAGGCGAGGCGATTTATCACATTGCCCGGTTTGATGAACTGAACGAAGCCGAAAAAGCCATGGACTATTTCCGCAGCTCCTTCGAGGCGGAAGTGAGCGAAGCCGTTGTGCCCATGCACCCATGGGACGAACTCCAGAAATAAACCACAGGAGCCGCCATGATCTGGGATCAGACGTTCGTTGACCTGGCACCGCTGCCGAGAGGATTTCATCTGGTAAACAATGAAATCCTGGCCCAGGCGCCGGACATGACCAACTGCGAAGTGGGGTTGTTGCACCTGTTCATCCAGCACACTTCAGCTTCGCTGGCGGTCAATGAAAACGCAGACCCGGACGTGCGTGGTGATCTTGAGCGCCACTTTAACGTGATGGTGCCTGAGCGGGCGCCCCACTATGAGCATGTGATGGAAGGGCCGGACGACATGCCGGCTCATATCAAGAGCATTCTTATAGGCCCGTCACTCACGCTGCCCGTGCACCATGGGCGCCTGGCACTTGGAACCTGGCAGGGCATTTATCTGTGTGAGCACCGGGACAAAGCCGATGGTCGCCGGATAGTGGCCACGTTGCAGGGGCGTTGGTGAGTGCGGGGCATTTCTAAAGCGTGCTAACGGGGGGTATAGAACCCCCCCCGAGCCGCCCGCGCACAGGCCTGTACTCAACGAAACGGAGGCTCATCAAAGCTGCGCAGCTTGCGCGAATGCAGGGTGTAACGTTCAGTGCGCATCAGTTCCAGCGCGCGGATACCGATATGCAAATGCTGGGTAACCGCACTCTCGTAGAAAGCACCTGCTGCGCCAGGTAGCTTGATCTCACTATGCAGTGGTTTGTCGGAGACGCACAGCAGGGTGCCGTAAGGTACGCGAAACCGGTAACCCTGCGCCGCGATGGTGCCGCTCTCCATATCAACCGCGATGGCGCGAGCGAGGTTAATCTGCGAGCGCTCCTGCGCCCAGCGCAGCTCCCAGTTACGGTCATCGTAGGTTAATACGGTACCGGTACGCAGTCGGCGCCGGAGCGTGTCTCCCTCTGCGCCGGTGATCTCCGCCGCAGCCTGCTGCAGCACTTGCTGTACTTCGGCTAACGCCGGCAACGGAATGTTCGGCGGCAGTACCCGGTCAAGGATCCCGTCTCGGCGCATGTAGGCATGGGCCAGTACATAGTCACCAATCACCTGCGACTGCCGTAGCCCACCGCAATGACCGATCATCAGCCAGCAGTGCGGACGGAGTACGGCGAGGTGATCGGTGATGTTCTTGGCGTTGGACGGCCCCACGCCAATGTTGACCAGGGTAATACCCTCTCCGGGCTCCGTCGCCTTCAGGTGGTAGGCTGGCATCTGGAACCGGTGCCAGACTACAGAGCCGATAATCGCCTCCATTTCATCATCGGGCATACCTCGCTCTATCACTACATTTCCGGGCAACACCATGCTCTGAAAGCGTGAGTCACCCTGCAGCATGTCCAGCCCGTGACGAATAAACTGGTCAACATAGCGATGGTAGTTAGTCAGTAATATCCACGGCTGCACATGCTGCCAGTTACTGCCGGTGTAATGCACCAGCCGGCGCAATGAAAAATCCGTACGCGCGGCATCAAACAGAGCCAACGGCAATTGCTCCAGCTCTTGCCAGTCGTGCAGGCCATCGGCGGTGCCATCGCTGGTGGCGGATAAGTCAGTACTGGGGAATACCCGCGACAGCTCGCTGGCGGTAACGCCCGAAGCGCCCAACTCGTCGCCTTGCTCAACAACATAGGGATAGGGAATGTTGACCTGGCTCCACCCGACCGCCACGACGACGGTGAAATCCCTCATCATGTACCCCAGCTGGCTCTCCAAATAACGCCTGAAAGCCTCGGGTTGAGTCACCGTAATAGTGTAAACACCGGGCACCTGCAGCCGCGCGTAGGCACGTATGCTGCTGGGCACCTCGCCCTGGGATTGATACGTCAGGCGCAGCTCCGGGTAACGGAAGGTGTACTGGGAATCCTGCGGCAGTTGGCGGTCATCAAGATACTGCTTCAGCGCCGCGCGCAGTGCGCTGGTGGCTTGTTCATACAGGGCGGCAAGACGATCAACCGCCGCTTCAGGGGTGGTCACTACAATAAAATCATCATCACAAGATGGTGTCATGACAGGCCTCAAAGTTGTTTAACAGTCTTCATGTTGCTTGCTCCAGCCGCGCAAACCGTGGAGGTTTCTGCCCAGCCTTGAGTCGCCTTAGCGCTCAAGATCCCAGTAAGGTTGGTTCCCGAAACGCTCAGATAACAAATCAACGAGTAGCCGAACCTTTGTCGAAAGGTGCCGGTGCCGGGGATACAGAACGCTAAGCGCAATGTCGATAGGCGGGTAGTCCACGAGAATCGTACGCAATTGTCCGGTTTTCAGTGCCTCGCCGACGATAAAGGTCGGCAGCATTGCAATGCCTTGATGATTGATGGCGGCGTCGCGCAGAGGTTCAGCATTATTGGCCCACATGACGCACTGGATTGCGAAGATCTGTTCACCAGCAGGACCACGTAAGCGCCACTTGCTTCCGGAGCCCAGGTAGCCATAGTGCAAGCAGCGGTGCGCGATGAGATCAGCAGGTACTGACGGTTCTCCCCACTTCTCAAGATAATCCGGCGAAGCGCAGAGCACACGCCGGGCAGTTGTCAGCTCGCGCGTCACAAGGCTGGTGGTCGCCTGCGACGCTCCAACGCGCACCGTTACATCGAAGCCCTCTTCAATGGCATCCACAAAGCGATCATTAAGCACCAACTCGACATGGACATCCGGATACAGGGCCATATATTCAGCGAGTACCTTGGATAAATGAAGGGTACCAAAAGACATCGGTGCGTTGACGCGGAGATTGCCAGTCGGATGACTTTGCGACGTTGTGATAGCCGATGTGGCTTCATCCAACTCACTTAAAATGTGAATGCAGCGTTCATAGAACGCGAGCCCGCTGTCCGTCGGCGTGACTCGGCGCGTGCTGCGCTGAAGTAACTGTGCGCCGAGTTCCTGCTCGAGGTTGATGACGGTCTTGTTGACCACCGATCGCGACAACCCCATCTCCCGCGCTGCAGCCGCAAAGCCACCTGCCTTGACGACTTGGGTAAACGCGCGAATACCGGCGAAATTATCCATATACGATCTCTTTTTGTCGCCTTTATGACGACAGTATGTCGTCTGCTAATAGTATTGTGTCAATAAAGGTGCCAAGTTAGAGTAGCAAATGCAACCAAATTGTATAGGGAGATTTCATGACAAACACACTTAAGGTGCTCTGCATTCCCGGCAGTCTGCGGAAAAATTCCTATAACACGGCCGCGTTAAGGGTTGCCCGGGACAGCGCTCCCGGCAACATGCACATCGAATTTGCCGATCTTTCACAGATTCCGCTATATGACCAAGACCAACGAGACGACGCGGTACCGGCCGCCGTGAGACAACTCGTGGAGCAGGTAAGGGCGGCTGACGCATTGTTGTTCGCCACACCGGAATACAATTACTCAATGTCCGGGGTTTTGAAAAACGCCATAGATTGGGTCTCGCGCGAGCAGCCACAGCCGTTTGCTGGCAAGCCCGCCGCAATCATGAGCGCCAGTATGAGCCTGCTCGGCGGTGTGCGCGCTCAATACGACCTGCGTCGCGCCATGGTCTTTCTGGACATGCACTGCCTGAACAAGCCCGAAGTCATGATTGCTTCGGCACATGAACGCTTCGACGCCGAAGGCCGGCTTACTGATGAGACCACAGGTGAATTCATCGCCAAACTGGTAGTGGCCCTTGGTGACTGGACGCGGAAGCTACAGGCAGGTGAAAAACAATGAGTACACAGATACGGACACCAGAAGAAGCTTTTGATCAGGATTGCATAGAACCGGCCGGATGCAAGGCAGTCGAGCTGTTGATTGAGCCGCGGGACAGGGATTTGGGCGGCTTCTCTGTAAGGCGTGTTTTACCAGCCAGACAACGCCGCATGGTCGGTCCGTGGGTTTTCTTCGATCATATGGGACCCGCCGAGTTCGCCGCCGGTGACGGCATCAAAGTGCGGCCGCACCCGCACATCAATCTGGCCACGGTCACTTACCTGTTCGAGGGTGAAATACTGCATCGGGATTCGGTTGGCAGTTACCAGGCCATTCGCCCTGGTGATGTCAACCTGATGGTCGCAGGGAAGGGCATTACCCATTCCGAGCGGGAGCGCCCAGAGGTCACCCAAACGGCGCACCGCCTACACGGCTTGCAACTCTGGCTGGCTTTGCCAGAGGCCGATGAAGAGATCGATCCGGCGTTTTATCACTATCCCAGCGACGACATCCCCCGCGTTGAAATCGACGGCGTGCCGATCCGCGTCATCATGGGTAGCGCCTACGGGGAAACATCGCCCGTCAAAGTGTTTGCGGACACACTTTACGTTGAAGCGCACCTTCGGGCAGGGCAAACAATTCAGGTGCCGGATGCCGATGAGCGAGCAGTCTACGTGGCTGAGGGCGAGTTAACAGCGGGCGACACCCGGATCCCCGAATATGCGATGGCCGTGCTATCTGACAAGCCAGGTACCGAACTGACCGCAACTCGCGATTCGCGCATTGCAATCGTTGGTGGCCAGAACCTGGGCAAGCGCTATATGGAATGGAACTTCGTGTCCAGCCGCCGCGAGCGCATTGAGCAGGCCAAGACTGATTGGAAAGCCCAAACCTTTCCGAAGGTGGTGGGTGACGAAGAAGAATTTATTCCGATGCCGGAATAAAGCACCGGTCGGAAAATGCTTGTAATGGCAGGCATCCAAGATGCTTGTTGCTGTAGCTACGCTGGGGCAAGCCGGGATGCTCAAACTCGCAACTGTATCGGCGTTCAGAGCAGCGAACGACTCGAAATCGCTTTCTTTCCATTGCCGCAAGCTTAGCCGACCGGTCTCAAATTCGAATAGCTCTGCCATCGCAGGGTGTGCCTTGTTAGGAGACAACTCTCCAGTTATACCGTCATCTACCTGAACGTATGTCGCTTATATTTTGCGTGCAATTATGAAAACATTGATGTCTTTCATTCCGTGATGCCACTGGCGCTCAATTGCAAAGCCAGCATTTGTAATCTCAGTCGCCAACTCGGATTCCGTTAATACAAAGACATCAGGCATAAGTCCCAGAAACTTTCCTAATGGTACAAACAGTTTAATAAAGCGGAGGTACGAACTACCCAGGCAACCAGTACTGCTAACGAAAACGCCACCTGGTTTGAGAATTCTAGCTACCTCAGTGAGCACAGACTGCCTATCTGGTAGTAGGTGAATAACATTTAAACCTAAAACAGCGTCCAGACTGGCGGTGTCTGCGTTGAACTCAGTCAAAGCACCACGAGTGAATGTAATGTTATCAATATTTGACTCGCTGGCTTTTCTGCGACCAATCTCAATCATGTTCTGAGAAATGTCGATCGCATCAATATGCAGTACATGTGGCGCGTGATGAACCGCGGTTGTACCTGTTCCGCAGCCAAACTCCAAAACCCGCATTTCTGGAGAAAAAGTCGCCTGCGTTTCGCTGAGCTTCTTCTGATAAGTCTCTTCGTCGGAAACCGGGCTTTTTGCGTACCCTTCGGCTTTGCTGTCCCAAAACTTATCCGATGTGCTCATATCAATTCCTTGCAACAACTACTTGTTGCAGATTACTGCGTTGTTTGGCTCTGAATCATAACGCCAGTGGTAATGGGTGCCAACGGAGTACGGCGTAGTTGGTGTGCAGTGCCTGTGATTGCTATGCATTCTTGGGGCCCTGCTCATGATACTGATTCGCTGTATCGGGCAGGATTTCCCACGTTGCTTTTGAACCCACGAAGATGTGCATGCCAATGTCGACTTCCGGATCACTATTTACGCAACCTAAAGTCACTCCATGGACGACACCATCAAAAATACCACAAAGCGTAGACCCGCATTTGCTACAGAACCGCAATATGCTTGCCATTGCATGATTTCCAGGCTGCACCCAAGTTCCTGCGTGCTCTATGCACCGCTGTTCGCGCAGTCGGAAATCTGACTCGTCAAACTCAAGCTTATTTCCTGATAGCAGGCTCCATTCTTTGACACGGCGATCAAGCTCTTCTTCCATAGTGTTGGATGGCGTCCCAGGCCTAAAGGACAGCTACTGTATCTGCTGCCAGGTCCTCGACGGTATAAGGAGTCTCGTCAAATTTCATGAAGGTAGAGCCCCCGACATCACCGATGACAAAACCGCAGCGAAGCAGAGGATTTGGCATCCGGTGCATGGCATTGTTGGGCCACCGACCGCTGCCTACCGGTTACTTGTAGGCTACGCCAGCGCTTGCCGAACCTGCCAGCGGAATCACCTCGGTCCTGCTGAAGCCGACCTCGCGACACCATCCGAATAAATCAGCGGCGGTGAAGTCGAACGCATCACCGAACTCGATCAACATATTAAGCGACATCATCAGCCCGAAAGCGTTCTCACGTCTCGCGTCATCGATCAGATTCTCAATAACGACGAATGCGCCTCCCGGAGGCAAGGCATCGTAGGCAGCGCGGACGAGGTGCATTTTCTTCTCCAGGTTCCAGTCGTGCAGTATCATGCCCATCGTAATTACATCGGCTTTCGGCAGTGGCTCCGCGAAGAAATCAAGCGATTGTGTGGAGATTCGATCCGCAAGCCCGGTGGCCGCGATCTGTCGGTCTGCAATCAAGGTAGCGGCTGGAAGGTCGGTAGAAATACAATGAAGATGAGGGTGTTTCCTGGCCACGAGCATCGACAGCAGCCCGGTCGCGCCACCCACGTCACAGACAGTGTGATAGCGCGAGAAATCGAACTTATCAGCCAGTGCCTGAAAATTAGCCGCAGAAATGCCGCTCATCGCCCCCATGAATTGTTCGAGCCGCTCGGGCTCGCTGTAGAGCTCGGCGAACACTGACTTGCCCGTATGTTTAATCTCGTTTTGCGGCCTACCGGTTCGGAGCGCTTCGGTGAGATCGTCCCAGAAACGGTAAAGGCGGGCGTTGGCCATTTCGAGGAAGTCGCCAATGAACTGCGGGCTGCGCCGAGCAAGGAACAGCGCTGTTTCCTCAGTGTTGCGATATCGCGCCCCGGGGCCATCACCATCGCGGTCGAGAAAGTGAAGTGCCACCAAGGTGTCAAAGAAATCCGGATTGGCTCGTGGGTGAAGCCGAAGCACGCCCTGTAGCTCACGGCCCGTCATGGTATTGGCGCCAAGTTCTGTGAAAAGCTCCAGCTCCACCGCCGAGAGCAGTACCTTGGCGGGCCAGAAGGCCATGCCAACCTCCATGATCCGCGCCGGGGACAGTGTGTTCATGGCTGACGTTCCTCTCCCATGGTTGTTGGGGGTGTCATATGGCCTGCCCACTTTAGTGCGGCCCGACGAGGCTGTAGAAAAACCCTCGAGCCTTTTTCGACCATGCTCCTACGTAAAACCTGAGTGTGTTTTCGATGACAAGCTCCAGATTTTAAGTATAGGCGCTATTTTAGATTGTTTATTGATCAATTTAAGATCTGGAAATGCCCCCAACCTTTTTCTACAGCCGCAAAGCGGTGGGAAAATTGTCCTGCAATAGCGGCTGGTTATGCATTATTCGTAGTGGCTCCAGAGCTTGAGAACTTTCACTACTCGCTTGTTCTCGAGCACTTGATAAACCAGGCGATGCTGAATATTAATACGCCGTGAATAGGCCCCCGCAAGATCACCAATGAGCTTCTCAAATGGGGGCGGCTTGCGGTAAGGATCTCCAACGATCTGGGCCAGCAATTCCCGGGTTTTTGATTTGAGGCCGCTGGAGGACAACGTCTCTGCGTCTTTCTGGGCTTGCTTGGTATAAACCAACTTCCATGTCACCAGTCCAGCTCCTCATCGCATTCATCCACAGGGGTATCCATACCCTCACGAATAGACTCTCGCATACCTGGTACAGAGAGCAGGTAAAGTGTTTCCTGAATTGCCGACCAATCCTCCTCGGATACCAGAACGGCTTTGTTCCGCTTACCCATGATGACGATTGGCTGGTGAGACTCGGCGGTCTCATCAATCAACCGATAAAGGTTGCTGCGCGCCTCAGTCGCCGTGCCTGTGATTGTTATGCATTCTTGGGGCCCTGCTCATGATACTGATTCGCTGTATCGGGCAGGATTTCCCACTTTGCTTTTGAACCCACGAAGATGTGCATGCCAATGTCGACTTCCGGATCACCATTTACGCAACCTAAAGTCACTCCGTGGACGACACCATCAAAAATACCACAAAGTGTAGATCCGCATTTGCTACAGAACTGCAACCCAAAGCCATGACTGCCGACGTAGGATGTGAGCAATTCCTTGCCGGATAACCATCGGAACTCAGATGATTCAACCAATGCATATGCTGACGCTTGGGAGCTGAATGCTTTGCGGCAGCGGGAGCAATGGCAAGACCTCGCATTACTAAGCCTGCCATCGACCTGGTACCTCACGTCACCGCAAAAACACTCACCGGTTATTGGCACTTTACTCTCCTTGGTGCAAAACGAGGCTTTAGAAAAACCTTCTAAGAGCCCAATCCGCCATCTCAGGGCTGCTGATGGTTATACCTTAGCCCAACATCATGCCGCTAACTGTCCGTAATTCGCCAGCTTTTCAATATTGTGTACCAGGTAGTAAAGCTGCCACTGGCCCTGCACCGCATGTTCAAAGGTACCGGGCTGAAACTGTTGCAGATAATTGATGACGACCATGGCTCTTTGTCTATTTTCTCAATGCTATCAATACCGGTCTAATTTTGGGTTTTTCTACAGCCTCAACGCATTAAGCAGAGGCGCGCTTTAGTGCGCCCTTCTGCCTTGACTTGTCTACGCCCAGCATGGGCATGAACTAATGGGGTGAAAGTCCCC
>TARA_R110001606_G_scaffold284220_1_pt1 | contig 14354 bp, 11 predicted proteins | sample TARA_R110001606 | Tara Oceans TARA_R110001606 (sample SAMEA4398315) | marine metagenome | biome: Polar Biome; feature: [SRF] surface water layer (ENVO:00010504); material: water (ENVO:00002006), including particulate matter (ENVO:01000060) such as... | depth 5 m | reverse complement strand
CGCCCGCACCATCTAAATTAGCAGGCTCCGATAAGCCCACCGCACGGTGGGTAGGAGCCTGCATTAGCGGATCGCTTGGGGATGCACGTCCCGCACTCCGCTTTCGCGAAATGACAATCGAACGGTATTGTCATGCTGGGTTTAGAAATCCCGGACGGGATTTGGCCATCGCCACAATCTTCTTGATTCAATTTGAGAACCGACCTTCCGGAATTGCAGACAACAGCGATGATTTTTGCTAGCCGTTTGTTCAGGGGAAATAATGCCAAACAAACTCTACAAATACCGCTCGTTTGGGGTGAACGCGCTGCGGGCTATTACCGAGGCGGAGGTCTTTTACGCCAAGCCATCCACGTTCAATGATCCCCTGGATTGTGACCCAACAATCGACATGGACCTTGATCGCGTGCACCTAGAACGTCTGCTCTATCGGATGTTGTTGAAGCGCAAGACCGACGAGGAGGCCCGAAATGACATTGGCTACCTCCGCTATATGTCGTCTGAGTACGGTGACTACAAAACCGAGCCAGATGTCGAAAACTATCTTATGCGGATGCTGGCCAACGACATAAAGCGCGAGCTTGATACAGAATTGGGCAATGAAGGTGTTTTATCCCTTTCTGCCTCTTGGAAGAACGGGTTGATGTGGTCCCACTATGCGGATGAGCACCGGGGCATCTGCATCGAGTATGACACGGGGGATCAGGAACATCCAAGGCTCGCAAGTGTAAACTACAAGGGACCGCGAGCGATCAAGACCAGTGATCTTTACCGGTGGAAGGTGCGCGATAACTCGGATGCTAAAGAGCGGGTTATGAGGACCTACTTTTACACTAAGTCAGGAGAATGGCGATACGAGCGAGAATGGCGTGATGTAAGGGAGAAAAGCGGCGTCACCGAAGTTCCATTCCGTACCACCGCGATACTGTTTGGTCTTCGCTGCAACTCTACGGTGATCAAGAGCGTCGTTAAGTTGCTGAGCGATCATCCAAGTATCAAGATCTGGCAAGTGTTGCCCAAGGATGATGGTTTCGGATTACGCCGGCGTCAAGTTGATCGCGATGAGATTGAGGCGTTGGCCATTCGCGAGCCAGGGTTCCTCATGTTCAAAGACATCGTATCTGATGATGAAGACTTGGAAGAGTTGGAGGACTTGGGGCCCGTCGCAGAAATCCCTAAACAACCCAACGAAGGTTAGGTAAGCGGGCACTATCCAAGAGTGTACTCCCTGTTATCCTGCAGGGCCGAAAATGGGCCGCCCCAACTGGCCTGATTTTCTCTTTTGACGCGGACCAATGACACGAACACAAATAGGCGATCCCATAACAAGGATTCCAGGACATTCGCACGACTATCACTTCGCATCTATATGATAGTAGTTGCGGAATTAGCATGCTTGGCGCAGTGAGTAGGGCATGAATATTGCTCGTTCGATTTTACTTTACATTGCTTGGTTTTTTGTCTGCATGATCTTCGTAGTGACTGTTTTGCAGTTTCTACCAGACTGGATCGAAGCCTTATTCGCCCTTATCGCTCCATTTTTTGCCGTTCGTTGGCACAATAAAAGGCGCAGAGAGAAATCTGCGTCCAATAGTGAGATATCCGAAAGTCGGTACAAACGAGTTGCAGGGCAACCCGATAATTTTCGTCCAGACGAGCCCTTTCAAGCTGATCGTCGTGCAGTTGAACGAGGTGAAAGAACCTCGCCGCTGTCAGCACCAACACGGACACGAAGCCTAACATCAAACCAACCAAATCAAGATAATCGGGCACTTATTGCGGCGGGTCGCGCTGCGCGAGCAGATCTCGCAATAGCGGCAGCCAAATATGCAAAACCTCAAAGCGAAGATCCTGCATCTTATGCAGAAGATGACATCATGCCGATTTTCACAAATCAGAGCGTAGGTGACCATATGGAAATTTCGAGTGCCATACGGTCCAAAAGCGGATGGGTGCCATCCGGCGAGACAGTCGTTGTCGCAGGCAGGCACATATTGGGTATGGTCTATGTTGGGACACCGCCGAGCGTCGGCGAAAGCTATTACCGTCAAACATGCCGAGCTTATATCGATCCTGCCTTGTCAGTTGCGAGTCTGCCCGCCGACCCTCAGTCAGATGATCTTGGATATTGGCCCAGTTACTCCGATATTTCCGCCCGCTGCCGCGCTACCTACCTCGATTGGCTGGCTGACGGAGCTACCAGTAAAAACATAAACGTAGGATATGTGTTCCTTTATTTTTATGGGCTGGAGCGCAGGCTATTTGTCGACAAGCCGGAGCGGCATGAGCAAGCACTCATAATCGCCGAGGCCGAGCGTTTGCTCGCGTTATTCGGCGAAAACCACTCTATCCGGCGCTACCTTGGAGAATTTGTCGAGACGGCTTCGATCGTTTTTGCACGCGAAGGACAAATCACACCGATCTATGAATCGCGTAGCTGGGAGCTTCCTTTGCCAGTGCGCCTAAAGATCGGTTCAACGGTTCGCGATGGTGAAAGAGTCAGCGCAGAGTGGATACTGAGTTGGTATCTATGCAGCGGTTACACCAACCTTCGTACTCCGGCACGGCGTTGCACGAATGAATTCCGCGCCTTATTTCTGGTGCTTCACGAACAGAAATATCCCGGCGGGCAGAAAGTCCGCAAGCCGAAGGGGCAATTACAATACCGCTATCGCGCTGCATCAAGCGAGTTTGATCTGGATCTCAAGCCGACAGTAGATGGCCATCCAGTACCAGATATCACCACTCTAGCTGCACCCTTGAATAGGGCACAACTAATCGCTGACGAAGCCTCCGATAGATTAGACAAATACAGCCGGTTTCTAGGGCGGAATAGCGATTGCGGTGGATCAATCGAAGCGCATGCTTTGTTGCCGATTGAAATCAGAGATCAGTTCCCTTGCGCGGGAATGGACGCGCTAGAAAATTGGGCGAAGTCGATTATCATGGCAGATGGACTAGTCGCTGTGGCCGAATTGATTGAAAAACTGGAAGGGGCCGCCCCCGATCGGATCGGCAAGCGCCAATTGACAGATGCTGCTGATGCTCTTGCGGGGTTGGCAATCGGTATGGCACCCGACCCACGCTTTGCCTTGCGCGCGCCAAAAGCTGACGAGGTTGTCGTGTTGTTCGATCTCGGCGAGCCTGTTCTTATGCTGGAGGAGGTCTCAGACGGTTATCAGCAGGCATTGCTGGAAATGGCGCTAGGCTCGTTCATTGCGCATGCAGATGGCGAAGTGGTCGAAGCAGAACATCTTCGTTTAGTCGAGCTTGCGACGACCGCCCCGGTCGCAAATGACCAAGAACGACAGCGGCTGCAAGCTAATCGGTTTTGGTTCGAAGCAGTAAAGCCAGATATGAATATGCTGCGTAGGCGCCTCAAGTTGGCGAGCGCAGAAGATTCGCTGACACTGCGTGCCGCAGCAATTGCGATGGCACATGCCGATATGGCAATCGTACCGGAAGAAGTGGCCGGAATAGAGAAGATTTACACTGCTCTCGGGCTCGACCGTTCACTGGTTTATGCCGATTTACACGCACGCGATATCACCGATACACCGGTAAGCGTCCGGGCTGCGATTGTTGCGGCAGGCGGTGAATTCATACCCGAAGACACACCGCCAAGTGCAGTTACGCTGGACATGTCTAAAATTGCAGAAATCCGGTCGAACACTGATCGCGTGTCCTCTGTTCTCGGAGAAATTTTCGGCGCGGATGCACAAGGCAGCAGCCCGAAAGACGTTCCGGTTCCAGACAGCAGTTTTGAGGGACTCGACACCATCCACAGCGTGTTTGTGAAAGACTTGATTGCGGAAATGAGCTGGTCCGCAGACAAATTGGCGGGCATCGCAGCGGTCAATAAATTGCCGCTGGCAGGCATGATCGAAACCGTGAATGAATGGAGCTTCGAAACGCATGGCGAAATGCTCATCGATGACTATGATGGCTATGAAATTTTGCCTGAGATCGCGGAAGCGATCCGGCACACTATGAATGGGGGAAAGTAGAATGGCTCAACTGCGCCCGCGCGAGCGCGATGCGATCATCCAGGCTTTGAGAGCCGGCGTAGTCCCAAAGCTTGGCTTGGAACACGTTCAGGTCGGCCGCGCGCGTGAAATTGAGGAGCTGGTCAAGGATATTGAACGCATTGCCGATGGCGGAGCGGCCATCCGCTTCGTGATCGGTGAATATGGGTCGGGCAAAACTTTCTTCATGAATCTTGCTAGGCTGGTAGCGCTAGAGAAAGGGTTGGTGACAATGTTTGCCGACCTCGCCCCCGACAGACGCTTGCACGCGTCCGGTGGCCAAGCGCGCGGGCTTTACGCAGAATTGGCGCGAAACCTGTCCACTCGAACGCGGCCTGATGGTGGCGGTTTGCCAAACATCGTTGAGCGGTTTGTTTCGAAGGCCCAGCAAGACGCCGCCACTCGCGATTGCAGCGCTGGCGAAGTAATCGCGGAACGGCTCGCCCATTTAGAGGAGCTGACCGGCGGATATGATTTTGCACAAGTCGTTCGGCGCTATTGGGAAGGTTTTGATACCGGTGACGATCAGTTAAAGTCGGCTGCGCTGCGCTGGCTGCGGGGAGAATTTAGCACCAAAACTGATGCGCGCAAAGCCTTGGGCGTTCGTACGATCGTGGATGATGCCGGCGTTTACGATCATCTCAAACTTATGGCTGAATTTGCTGTTGCAGCGGGGTACAAAGGGCTGCTTGTTGGTCTCGATGAAATGGTCAATTTGTTCAAGCTATCGTCCTCGCAAGCGCGTAAATCCAATTACGAACAGATCCTGCGAATACTCAATGACGTGCTACAGGGCAGCGCTTCGCATCTTGGTTTCCTAAAGGGAGGAACCCCAGAATTTCTGATGGATACCCGCCGCGGCCTATATAGCTACGAAGCGCTGCAATCCCGGTTGGCTGAGAACACCTTCGTTCAGGACGGACTAGTTGACCTATCGGGACCAATTATTCGCCTCGCCAATCTTACGCCCGAAGATATGTTTGTCCTGTTGCAGAACATTCGCGCGATCATGCAGGATGAACAAACCGCAATCCCGGATGAAGCGCTGACCTCCTTTATGGCGCATTGTTCCAAGCGAATAGGCGAGTCCTATTTCCGTACGCCTCGGAACACTGTGACCGCCTTCGTAAACATGCTTGCAGTCCTAGCGCAAAACCCAGGCACGCAGTGGTCCGATCTGATCGAGCAGATCTATATCGCGGACGATCATGGCGACGATATGAGTGATATCGACGAAGCAGTTGCCGCCGATCCTAGCGCGGACAGCGATAACGATGACGGACTTTCCAGTTTTACTCTGTGACTGAGGCTTTCGACCTTCTTGCCCGGCCAATTCAGAAATGGATTCGAGGACAGGGTTGGTCGCAACTTCGCGACATTCAAGTTCGCGCGATCCGTGCGGTTACCGGAGACAACAACGATATTATTATCTCCGCAAGCACAGCCGGTGGTAAAACAGAGGCCGCCTTCTTTCCACTGATCTCTCAAGTTCTTGGAGATGAGGAACCGCAATCCGGATTCGATATCCTGTATATCGGCCCGCTAAAGGCGCTGATTTCCGATCAAGCTCGTCGGCTATCGGACATATGCGAAGAGATTGGATTACCAGTAGTCCCTTGGCACGGAGACATCTCCTCCTCGGTCAAAACAAAGGCACGCAAGAATCCTGCGGGCATTGTTCTGATCACCCCAGAATCTCTTGAAGCATTGTTTGTCAGAAGGGGCGCAGAGATACCCCGGCTCTTTTCCACAACGAAAGCCATCGTTATTGACGAGCTGCATACGATGCTTGGCACCGAACGCGGTATGCAGTTGCAATCGTTGATGACACGGATTGAGCTTTCTACAGGCCGCCATATTCGCCGGATAGGGCTATCAGCGACGCTAGGGGACATGGAGCTTGCGAAGGCTGCTCTTCGCCCGGATGCTGCCTCTCAAGTACATTTGATTGAAGCTAAAGGGGGCGAAGCAGAATTGCGATTACAGCTGCGTGGATATTTAGAGGGCAACACTGACGAAGGAGTTCCTTCTCCCACAAATGCAATCGCAGAACATTTGTTCAAGCATCTCCGTGGTAGTGATAATTTGATTTTCGCTGGCTCGCGGCAACGCGTAGAAATTTATGCCGATCGCTTGCGCCGTAAATGCGAGAGCGAACGGTTTCCCCAAGAGTTTTTCGCGCATCATGCCAATATTGCAAAGGAGCAGCGTCAGTTCATCGAAAAGCGTTTGAAAGATGGCCAATTGCCGACCAGCGCGATTTGTACTTCGACCCTCGAACTTGGCATCGACATAGGCGATGTCTCTTCAGTAGCGCAGATCGGCGCTCCCTTCAGCGTAGCCTCACTACGTCAAAGACTAGGGCGTTCAGGTCGCAGGCAGGGGCAACCCGCAGTTTTGCGGCAATATGCAATCGAAAGCATGCTCGATTCCAAAGCTCATATAGCCGACCGCCTTAGGCTCGGTACGATGAGAGCAATTGCGATGATCGATTTGCTTCTGGAGAACTGGTGTGAACCACCGCGTCTTGGAGCTTTGCATCTTTCTACTCTCGTTCATCAGACACTTTCTGTCATTGCATCATCGGGCGGCGCACGGGCGAATACACTGCACTCGGTGTTGTGCGTAAAAGGCCCCTTCCGTTCAGTTGACCCTCCACTTTTCGGCGAAGTTTTGCGCGCAATGGGAAGTGAGGAAAATGCACTGATAGAGCAATCGTCTAATGGCTTGCTGCTGCTCGGAGAAAAAGGCGAGAAGCTTGTCGAACATTACAGCTTTTTCGCGGTGTTTCAGACCAGCGAAGAGTATCGCTTGATCGCCGATGGCAAAGAGCTTGGTACGATTCCAGTTGATAGCCTTCTTGCGCCAGGCATGATGATCATATTCTCTGGGCGCCGATGGAGCGTCCGTGAAGTGCGCGATACCGAACGTGTGATTATCGTAACAGCCTCGGCTGGCGGCGTTCCTCCCATCTTTGGCGGCGATCCGGGTATAATCCATGACAAAGTTGTCGAGCGCATGTTTGATCTTCTCGAAGGTAAGGCAGTGCCGGTCTATCTTGACGAAGCAGCGAGGCAGTTGCTTGCGGAAGCTAGACTTAGCTATATGCAGCTTGCCTTCGAGAAAAGGGGGCTATCTCATCAGGGCGAAAGCACCCACCTAGTCTTCACACGGCGCGGGACCATTGCCACTAACAGTCTTGCTCTTGCTTTGCGTGGCAGTGGGTTCAAGGTTGAGGTTCACGACGGATTGCTGGAAGTGTCAGGGGCCGATAGGGCTGAGAATTTAAGCGATTATCTCCAAACCTTGGCTAACGGGGATTCTCCCGATTTATTCGTCGCGGATACGAATTTGCGATTTGAGAAATTCGATCATGTTCTAACTGACGCACTCTTGCAGAGAAACGTACTGACTTCGCGGCTCGATAGTGATTGTCTGGCTGATATGGCAAAAACTATCCTGGATTCCTTTAGCCCAAGCTGAATTGTGAAGCATATGCGATTGCTTGTGTTCTTACATTGCAATTTCTTTCGATCTTAACACCCATTGGGGGAAGGCCTTCCCCTGAGCCGCTGCCCGTCTCCAGCTAGGTGTACATTTCAGATCTTGATCAAGGTCGATTGTCGCATCAAAGCCACTGACTCTTGGAAACGGACTATGAATATCTGTGGGGTTTCCGGATATCAGACGCGAACGTTTAGCGCCCATGCTCTATGTGCAGCCGCAAGGAGCGGGCTTTATCAAGTCAGGGATTTTCGCCGGGTAAAAAGGCCTAGTCCACAAGCCATTCGCTATAAGCTTCAATATCAATCATCGGGACGGTGCCGCTGAATTGCAAACGCGATATCAGTTTGAACAGGAAGGCAGTTGCGGGCTTGTTTTCCGCGACGAACAAATAGTCTTGGGTGTCGCCATCGAAGTTGAAATGACCGTGTGATGCCAGGCAGCCTAAATCAAGCTTACCCACGCCCAACTCTGCGTTCAGTGCTTTTTTCAATGAATTGCCAAGAGCTGGCTTCCATTCACTCTCAAAGGTAAGCAGCCCGCCGATTATCGGGATCAACGGCTTGGCCGGATAGGTTCCCCCGGCATAGGGGATGGGAAGGCTGGTTCGGTGCAGCTTTCGAACGCTCGCCACTTTGTCCTGTGCATACCCAACGAGATTGGCATCGGCTGTCTGTTTTGCCTCAAAAACGGCGTATACACTTTCCGCTGGAACGATGATTTCGTTTTCATAGTTGAAGATAAACGGCGAATACTGCCGGTCAAATACCACAATGTCGATCTGCTGGCTAAAATTGCCTTTACTATCAACAACGTGTGCCTTTGATGCTTCGTAGCGCTTTGGCAAATAAGTGTTAAGGAGCTCAATCCAGACATTTTCGCTGGCATCACCTTTTGTGCCAGGGTGATCGAATGCTTTTCGCACCGTTTTTAGGCGTTGTTCGATGTCCTCATGAAGAGACGCCAACAGCTGCGTCAGGGACCATTCTGTCATCGCGGCTACCTTTTTGCAGAAATTGAAAGAGACCAGATCACGATAAGGGAAACATAGGCCCAAAAAGTTCACGCCAGGCTTTCAGCGCGTCGCCATTACGTCCGTGGCGAACATGATCAATGGCCATTGTTGCTTCACGCTCCGCTGCTTGGAGAAGACTACGCGCCCTTGATTTACGATTTTGATCCATACCATCACTGATGGCCGGTCCGAGACCAGCGGGATCAGGCCATTCATCCAATATACGATCACCAAGGGTGGCGAAAAAGCCCTGCATCTCTCGGTCGAAACTGCCGCCCCAACCTCCATATAGGCACTCAAGAGCCATAACCTCGATAAGGAATGATGGCTTAACCGGTTTTTCTCCATGTTTGGGATTGTTGTTCCAATATTTGACCATTCGAACGAGGCCCTTCCATTCTTTGGAAAAAGCTTGATGAGCATTAACCGCCTTTTCGGCATGGATCGTTGGATTGGTCTCGATCCACTTCCCCAACTCGTTGTCCGGTATGGTAAAATTGTCACCCTTGTCGAATGCCGGAACAACATCGACACTGATAACACGGTAGTCAGTGTTATCATCGGAATCAGCGGTTACACCAAAATCAACATTGATAGACCGGTTTTGTTTGCGGGCATTATTTCCATATTTTTCGGCCAAAGCGTCATGGAAATCGGTCAAGATCACAGATGGCGCTTTTGAAAGATAATCATCTTCAGAACCTTTCAGGACAAAAAATATATCCACATCTTTGAGCGGTTTGGTTTTTGTCCATCGCGCATAAGAGCCAGTTAGAAAACTTCGATCAATCTCGAATTTGCAATCGAGATAATCGCGAACCTCTTTCTGGCGTGCCGACGCATTCGCTTGTTCTTTATCGTTTAGCTCCAATCGACTTTTGAATTTTCGAAATGCCTCGTCAATCGTCAGCATCAGGCTCTCCTTAAATATGAGGTACGGGCACCGAGGCCGCTATGCTCGACAGTCGTACCTAGGCTTTGCCGGACCATTCCTTCAGTCGAGCGACCACTGCCGCTGCTCCACCCCGCCACTTCTGGACGTCCCGGCTTGTTCTGAACCAACAGACGGTAACGGGCCTGACTTGGCACCAATCCCGCCTTTTTAATTGCGTATTTGAGCTGCTCCGTATCGGTCCAGAAGCTTCCATCTCCGCCTGACCAGCCATATGCAATTTCTATATCCCATCTGAAAATCAGTGCGTCGGTCAAAGGATTGTATATCTCAAGCTCTACCGTTTCGAGATGACCCGAATTGAGCCACGCGTGAATACCGCGCATATTGAGATCCCATTCACCTACAAATTTTGCCGGATCAAGGCCACTAAGACGTATAATGTCCTTCAGACTCTTGAGTATATTATCTGCCACGTATGTGACGGAGTGAGTGTACGTATTAACGGTTACTGCGGTCATGATCCCAAAAATCCTTCCGTATCAAGAACCAGGTTTTGAGACTTCTCTGATGCTACATTCTCATCTTTTCCCACAGCCGCATCCAAGTCGCGGGCGGTAATCCGCGTACTATGCTGTTTTAGCGCATTTTGTACCCATTCCAAATCGTCAGTATTGCATGGGAGCGAAACGCGCCAATCTCCCTTTAGGGGATCAAATGGCAGGACCTCTTCGTTCGCATCCGAGCCATCGATAGCGTTGTCATCATAAAGGCAATAAATGCGCGTTCGAGGACCATCACAGGTTGTTATGATGGCTGCGTCTTTGGGGGATTGGTCGGCGATCACGCTAGCGGCAACGCCTCCTACGGCTTCCAGTTCTGCGCGGGCACTGTTTGATTTTCCTTGGACCAAAAGATCAATAATGGCTGTCCAAGTCTTAGAAGCATCGCGCTCGGGCGTACTTTTGAATGTCCGTCTAACAACGCTGCTCATTAGGATTTATCCCCTATTAGCCGTCCAGCCTTGGCAGCGCGGGCAGCCTCAATCAAATTGTCGATTTTCAAAAGATTGGGATCAATGGCGGTCTTCGGGCTGCTGGCCATGGCGTTAGCAACCATTTTGCGAATAGCTCGACCATCTAAACCCACGCACTCGTCAGCACATGGCTCGTAACGAGGATCATCTAGCAATTTTGCAATTTGTGGATAGACCGCGCCAAGCCCTGTCAGGCAATTTTTCAGTATCAGCGAACACGCATCACGATTGGGCAAGGGGATCTCTACCACGAGGTCGCATCGCGATGTGAAAGCGGCGTCGACGGCTTGAGGAAAGTTGCTGGTGGCGACGAAAAGAAGATTGGGATGTTGCTCAGCGAGAATGTCGAGTTGCACCAGTACAGCATCCGTAGCACGGTGAATGTCGATTGGATTGGCCTCAAGGCTCATTTTGGAACGGTCAGCCGCCAGCGTTTCAACTTCGTCTAGCAGAACAATCGTAGGGCCAGACATAGCCGCCTCTGCGACTGTTTGCGCGAATAGGTCAGTTACCGCTCGCTGCGTTTTCCCCATCGCGGAACTGGCCAGAGTATGCGGTTCCACTTCGAGAAGGCGAAAATTGGCACCTTTAAAGGATTCGGCAGTTCGGTTTGCCAACCCTCGTGCTAGTGAGGTTTTACCTGTTCCTGGCGGGCCAACCAGCAGAATGACACCATGCAAAGGTATTACGCTGCGTTCAATTTTTTGACGAAGCGTAAAATTCAGCATCGCCTGAGATACCAGCTGGGTTTTGATGCGCTCATCGATTATTATTGAATCCCAGAGCTTGGCAAGGCTAGAATCGGGCAAATGCTGCGCACGCTGAATGCCTTTCGGGCATTCTATGTTTTCATTATTTGCGGCTTTTAGCTGCATGTTAAAGCACCTTTTCATTATATGGGAGAGCTGGGGAGAAGTTCTCTTGATGTTGTCCTCGCCGACAATTGGTGCAATTTTTTCTTGCAAACCCTCGCGACTCGCTGACCTCCCATATATTAGGACTATACGAAATAATGTCAATGCGCTAGAAAATGGAATAGAGAGAATTGCATATAACTGTAAGGAGCGACGATGCAGAAAACTGACTTAAATCCCAATGTACAAAGGCGTTTGGAGTTTATAGAGTTCAGCTTGTTTTGGGAAAGGGAGGTCGGACGCAGCGCTATAACGAAGCAGTTTGATATTTCGCCACAGCAGGCGACGATTGATCTGAACACGTATCTGGATTTTGCTCCCGGCAATATGTTTTACGATCCAAGACGCAGGCGGTATGTACCTTTGGAGACATTCGAGCAGTGCTTCATTCAAGGCAACGCCAAAGAATATCTCCGCTTTTTAGAATCATATGCTCGTGGCTATCGGAACGCTGATGAAGTGTGGATTGCCAATCTTCCCAAATTTAAGGCGGCCTATATGGATGGCCGTGATGTTTCACCGAAAATTCTTCGCACAGTGTTAACGGGTATCCGGACAAAGCGATCTTTCCAAATGACATATATATCGCTCAGCTCGGGGGAAGTGGCCTCTCGAAAGGTCAGTCCGCATGCCTTGGCGACCGATGGAAATCGTTGGCACATGCGAGCCTATGATCACGATAACAGCAGATTTTCAGACTTTGTACTTTCGCGCATCAAAACGGCTTCTAGGCTGAATGAAAGCGATGTTACGAGTGATGGGGATGAAGAGTGGAACACTTTAATTACTCTTCGGCTGCAACCAGACCCCTCATTGTCGGAGGCGATGCAGCGAGGAATCGCGAAAGAATATCAAATGAAGAATCAAGTCCTTACCATGAAAGTTTGCCAAGCTATGCTGTTCTATTATTTAAGAAATTTGGGATTCAATCCTAGACCAGCGAGCAATAAAAAAATGCGAAATGAAAGCAGTTACTATCTTGCCTTAGTCGACGCAGAGAAGATTGAAGATTGGCTAAGGCGGCGAGGAAAGACATCGAGAGATGCTAGATAGCCGTCGAAGTAACTCGCTATCTGCAACGTCTTCCCAATCCATCTTCTGCTCCAGCTAGGACTTCCGATCAGCGCTGTCCGATGGATAGAGTTAAACTCGGAACACACCCTTCACACATTTCGGATCCCGGACGCAGATTTGAATATGCGTCTTCTCGTAAAAGCCCGCCGTTTCATAGACCGGCGCGCCTTCAAAAAAGATGCCGCGGACTGACTGTATGGGGGGATCCCCATCATCCTCCCGGATTGCATGCAGGAGATTAATTACCGCACAGTCGAGGTTCCGTCGCAATCCATCCTCGTCGTTGTCGGGCATATCAGCTTCTGCGATCTCAGAAATTCGCACGAGCTCAGCATGAGCCCTTCGCACCTGATCAATCGAACCCTTGGTCGACAAATCAAGGCAAAGGCCAAGATCAATGATGGCTCCTACGACCGCTGGATTCTTGATCGAACTGCGGTTGCTGCCAGCGAGCTCCTTGGCAAAATCGATGCCGCGCTCGGGATTCTTCTCCCAGAAGTAGATCCCGCTACCGAGCCAATCATATTCGTTTTGGCTCGGTTGAAACTGATCGCCCGATAAGAGCTTTTCGGCGACCTTCTGGTCGCAGCCATGATACCCAAGGATAAAGGCAGTATTGAGCCGGTCGGCCATTCAAAAGGTTTACGCGGACCGCTTTTGCGTCTGGTACTTCTTCGTGAGCTTTCCTCGGCTCGTAGTTATACCAATTTGCGTTAGAACCGCGCGCGCTGACTCTTTCGATGTCGTGTGCTTTGCTGAAAACGCTTTTGCATCCTTTGCAAACTTCGTCGCAGCTTCGCGCGACGATGGATCTCTTGTAGATTTAGCGAAGCGTCCATTCGATGCATTTTTTACCATGCTTTTAATGTAGCATTTGATGTCTGCAATGCCAACGATAATATGCCGGTCATCGATGTGATCGTCGCATATATCATTGCAATGGTTGATCATAATCTGCCGGGAACGCCGACGACATGAGCTGAGGAGCGCGATGCTGGGCTTGTGACAAAAAAACCCGCCATCGTTGACGAGCTTTTTGGTATCTATATGCGTTGAGGGGGGGGTGTGCCCGCGTGTCTCACACGTCATGCCAACCTTAGTAGCTATTTTTCCCGAAGAGTCGACTTTTAGTTGAGCGATTCCCAACTTCAAGGAGACCGAATTTGCCCTTTACACCTCAAGAAATCACAGATTTACCCATTGGTATAAAATCACCAATCTCGGGGCCTGAACTGTGAGCTTTTGTATCATTGGGGAGGGTGCATTTTGACTTAAACCCCAAAAATTCCGAAAAATAGTCGCTTAAACCCCGAAAATTCAGATGCGTCGGTGATCATCTATAGGTGCTTGGTAATGAGCGTCGATTGCATGTTTCATGCTGGTATTGGGCGCTGCCTGGCGGCGACCCGCTCTATTCGCTGCGCGAACCAAGCCTGTAGTCTTGGCCTATCCAGGTGACGATCGGGAGCGTTTGGATAATGAGCGGAATTCTTTAAGGTCGCACTCTTTCCCGCTGCGCTCCTTGAGGGTGCGGCTTTTTTGTTCTGACCCGCAGGCACTCTTGCCCTTCTCCTTGCCCGGCGGGCGCTGGCGCACTTTCGCGCGCGCACACCGCCGGGCGGCGTCGCGCCGTGCAAGGGTGCCGTCTTTGTTAAGCCGCTTCGCGGATGGAAGAATCGCGATTGTTAGCGATTGATATGGACGGCGCGGATGTGCCGGCGTTGTTTTCCGGCTCCAGAGAGTCGGGGTGGGCGGCGCTCCCGGCTAGGCCCGCCGCGCTCAGGCGCAACCCCGCCCTTCGGGCGGGGTCTTCCACTTCGTTTCAGCCCCCAGCGACTGCTTTTCGAAGCAGTCAAACAAGCAATTAGGTGCGCCTGACCGCTTGATGCGGGCC
>TARA_R110001606_G_scaffold202747_1_pt1 | contig 14381 bp, 39 predicted proteins | sample TARA_R110001606 | Tara Oceans TARA_R110001606 (sample SAMEA4398315) | marine metagenome | biome: Polar Biome; feature: [SRF] surface water layer (ENVO:00010504); material: water (ENVO:00002006), including particulate matter (ENVO:01000060) such as... | depth 5 m | reverse complement strand
AGGTCAACAGTTGGGACGGGAGGTAATGTATCACTAGACAGATTTGAAATAAAAGGGTTGACTCCACCTACACCATTGAATAGAAGAAGAATAATAATATCGTAGGCATATACATTAACAACGTGGTAAACTAACAACTTAGCACACTACTAATCATGGTAGTGTGCTATCTTTATTAACTAACAAAGGAGAACGGATGAAAGTAAGATTAAATAATTTGAGCTTTGAGGGTGTGATAGTTCCTATTGCGGAAATAGAGCTTGTGAACTGTTTAGCTCCTGTGAATGGTAAAGCAAAAACGCACCACAATGTATCAAGTGTTAGAACTATTGAGGGTGAGGAAGTTGTTACGATTCTCAAGGGCTACAACCATGAGTTTGATTACAAAGGTGGGAATATCTTTAACGAGGGTTTGCAGTCTCTAAATGAGTACTTAGCAGACCCTTCAAATTAGGAGATAGAATGGAATTTTTATTAGACTTAATCGGTGGATATGGTGGAGGAATTTCTGCTGTGGGTTTGGGTGTGCTTGGCGCTTATGTGAAGCTTGAAAATAGGAACTTAACAAGGTTGATTATTGAAGGCTCTGAGGACATCAAACACGAAAGAGCAGTGAAAACCTTTGAGAGTGCATTTAAGACTGCTACACGTTGTCTAGGGTATGAAATTAGGCGCATTCAACACGATAAAGACCTGCAAGGTCGCCCTGAGGATATTTCTTATCGTTTCAATGCTGTTTGGCTGAATGAATGGAAAGAAACACTTAGATCATTAAGTGGGGCAACTTACAAAGGTAAACCTTTAGAGCTATATGCTCACTCTGCTCTTGATGATTGGAATAAGCACAAAGAGACACTTCTTGATTTTTTACAAAAAGAAATGAGTGGGATTAAAACACCTATTGATAATCTTGAAAAGTCTTTGAGTAGCTTTAAACACTCTCTTGAGTATGGCTCTGAAAATTGGTTAAATACTGGAGCTTTACATCAAGAAGAACCTAAGCCTGATAAACCAAAGAAAATCAAAAAGCCAAAGGCAGAATTTCCAAAGGTGCAAGAGGTTGAAAAGGTAGAATTAGAAGTTTATGAACCTGACAAAGCTTAAAGAATTAAAGAGGGCGGTTAATCACTGCCTTCTTTCTTATGTGGATAATTTTGTTGATAGCTCAATTCAACACGACTCTAAAGATAATGATGATTGGATTTGGATTTTTAACGATGAATACAAGACTCTTGATTTCAGTATTAGGGGAACAGATGACATTTCAGATGTTCTAAAAAACATTTCAATCTACCCTAGAAAGATAAAAGGAGTTGGCTATGCGTGTGCAGGGTTCTTAGAGAGTGCTGAGAAGATTCTAGGCTACGTACTACCACAATTCATCAACGCTTCACAAAATGGCTTTAAAATAACTATTAGTGGTCATTCTTATGGTGGGGCTATTGCTCAGATTATGCAACAGATTCTAAGAGTAGGGCATAATATAAAAACCGATTGTATAAGCTTTGGGAGTCCTAGATTATGGTTTCCATTTGCTAAGGTTGAAGGTAGGCACTTAAGGGTGCAAATTGAAACTGACCCAATTACTTATTTACCTTTCATTACTGGGCATATATTCAGGATTTACAAGCATAAACAAAGCGAAAATATAGAACTTCATAAAGATGGATGGTTTATGAAGGCGGAAGACCACTATCTAACAACTTATCAATCAATAATAGAGGCATTGTATGCAAAACAGCATCAACAATTTGGTAGTTTTCAGGCAACTCATAGGAGCGAGGACAACGCTAGGACAGTTCTATCTAAACGGACAATTCATGGGTTATTCACTAGAGGATACAATAAGACCTAGACATCTAAAGGTTTATGGTGAGACTGCTATCCCTGATGGAATGTATCCAATGAGGAAATATGTATCTTCTAGGTTTGGAGCTTGCTTGGCAATTGATGAAGTTCCAAATTTTGAGCACATTAGGATTCATGGGTTAAACGATCACGAAGGCACTCTAGGTTGTATAGGTATAGGAACAGATAGAGATATTACTAATATGAAGATTTCTAACTGCCGACCAGCTTTGGATAACTTATTGAGTGCCATTGATGTTTCTATTCCTAGTTACACTACGATAGTAAACGCAATCGGTATAAAATAAAAAACCCTAGACTCTTTTAAAATCTAGGGCTTTCGTATCAAACAACGTACAAGATAGTTAGGAGCAACCTTGCACAAGTTTAAATATAACTAATTATTCTCTTCTACTAATTCAAAAGCTAAAAAAGATATACTATCTAGGTCTGAGTGTTGAATTAACTGATTAACCTTAGAGCCTTGATGAATCTTAACTTTTTGAATTGAAGTCTCTACTTGTGTATCTTTGTTCTTGTGGAACTTTGGAACTACTAAGCTATTCATATTCTTCTACCTCAAAAGTGATAAAACAACCTGCCTCTTCACCTTTTTTAACAAGCCTACCGCCATGTGTCACATATCCTGTTAACTGCCAAGAGTCACCTACTAAAATATCAACCCCTTTCTTTTGAAAAACATCTTGAATACCCTCACAAGCATTTCCACTATCTTTTTTGCGATTATCTGCAAATAGAAAATCATACCGTATGGTTTTGCATACTTTAATTTTTGGGTGATTCCATTTCAATTTAGCCTCAAGTATTGCCCCTTTTTCCCAAGCTAGGTATCTATCAGATGCGCCTATAAATTTAACTTTCTTACGACCTATGAATTTAGTCCTAATTTCTTGGCTATTCTTTTTGGAAGGATGCCTACCACTTATGAAAATGGTAGGGTTGTAATCTAGTTTCACTACATAACCCAACTAGAAAATATAAAGAACACATAAAATATTTTACAAGATATGTGTAGTAATTGGTCAACATTTAAGTTTATCCACTTGTTACACTTTGAAAAATCAATTAGAAAGTGTGCTACTAATTCCATATAAAACAAGGTAAGGCTTTGCGTGACAAAGTACACCCCAAGAGCGTGAACTATTGAGTGTGCAAATAACCAATAATACCAAGGAACAGTTAAGTGCTCTTTAGAAATTTTATGATTTTTACCTACTGCAATTGCATCTGTTTGGAATACATAATCGGCTACAAAGTGACTCGCAACTAAAAATGTAAATATTGAAATTAACTCAATCATAGCGATGACACAGGTTGCATAGTGTTATAGTGAGGGCTGTTGGGATCAGTCACAAGTGCCATTTCAGGCTCTGCTTCTTCAGTATCAACTTTTTCACCACCTAACAGCTCAGTTTCTTTACCTTCCATGTCTTCGGCTAACTCTTCCAAATCCACTTCAATTTCTTCAAGTAGGGCTTTGTCTTCTAGCGCCTTCTCCATGATAGCATCAGCAGATTTCCTTGCTTGTTTCAAGAACCTTTTACAGCGTTCTGTTGATGTTTCTACTTGTTCGTGTTGCTCTTCCATTTTTAACCCTTTGTTGTTTGATTGAAAGTAATATTGTACTGGATAAGGCAAGCATCTGCAAAAAACTTTGCTTGCTCTGCTCTATTATCATTGCCTTTTGTAACTGAATCGGTGTGCAAATACTCAGTAAAGCGAGCTACCCAAAAGGCTTGGCTGTGTTTTTCTTGTTCTGTCATAATTCAAATTTAGTCTAATTATATTTCAAATTCAGAGAAATGTTTTATAGACTCCTTTATTTCTTCTTTAAACCTAAGCACATCATGATTCTTACCTTTGTTGTAATGCCTCTGGGTGCTTCTTAACTTGCTTTGTGGGCTATCTGTCTTAAGCTCTACTTTATACGTTAGAATGTAATCTGTGCCTTCTAAATTCTTTTCCATCACTAAGTCAGGGCGACCTATAAAGAAACGCTTCAAGTAGCTCTTAGCCTCTATTGGGCAAACATCACTAGGGGAGGCGAGCCAATGATACAACTCCTGTGGGGTGTGATCGTAATCAAGCCCAAGCTTAATACAAGTTTCTTCTGCATGGTTTTGAAGGTGTTCCTCACTTATCGTAGCCTTCTGATACTTCTTAGGCTTAGACCTCAAAGGTGAAGGAGTTTTCTTCTCTTTTAGCTTTCTAGGAAAAGCAAGCCCTTCATCTTTTGGAAGTATCATTCTCTCCCCTGTATTTGAGCTGGAGTTTCTGATTTCCTTAATGAAAAAAAAATCCATTTAACAACGCAACAAAACCCAATCAAAGCCAAGCCCTCTTTTGATAATTCATAGAAGGAGCTTGTCTTCAAATGAACTATAAGTAGGGCTTGAGATTGTAAGACTAAATCATTCAAGTTAAAGAAAACCTAGTTAAAAAAGTGTTATCAAAATAAGGTGTCTGCTGACTAGGGCGAACTCTAAATTCTTCAAAGTAGGCATTGTAGCAAGTTTGGCACTCTTCACCCTTAGAGACAAAGTTTCGTTCAATCTTTTCTTTTGCTTTACACTTCTCACCTGAGCATCTTGTGCGTTCTTTTTCAAAGTGGTTATTCTTTTTATCAACCTTAAATTTTAAAGTTTCTTTTCCCCAGCTTGAATCAGGCTTTAATCTTACACCACCATGAAGCTGTTGATATTTTTTAGTTCTTTTCGGTTCCATTGCTTTCTCCTAATTCTTCAATTATCTTTTGCAAGTACACAGCTAAATCCATAGCTTCTTCCTGAGCGTGTGTAAGCCATTCTTTAATGCTTAAATCTGAACGCTCCATAGTTACATCATATTTTTCTTTACCCACTAAAGAGCGTTCATAAATCTTAGCCATTACAGCTTCTTCAATTCTACTCATATTATTCCTTTCGTTGTGTGATAACTCTACCTAAAAAGCATTGAAACGCTTTCTAGCCCTCAGTTATACACAATGTTCTTTTAGTGTTGGGTATAAATCCTCTAGCGTTTCAGTTGCATTTAGTATTTTCATAAATTCGGGAACTTCTCGCATATCCTTCCCCCTCATTCCATCTGCTTTTGCTATTCGTACCAACTTGAGGCACATATCTGTATGCACCATCCTTGCATGAATGTTTTCTTCCATTTCCCCTATTTCCTTTATTTGTCACACAGTGTATAACATCGTTTTTATTCCATTAAGACAGAATAAAGACTCAACCATTATCTACAAGCTCTTACAGTTTTTCAAGGTTGTCAAAGCTTCGCTTCATAGTTGTCCACCATGAGCCATCACCTAGATACCACCCACACCATGCTTCCATGAGTTGCGTGTTTGTCATTGAGTTTATTTCCACATCCTGTTTTTCTGATTCAGCATCTTTTGTGCCTAACCTTTGTCTTACAACTCCTAACAGGTTTAGGCTTCTCAATTTCTCTACATTTTCCATTCTTTATATCCTTGTTTAGTTTTTCGCCAGTAGATAACTACAAACTTATTCAATCGTTCCGACTACATAAGTTTTCACTCGTTATCAATCAAACAGATTCACCTGAGATGGATTTGCATATTCAATTTTACCTTCAATAGCCAACATTTGTAACTTAGGCGAATCTGTTACCTCTACTATTGCACCCTTGTAAAACTCCCCTAGAGAAGAGTTTATTTTATCGGCAAGGATTATGATTTTAACCTGTGTCATTTTATCCTCAAGCTAGGTGTACGCTTCAAAGTTACACCCTCAATTGACTCACCAGCTTTAAGAGCATCTTTAAGAGCTTTCTTGTCTGCTGTATGAATATATTTCTCTGTGATGAACTTAGGGTCTAGCTTTTCAATATTCTCAACCTCAACCGATTCAGAGCCCTTTGAGTAGCTCACTTTTATCTGAGCATCTTCAAACTTATCTGATTCATTCATGTTGAACAAAGCCCACTCTTTTAATCGTGAAACTTCATTCTCAACATATCTCCTGCGTTCTGCCATTGACTTCTCTTGATCCTTGATTGACTTGGCAAAGGCTTCTTTTTCTTTAATCATCTTAGCAATAGCTAGAAATTTATTAGCCTTAGTTTCTTCAAGGCTCCCAAGCTGTGAGTCATCAAATAAAAGCTCACCTGTTTCAAGGTCTACTGAAAAGCCATTGTTGACAATAGCCTTAAGGTGCTGGTTTATTTCAAATAGATTCATTTCATAGCCTCTTCAATTTCCTTAGCTTTTACTTTGCTAATCTTATATTTTTTGCGTCCTTGCAGTAATGAGTCAGCAGGGCTTAGGTTGTGTGTTTTACAAAATGCAACTAGCTGAGTTATATCACTTAACCATTCTTTGTTAGGATCATCTTCATATTGCTTTTGTTGCTGTTGTTGTGGTGCTTCTGACTTAGAGTTATCCATTGAGTCAGCATCTTTAGAATCATCTACTAAAAGTAAGCCATTAAGAGCGTATTTTCTAGCGTATGAAGAAGTAGCTCCAGTTACTTGTGAATCATCCATTCCTTTTTTTGTGAGTGACTCCCTAGCAAATGCTGTGTTTTCAATCGCTTCACTTGTTTCACATTCTACAAACTTGGCCGTTGCTTTCACATAGATACGATCACCTACCATCTCTATTGAGTCAGATACTAGGATTACGCAATTAAGCTCTTTAAGTAGGGGTTTAACTCCCTCTAGTATATCTTCACAGCTACGGTAATTGTACTTACCAAAAGCATTAAATTGATTCTTAGGAGCTACAAGCTCTGTCTGTACTTTGTTTAGTAATGTGTAAACGCTCATAGTTCACCTTTTTTAATAAGCTTAATTTTTGATGGGTCAAAGTCTTTAATGTCAAACACAAGCTCTAAATACTCAAGTGCGTTTTTGTAAACTTCTGTTTTTTGCATAAAAGAAATAAAGAAGTCATACTTGTTTTGATCATTGTAATCCATTAGATAGCCTCACTAATACATTTTATTCTCTCAATATACTCTAACACTTCTTGTTCACTTAACCAACCTACAACATCATCAGTAATCCCACTATTGTAAGAAATTTCATAAGACTCTTTATCACCAAAAAGAATGGCTAATTCCCATTTCATATCAACTCCCCCATAAGAGTGAGGGGTTCTAATAACGCTGACACCATATCCATTGGGGAAAAATAGTTTACCTTGAACTCCGCCTCCATGATTAGTGTGCTGTTCAAATTTAAAACCAATATTTGCAAGTATTTCTACACTCATTAGATAGCCTCACTAAAATGCGAACCATCTACAAAAGTCCAAGTACACTTTCCAAATGCTCTCACATCAAAAGCATTGTTCTCAAGTATCTGTTTTCGGTTCTGGGGGAATTGTGCTATCAGAGTCTTAATCTCCTCAGCTATTGTAATTACTGCTGTTACCATTGTGACCTCCTAAGTCGTTGATGATTCAATTATAGAATTATGGTTGGCATTGTCAAGCTATTTGTTGGATTATTTATTTATTTTTAAATAATTCTTGTGAAAACTTAAATAAATAGCTATTCTTGTAACATCACTAAAATAGGAGTCAACATGACCAATAAAAAAACACAAGTACAATTATCAATGAGTCCAGAGCAAAAGGAACTAATGGCAACATTCTCAAAAAGTATTGCACACGCATCTACTTTGGGTGGTTGGTTAAAGGCTTTGGCTTTTAGAGAAATTGACAACGCTAGTCCAGAACAGAAACAAAAACTTAACGAATTGATGGGAGCTTAATTATGAATAGATTAGAAACTGCAAGGATATCAGCAAAGTTGCAAATGTCACAAGATTTATTTTATACCTCAGAAGACCAAATTCCAGACTGTGGATTTGTTTCATTTATTCGCTCACAAATTGAGGAAGGTTGGGAGGCTCTTGATTACGAAAGATTAGATTTAGCAATAGACGCCTATTCACTTGTAGCTCTACCCACTTATGCTAATTCTAATGTTCATTTTGGTTCTATCCTAGCTAGAGTAACAAAGGATATTTAATGAGTACGGCTAATTGGATAAAACTAAGGGTTAATATTTGGGAAAAGCCTGAAGTTCAATATATAGCAGATAATTGTGAAATACCTGTTGAGTACACTGTTGGAATGCTTTGTAAGGTTTGGACTTGGTTTGATCAACATACATCAGAAGGTATTACCAATAAATTTGGGGCTAAGGTCTTAGAGAAATGCACCCAATTAAATGTCACAGAATCTTGTGACAACATTGTGACACTTGTCACAGGTGGTGAAATTATTGTCACACCATTTCTCCAAAGTATGATTGATGTTGATTGGATAACTTTGACAGACGATGGTCTTTGGTCGCTAATTGATTGGAGCGAACACAATGGAGAAACTGCCAAAGGTAGAGCAGAAGCCACTAAAAGACAAGTAAAATCAAGGGATAAGAAGAAAAAAGAGAAAGTGAAAGAGGAGCAAAAGCAGTCTGTCACAGAATCTTGTGACAATAGTGTGACTAGAGAAGAGAAGATAAGAGAAGAGAAGATAAGAGAAGAGAATAAAAACACTTTGTCTGAAAACGTTGTTTCCAAACCCAAACCCAAAAAGAAAACTCTTGAAGAAAGGAAAGAGGAGTTTAAAGAGAATTTGAAACCCTACCTTGAAAAATATGGAAAGGAAGTACTGAATAAATTCTTTTTACACTTTGCAGAGCATAATGAAGGTGGTAGCAAAATGCTTTTTGAAACACATAAGACTTGGAATTTAGGGATGCGGTTAGCAAAGTGGGAGTCACTAAAGCAACTTGGCAAGCCAAACAGCTTTACAGATTCAAAGAACCCAGCAAACAGAATTGATCCCAAAAGATTAGAAGGATGTTTAAATTAATGAATGAAGAAATCTACTTAAATGATTCTTATCATGAAGAGTACGTTTTAAGCGTAATCTTGAATGAAATAAGACAAAACCCTAAATGTGGTTTTAATACTGTTAAAGCCCTTAAAATAATAAACCCCGAGTATCTAAAGCATGAAGCTGATAAGTTCCTCCTAAGTATGCTTAAAATGGCTTTAGATGAAGATTCAAGCATAAATGGAGCTATCCTAAAACATAAAGGCATCCAAATGTATGGTTTTGAGTGGTGGGAGGAAACGCAAGAGTACTTCTCAAGGCTTGCCACACAAAAAGACACATCTACCTTTGACGAGTCACTAAAGCAACTTGGCAAGATACACGCAAAAAAGCATTTCTTAAAAGAATTGAAAGTAATAAATTCAAACGCAAGTAATAAATCTCTTGATGAAAGCAAAGATATTATTCGTAACTTAGTTGATGGGGTTACAGATACTGACATTAGAGAAGCGAATTTAGCAGAGGTTGGTGAAGATTTATTAAATGGAGAAACAACTTTCGTTAATTCAGGATCACAAAAGCTAGACAATTCATTAGGTGGGGGGTTTGAACCTGGACAAATGATAGTGTTAGCAGGAAGACCAGGTTCAGGTAAATCATCTTATTGTATGCAATTGGCAAACAATAGACAGCTAGAAGGACACAAGACTTTATTCTTTACTATGGAAATGAAATCTAAGAAGGTTTTAACTAGGGTTATAGCTCAAAGAAAACAAAAAACTCTTCATAGCTTGAAACACATAAGAACTGCAAGCATAGATGAAAAAGTACAAGTTCAAGGTGCTATTGATGAAATAAACAATGGATTGTTTTCAATCTATGATGATGCGACCCAAACAATGAATGATATAGCATCTGAAGTAAAGGCTAAAATTAGACAATCAGAAGTAGAAAACACAGCAAGACCTAGCTTAATCGTAATTGATTATTTAGGGCTTATAAGTACAAAAGAAACGCTAGAATATGTGGCTCTAAGTTATTTATCTAGGGAGGTAAAAAAACTAGCTATGGAGTGCTCAGTTCCAATTTTGATTTTAGCCCAGTTAAATAGAAAACTAGAAGAGAGAACTCTAGGAAACCAAAAACCTAAATTATCAGATTTGAGAGGATCAGGAGCAATTGAGCAAGATGCCGACTCAATCCTATTTGTGCACAGGGAGGCAATGTATGACATAGAAATAGATAGAAATCAACCTCATGAGGCTTTGATTGTAATCGCAAAAAATAGAGAAGGGGAAGTAATAGATGTTCCCTACACATTTCAACCAAGTTATGGAAAATGGATTTAAACCAAAGAGTAGTGACACCTAATACAATATTAATGGAAAAACTTATTACTGAGGCTGTTGCTAGAAGTGACAAGCAAGACGGAATGATTAAGCGACAACTAGAAATAATCCAGCAAAAGAAAGATTTTGGTTGGTAAACAAAAAAGGGAACAGATGACAACTAAACTAACAGAAAACGATATAACAGCCTTAGAAGTACTTTGTGAGATAGCAATGATAAAAGGTGGTGTGAGCTATGAGAACCCAATACTTGAAAGAGTTAGGGCATTAATCAAAAGGAGTGAAAAATGATTAAGAAACAAAAACCAGCAGTTGTAACAATGAACTTAGAACAAGCTAAGAAATGGCTAGAAAATTTAACAAAGAAGAAAAAATGATGGAAATATTACTAAGCCTGCTGGTACTTTCGTATTTACTGCACAGTAGCTCTTTATGATTGAGGCAATATCAACACTACTTATTGCAATGGTAGCTCTAGCAGTTCTGCTTGTATTAGGAGCCTTTGCAATAGTTTTTATAGAGAAACATTTTAACACACCAAAAAAGGAAGTCACAAATGACTGAAAAATATTCTTATACATTAGGTAGAAACTTACTTCAAGTAACAAGTATAATATTCTTTACACAGGTAATAATGGAAATAGCAGGGGTTATTGACAGAAAAAATGAATTTGGTTGGGTGCTCTTATTTTTTGGGCTTTTGTTTGTGGCTTCTTTGGTGCATAACTTGACATTGATTTTTTTAAACATAAAAATAAGCATGAGGGAAAAAAATGGATAGACCACAAATGAAAGACCTAGAAGCAAACGAGAAAATACCAGTAGAGGAGAAGCAAGCTCTACATGAAGAATACCTCTACCCTAGAGAGCACTTTGATAAAGCCCTTACTTGTGAAGAACCTATCATCTATTCACGATCAAAGATTCTTGAGATACTAGAGGCTCAAATATCCGACGATATGGATTCAATAAGCGAATATGTAGAGGAAGAAATCCGACCTATATTCAATTTAGTTGATTAAAGGCATTGACAATGCTATTCATTTAGTTAGATTTTACTTATCAAACAACAGGGAGCAACACAATGACTAGACAAGAACTAGAAGAATTAAAAAGAAAAATAAAGGCTTCAAGAGAGGCACACACTAAGGCTAAGGCTTCAAAAGAAGCTTATCAATAATGGAAATTCTAATAGCAATATTCGGTATCATATTAGCCGTGATAGTTGGAATATTTAGCTTTATCGTAATTTTGAGCTATTGGCACGTTTTCCTAGTACTAGGGCTTATTGTTTGGCTATTCTTTTAGTCAATCAAATATTTAAAATAACAAAAGAGCACACCTATGGGGGTGTGCCCTTAATCTCTAATCCGCTTAAAGAAAGAGAAGTGATAGAAATGAACAAAGAATCAGAATTGATGGTCAAGTCTCTGCTCAGGGGAATAATATTAGCAATACTTTCAATGAATTTGGTAGGTAATTTTGAAATAGCTACTCTAGGCTATTCAATAGTCGTTTACAGCTTAACAATGAAGTCCTTTAATCTGTTAGTAAAGCAAGTACAAAATGCCTAAGCTACTAGCAAACATCAAAGACAATAAACTCTACCTAGACCAAGACTATGAGAGCTATGAAGCCCTTAAGGAGTTGGAAGGAAAAAGGGTAGAAGTTACAATAAAATTATGGCGTAACACACTCACTAGAAGACAGCAGAAGTATTATAGAGGTGCACTCCTACCTTTCTCTGTAAAAGTATTCAATGATGCAGGGATAATGATTATTGACGATGATGAAATGCACGAGGTTTATAAAAAAGCATTTTGGAGTCGTGAGGTAGTATGGGGTGACACTACAAAGGTTATCTCCAAAAGCACTACAAAGATGACCACAAAAGAAAAAACTGTATTTATGGAAAAGATTAAGGAATTTCTTAGAGATAATTATAATGCAATAGTTCCAGAGCCAAAAGAGGAATAAATGGAAGACATAAAACAATTTTGCAAACGAACAAGATCAACAAAGCAAAGGGTTAGCCTATGGATTCAAAGAGGTGATTTAATTGCAGAAAAAAAAGGTGGGGTTTGGGTTCTTCTAGGACTACAAGCCAAGCCCAAGCCAAAGCAGAGAGGCAAAGGGAAAAAGAAGGAAAGCCACAAGGGGCTAGTAAAACAATACAACCTAGATGGAACTTATGTAGGGTGCTACAAGTCAGTAAAGGAAGCAGGGGAAACTTTAAATAGGTGTGTGACTGGTATAAGTAAAGCAATAAATACAGATAGTAGAACCGCCTATGGCTTTATATGGAAGAGAGAAAGATTAACTGATAGTGAATAAAAGTATTGACGAGTAATATCAATTAACTACATTTAAGAATATCAAACAACGCTTAGGAGCAAAAAATGAATATGAAAGACAGGTTAGAATATGCAGTCCTAGACATAGGAAGGTATATTGATAAAAAGTGGAATTTCCTTGCAATGGATGAAGATGGTGAGTTTTGGATGTTTGAATCTGAGCCTAAAATCAACTCTATTAATAATGGTTGGTGTGTTGATAAAGGTGGGGAAAACGATGAACTTGTATTAGGCCTTCCTTATAAGGGTGATTGGAAAGAATCCTTAGTAGACATAAAATATGTAATGGGTGAACCAAATGACTAGCGTACTAGCAACAAAGGGGAATAATACCCCCCTTCTTTCTGAGCATATAACAGAATTACACCTAGCTAACGATCAAGACGAGGAGCGTAGGTATGAAGCCCTTGAATATTGCTTCATGGATATAATGACTTGCTTTAGTCGTGAGTTCCTACAATCAATGGACTCAGTAAATGGCACAAGATTAATATTCATTCGCCAAGTGAGAGACTTCAGAAGCCTTGTAAATAAGTTCCCCTACTTTACCACAGATGAAGGTGTAGAGGTTCCTATTATCTCACCAAACAGCTATGAGAGCCTTATAAGCGTACTAGCAGAAGCAGATGCAATAAGTGAACGCAAAGAAGGAAAGAAAACAAGCAGATTCATTAATGGTAAAGAGGTTGAGATTGATCCTCATGCTATGATGAAATCGGCAGGGTATGACATTGACGAGGGCTTAGGACTTGACTTAAAAGAAACGCTTGAAGATTTAGGACTATTGGAAGTAGTGGAAGAAATGCACGTTCCTAAGAAAGTACTTGCAACCAGCGCCTTAATGGGTACAGCCAAGCCTAAAGAACCAAAGTCAATATTTTTAGATGGGCATACAAGCTATAAACCTAATATTACAATCGGTGGGCTGTTTTAACAGCTAGGGCTAAATGCTGATTGGAGAGAATGAAATGAGTGAGAATTTGAATTTAGAACAAGTTATCAGTAGTTTGGTAGGTGAATTAAACTTTAAACAAAATAAACCTTACTTATTAATTGACGGACTTGAGTATGGAATTTGGAATACACACACAATCACTATGCACACATTTGGTTATCCATTGATGAACTCTACAATCAGTAGCATATATACTGCTTATAGAAAGGGTGATGTATTTAAAGCATCTATAATAAATGGGGATGTGTATCTACAAGAAAGAATATAAAAAATTACTGATAACGTTTAAGAGCTACAAACTGCGCCTTGGCGTGGTGTGTATCTCGTGTTGTCGTCTGTCAATTCACAAAGCACAGGACGTGCGTAATTAAATTAAAGAGAGAGGTTAGAATGGAAAAAATTAAAAAAGTATGGGCTTGGATTAATAAATGTAGAAGTCACAAAATGCACGGCAGTGTTTTAGTCTCAAAAGAAACTGTAGAGAATCATAGGGGTTCTGATAGGTCTTTTATATGGACTATAAATGTTCGTAAGTGTCTTTGTGGCGAATTGTTTAATGACAATGGGTGTGAATTTAGGAGAAACCCCTTTTCTGAGTCTGAGATTCTTAAAAGAAAATTGATTAGGGAGCGAGGGTTAGAGCCACAGGACGTGGCGTAATTGATTGACGACAACGAGTCTGAGCTTGACACTGTGACCAAAGGGAATTGTGTTAAACGAAAGTTATCATCTGTCAATCAAACTAAGGAAATAAAAATATGAAAGATTTTATACCACCAAAATTCACCCATGAGGTGATGGTAGTAGATAGCAACACTGGACTAGAGTTCTCTTATTCAAGACATCCATCTGCAAGTAGTGCAATGAAAAAACTAGAGATACTAAAAACAATAACAACCTACCCACCCACTATTAGAAAACTAATTGATTGATGATAACGCAATAGGGCTAAATTTTGATTGGAGAGAATGAAATGATTGAGAATTTGAATTTAGGACAAGTTATCGGTAGTTCTTCTGTGGAATATGACTATGAAGATATAC
>TARA_R110001606_G_scaffold118404_2_pt1 | contig 14381 bp, 11 predicted proteins | sample TARA_R110001606 | Tara Oceans TARA_R110001606 (sample SAMEA4398315) | marine metagenome | biome: Polar Biome; feature: [SRF] surface water layer (ENVO:00010504); material: water (ENVO:00002006), including particulate matter (ENVO:01000060) such as... | depth 5 m | reverse complement strand
GGTCTTAATGCAATCTCGCAACACGGATTAGTTCCCCAATCTTTATCGTTAGATAGATAAATTCCCGGCTCACCTGCTCCACTTAATTTTGTACGTTCCCAAAGATCCATGAACACATCTTTTGTGATCTTGTGTCTAATCAAACATGCTGAATTATTTGCTCTACCTCTTTGTGGATTAGTTTCCCACCAGTTACCAGACTTACATCCCATCATAGCATTGTCGTCAGTACTGAATAGACTAATAAGAGCTGCTCTACGAATACCACCGGCCAATACTGCATCTGCAATGTGGCAGATGATATCATGTACTTCAATCGGCTGTAGCTGATCTCCATTCTCTTTTGCATCCAAAATCCCTCTTACTTTCATTAAGCACTCTTTGAGAGGTTGAGGTCCTGGAGCTTTCCCTCCTGATGTTACTAGTCTTGCTCCTTTCGGTCTAATGTCTGAAAAATCAAACTGTAGTGTTGATCCGCTATTGAAGTAGTTCTTCATAAGAACCTTTACTGCGTCTGCCCATCCTTCGATTGAATCTGCAACTACAAATCGTCTCTTTCTGTCTGGATTAGGTTTGTGTATTTCTGGTAATCTTTCTACGTGGTGTTTTTGCACAGAGTATCCTACTCCAGTTCCTCCTAACAATAGGAACATTGTTTCTCCAAAAGCTCTTACGTCATCGATTGGTAGGTAGGCGCAATTGTATACTCGATTAGGAGATAGCTCAATTGGCTTTCCAGCAAACTGCATCGAACGCATTGAAGGTAGTATTTTTTTGTCATACACAAACTTATACGCAGCATCTATGTCTTCTGTTAGATGTGGGTACTTCTTTGTGTGCATTGCTTTGTTTCTAGTAACCAGCTCTTCCCAAGACTCTCGTCTCTGCATTTCGGGAAGGTATTTGGCGTACTTAGTGAAGACAGTGATGTCGCTCAAGATCTGATTAGATGTTGTCATGCTGTAAATTAATTGTTTTTATAAATGGTTAGTTGTAATGTGTAATCGGCCGCATTGACTATAAATAGGTGTTTTGTCCATTGAAATCGCCGTTTTAATCGATTAATTTGTTTAATTCTTCAAATTTATTTGCCAAGGCAGTTCTGATTACAGTGTCGTCGTTGTTCATAACTTTTTTAGTAGCCTGTCCTAGTATTGTGTTTTCCTCATATATCTCAATACCACAAATAGCCATGTTCATTTTACTTGGAAAAGTCAATCCATCCGGTCCAAACCGGTTTTTTATTATGTGCCATCTTCCAGTTCCGCTTATCTTATCTGCTGTCTTTCGAGATAGGGATACAATAAAGTCAGCTACCATCACCTTAGTATATGATTCAGCAATCTTGTCTGCTTCAATCACCTCCATCTCTGCTGCACTTCTATTTGCTTGAGATGCTGTCCATAATGGAATCTGGTGTAATCCTGCTAATCCTCTTAACTCTTCATAGATACCTCCAAGTACTTGGTCGTGTCGAGCATTCTTATTTGAACCAGTGTCTCTCAGAAGATCTGCATAATCTAGAAATACTATATCTGGAACGGCTCCTTGTATTGCGCACTTATCTAAGTGAGCTGCTATTGTATTTACAGAAGCTGTTTTCGTTGGCCAGTACTTAATTATCAGTTTTCCTTTCAACTTGTTCATTGCTATCTCCACCTCATCCCTATGATACTTCAAGTCAGATGTTGGTATTCCAGTATAGTAACTATCAAACCTTCCACCCACATATGTGTCAGAAAGCTCTAGTGTATAGTAGACAACGTTTAATCCCTGCTTTGCACAGTGTGCTGCTGCATTTACTAACGCCATTGATTTACCAATACCTGCAGGAGCAACAAACACTCCCATCTCACCAGGACCCAATCCTCCATCAGTTATGTCGTTAATAACTTCCCAAGGAGTTGGTACAGTCTTTCTACTATTAGCACTAAATCTAGCTTCTACATTCTCAATATACTCATGTCCAATGTCTTTGTCTGACCCAGCTTTCATAGCTTCATCTACTGTGCTCTTGATAGCATCATACTTTCCTTGCTGTAGTAGTTGTACAGATTCTAAAATAGCTCCTTTAAGTTTTTGATTCTTACAAAAATCTAAAGTCTTATCTTTTATATAATCTGAATCCAAAGAGTCAATGTGTTTCATCACATCTTTGAGTGTATCAATTACAGTAGTCTTTAGTACGTCTTGTTCAATGCTATCAATCTCAACCTTCATCACTTCTAAGGTAGGAGTGGTTTTGTAGTCGGTAAAATACTTTGCAATAGTTTTTGCAATCCATTGCGAGGACTCTGAAGAGAAGTATGTTGGATCAAGTATGTCATGTATCTGCTGTAAGAAGATTCGATCTTTGATCAAAACTGCTAATAGCTTACTTTGAAAACCTGCTCCGTATAATTGAAAAGTATCTTGTGTTCCCATGTGAATGAATATACGGTTTATTTGTATTAATTACAACAAATCTACGAATTGATTTAGCTTAGTAGTAACATCTCGTAACCACATCTCTGGATTGCGTATTGCGTTTGTCATACCGTCTTCAATCAATAATCTGTGAAATGTCATTTTTGCTAACTTGCTACACGGCTCATCCATATGATCGTGTATGCGAAGTTGTGTTGTTGAGTTTAGTAGCGTTTCATCCAATTGCATTATCTTGTGATACAGTTTTATGTTCTCTACGTTTTCTTCAACAATCTTGTACGCTTTGATTTTTGACTCATCTCCAAAGCTTGTATTGTAAGAGAAAAACTCTTCGAGAGTTATGGTTGTTTGCTCTCCCAATTTTGGCCATCTCTTTAATATAGTCTTCAGCTTTAGGCCGGGAGCTCCTGGAATATTATCCGAGGAGTCTCCCTCTAAAGCCCGATACACTGCGAAGTTTTGTGGAATGACTCCATACTCACTATACACATCATCCTCATAGTAAAGCTTCTTTTTAGTTGGACTCCACACGTGTGTGTTGTTGGAGACAAGTTGCAAAAAGTCTTTATCAGATGACATGATAAATGAATGAGAGTCTTTCGGTTTAAGTATGCTATTTGCGACATATGCCATAATGTCATCTGCCTCTGCTCCGTCTAAAGTTATTACGGTGATTGGTAAGGTCTCAAGATAATCGATTAACCTGATTAGCTGTGCTAATTGGTTGTCTTCCTTATCTACAGACTGAGCTCTGTTTAGTCTAATGCTTACCTTACGGTGAGCCTTATACGCTGGAAACAGCTTTCTTCTTATAGCTGATCCATTCTTTCCATCAAACACAACTACCACTCTTGTTGGGTTAATTGTTTTGATAGCATGGCCCATACTCGATAAGAACCCAGACACTCCTCCACAATGTTCACCATTGGCGTTTAAAGTGGGTGTAGCTGAGTAAGCTCTTATAAATGTGTTTAGTCCATCTATAATTAGTACTCGGTCGTCTCTGTGTTTGGGATCTTCTGTCTCACGCAACTTTAATTGATTGAGTAGTTTAGCATACTTATTTTTCATTCTTCGTCTTGGTTTAGTGGTGTATCTATTCCTTCCATATTGACTGAATCAACTTTTAAGTTTTCTGTGTCAATATCCTCTTGTGGCTTGTATGAAGATATGCTATTCTGCTCAATTGCATTTTTGCAATAAGCTCGCACCTCTGGCCTTTTTAGGATATCTCTCCAGTCTTTTGATAAGAATTTTATAACCTCACCAGTGTCCTCCATTACTAAAGTATGCCATGCACCACCTACTGTGATCACTTTATACTTCTTTAATGTCTCTAACCAACTGAAGTTGTCATCAATTCCAGAATCAAAGAATATATTGAATTGAGCCTTTTTGAATGGCGGTCCATATCTATTCTTTACAACTGTTGCTTGAGTCTTTACTCCTATGATAGTGTCATCACTATCTTTTATCTTGCCGACAGCTTGAAGTCTAACTCTACAACTTGCGTGAAAAGGTAAAGCCTTTCCTCCACTTGTAGTGTATTTGTCTCCAAACATAGCACCTAACTTTTCTCTCAATTGATTAGTAAACGCCAAGATCACTTTTTCTTTTCCAATAAGATTAGTAATCTTTCTCAACGCCTTAGACATAATAATAGCTTTAGATGTCGCCCATCCGTCCTTATCATAGTCAGCATCTTGTTCTATCTTCGTAGTAGCAGCTGCTACAGAATCTACAACAATTGTAACAAGCCTATCTTTACTATTCTTACGAATATCGAGTATAAGATTCTCTATTGCTTCAAAGATGTCTTCAATTGTATCCATTGGTAGGTAAAGCATGTTCTTTACATCAACACCAATCGCAGTAAGAAACTCTTCACTTAATGCGTTTTCAGTATCAATGTAGACTGCTATGCCGCCTTTCTTCTGAGTGTTAGCTAGTAGGTGAGCCATTATCAGAGATTTACCGGACGATTCAAGCCCGGTAAACTCTGCTATTCTTCCTACTGGTAATCCTCCGTCAGGTCGATTTGATATGGCAAGATCGAGATCAGTTGATCCGGTTGACACCCACGTCGTAAGATCGGTCTGTGTTTTTTCCTCTCCTAAGAAATGAACAGCTTTGAAGTCTTTAAACTTCTTATTTAGACTTGCCGCTAACTCTGAAGCCAGCTCGTCCCTTCCCGCTATTTCATCGGGTGTAACTTTTGCTTTTGCCATGATGGTTATGAATTAAATAAATCTCCGAATGCTGATGAAATATCGTCTGTAGTGTTTGCTGTCTTAGCTCCGGTAATCGGTGCCTTTGTAGTTGTAGACTCACCACCTTCACCTGGCTTTAACCAATCTTCTAATGACGTTTTCATATCATCATAAGACAGCTCAGTAAACATCTTTGTCAATTCCGGCTGACCATTCACAATTGCTTCTGCAATGTTCTTGTCTTCTGTTGCTGGAGTTGTGTTAGGCTTAACTCTAACATTGTAAGATGGATAACCTCCCTCTTTGTCTGGTTCGATTCTTTCGATAGTAACATCTCTACCATTGGTAAGATCTGTAATATCTCCGTAGTCTGGATCTGTAATTACTCCTAATAACTCAGAGTATATTTTCTTTCCAAAAGCATAAAACTTAACTCCTTCTGATTCTTGTCCTCTGACAATTACTGGAGCATAGCATCTAAACTTAGGTTCCATTTTTCTACCCATCTTCCAATCCTCTTTGTCTCCAGTGCTTTTAAGCTTTTCTGCAAACTCAAGTACGGGATCAGGACGTCCGAAAGAACTTGGTGAGATCATAGTTTTCTTTCCTATGTCGTAGTGAAAGTATAACTCTTGAAAAGGGTTTGATTTGTCGAATGCGTATGGTACGATTCTTACTTGGGATTTTCCTGTTGGTGGTTTCCAGAATACATCTGAGTTTCTGTTTCCGCCGCTACTTGTTTGAAGCTCTGAAAGCTTCGCTTTAATTGCATCTAAATCTAGTGCCATTTTTTGTTGTGTTTTACTTGGTTTATATTTATATTTAACTGTCCTATTAAGTATCGGATATCTTACTGAGCTGTTTTCTTTTATTTCTTTTTGCTTTAACTATGCTCTTATCGTATCTCTGACTTAATACCTTAGACTAACTATACTGCTTTTCTACCGTATTTGCAACTTTTAATTTTTATTTCATTGAAGTAATTTTATTTCTACATTTCTAAAAGACCCATCTCTATTAGTAAGTAATAAGCGATTTTTAAATTGTGCCCAATCTACACGATATGCTTTATCTAACACACCATCGTTTTGTTCACGGATTAATGCATTCAAAGCATTAATACTGTATAAGGTTTCTGTATCTTTTTTGCGATTGATTGTAATAGTGTCAGACATCCTACTCTGTGTGTTGATTGTATTATATATACAAACAACCGAAGATTCTGATTCGTATTGATAGCATCTCATATTGGATACATTCTCAACTTTATAAGTTTTGTGTATACGTGTGATGCAAGCGGGTAGCTCCGACACTGTCGTAAAGGTGCAAAGTAACTGTGATCTCATAGGTTATCAGGATATTTCATCCGGTTTTTCAGATGCTGATTTTCCTTGCGCTGTCTTCAGTACTGCAATCTGATCTTGTAGTGCTTTAATTTGCTCTTCTTTGGTTTTGATTCTCTGATCCATTTCCTTCTTCTCAGCATCAATCTCCCCTTGCGTCTTCTCTGCCAACAACTTCTTAGAATACTTAATACCATGCTCTCGCATGTAGCTTTCAAGTTTGTGACGGATCTTCGCTTTTAATATGTTCCTTTTAGGATCTTCCATGTTTATAAATAGGACTAAATTGTACAAAAATCTAAGTTTCCATAATTTTTTCCTTCCTTTACTTTGATAGGAAACTTATACAAATCAATAGATGCTGGTATAATTTCTTTGGTTAGCAGGTCTTTGTGATCTTTGTGTACATCAAATAACACACTATCGTAGGTGTAGAGTATTGGCTTGCATTTAATTCCAGATTGCATAAAATGCTCAGACATTGTGTGTAACATCTCAACATTCATCTCTGTTTCTATCATTTGAATATAGTAGTTAAATAGAGTGTATAAGGGTAGATCCTTATAATTGCTGTTTATAAGTCTCCTACCTGATATTGGGCTTTCCATATACCCGTTTTGGAATTTTGCATATAGTGACTTAACAAAATTGTCTGTCTTTGCAAAGAATGGTATGTGTAAATAATCCTTTCGTATACCTCCATATAGCTGTCTGAATGTGTCTTCTTTAGCTTTGGACACTTGATCTTTTGTTGGTGTGTCTGTGTTATGGTAATGCTTAGCTAAATGCTCATACACATTATCTTTACCAAAATCGTAATCAATTAGTGCTGCAATGATTCTAGGATGGTATGAGTTAAAGTCTAATTCTACTAAACATCCATCATCACCATGCCCACTAACAAAGCATTCACGTGTCTCATCTTTAGGTAGTGCTGCATAGTTTACACCTCCAAAGCGGTTACTAGGTCTTCCCGTCGTTGTGTAATAGTTGTATTGGGTGAAGCATTTATCACCAATTCGGCTGAAGGTTTTACCAAAGCGTTCTTTGTGTTTATCTTTATCGACATGCAATCCATTTGATTCAATCCAATTAAATACACCTCTAACCTTCTTTTGATAGAAGTCTAGTCCGGGAGGTATTGAATCTAGTGTGGGGATGTTGTCAACACACTCTTGCAATTTTAGCAAAGACATCAGTGAATTTGTTTTTTTGCATCCCGGCATGTTTTGGTTGTATCGTGTGACCATCCTACCTGACTCTTGTTCTATCTTTTTCTTAAAAGTTAAGTAGTATGCCATTTCATAATCTAACAAACGAACGCCTGATAGGGTGTTATGGGTAAAGTGCTTCCACATTAATGGTATGTTTGTACACGATAACTGTCCAGTAAATTCTTGAATCTTTTCCATTGGCATATTGTATATAGCTTCTGGATGGTTTATTCCTACAATGTATGATTTGTTTGGTACTATAGTTCTTATTGCTAATGCAATAATCTCGTTTTGAGTTGTATGAAGTCTGTCGTCAGCTGGAATAGGTACAATGATTAAATCTTCGTGTATGAGTTCCAACAGCTGCTGTTCATTATCTATAACCATATAGTAACTATACGCTTTTTTTATCTAGGAGGCAATGGTTCGGGTGGAATAATTTTACCTGATTGTCTGTCAAATGTTTTTTTAAGTGTTGGCTTATTGCCACTTGTCAGTTTGTTTCTTGTCAGTAACGATTCAGGATCTCCAAATTCTGTTTGATTTGTTGCAATTGCAAATTGTATGTAGTTGCTAATAAGTGATGTTATGTCTGGTATTGTTGTAGACGCTATGTTTACTCGCTTTTTATTTGTTGCTTCTATAAACTCAATGGTTCCTGTTAGTTGCCACAACACATCTACATAATCATAAATGTTAGAATCAATTCCCAAATCGCTGCCAAATCTATCCCTCTGCGTAGAATTAATTTCTATTGCATAATTACCTAAACCTCTTCGTTGTACAAAATATCTTGTATCAAATCCTAAATCATACATTCCATCGGAAGGTCTGACATTATATGTGTATGGTATAGGCTCTGTATGATCTTTGATGGGTGTATGAAACTTATGCAGTTTATCGTAAACAAAATTATCCATACTATTGTAAAACGGTAACAACTGTATACTGTTGTCAATGCGACCTTGTGGTTTAGTGGGGCCAGTATATGTCTTTCCGTCACTACGTAGATGATACTCTCCTATATACTCCTCACCCAATCTAGTAGTAAAATCCCCACCTTTGGTGTATTTGTAAGACTGATCATCTCTAATTCTTTCATCGGTTGGTCTGTTGAACCTCTTTACTTTCTTTTTATTACGTTTACTTCCTTGTAGTGCCATGCTTATAAATATTATCTAGCTATGCCTGGTTTAGGGGATGTTCCAAATGGATTTGATCGACACACTGTAGATACCTTGGTTATCCAATCATTTGCGGACACCTCATGTTCTACCTTAGTTACTTGCCATCTAAACGCATCACGAACACCTTTTGGTATTCTATTAGCTGAAACCATTTGTCCAAATTCAAATCCGCCAATGCCGTCTACTTCAAAACTAAAGTCAAATGGAAGAGGAGTTCCAGAACACTTTTCCATATCAATATCCCCGACTTTATTGTCAACCCACGTTTGCAAAGCTCCTACAGTTTGATCATTAACCTCATACGACATATCATAAGTCAAATCGTCTTTAGTTGGTTCATCAGCTGCTTCAGCAGCATTGTCACATTCTCCGCACGATGTCTTTAATGTACTAGGCTTAGGCTTAGCTTTGTTTACGGCTTCGGTTGCTAGGAAGAAAGAATCGGCTGCTATAGGTTCACAGCCTGCATCACCCTTATCACTAGTTCTTGTCTTTTGGCTATTACCGGAGTATAGAGCTTGAGTCTTCATTGCACCAGACATCTTTAAGTCTAGGGAAAAACTTCTCAAAGAAGAGTCTCCTACAGTACTTGGAAGTAGAAAGGGCTCTTGCTCCTTCATTGCTTGTCTTTCGTCAAGTATTTGGATTACTGGTCCATCTTTATCATCACAAGCCTCCTGTGATGCAATTGTTACAAATGTCCATGGGCTTCCGCATACCCTATTAATTCCTCTTAACACGTTGTCTACTAGTGTTTTTAAACTTCCATCTCCATCATACACTGACTTATATTCTTTAAGAAGAAATACAGTATTACACATAATCTTAGCCAAACGTACTTTAAGTTGAGTTCCCCCACTAAGTTCAACACAATTACAACTTCTAGGTATACTTCTACCACCTTCAAGGTTAAAATCTAAATCTTCTTCAACGTCTATAACACCTCCTCCAGCAATACACACGCGCGGATCTGCTGATATGAGATACTTAGGACAAGGAAGTAGTATATCGCTAACATCAATTCTTCCTAAAGGATACTTTCCGTCTTTGCTCGGTATTGACATAGAGTTAAGCATGTCTATAAAAGCTCCGAAGCTAATCCATGTCTCGGTTGTTTCTTCTCCGCCAAATATACCATCCCACCAACTACCATCTTTTTCTCCTCCATCTTCAGTTCGCTCTACACCTTCAAACTGATACGTTGTATACTTATGGTATTTGGAAGATTTTGAGTTTTCTTTCAAAGCGTTAAATACTCGAAAAGCGTTCGCTTTTGGGCTCTCATGTAGATCTGCAAGAGCAGCATAAACTGGACCAAAGTCTTTTATTGTTTCACCTTGATCAGTTTCAACCTCCCTAGGACATGGGCATTTTGAGTTGCTGACTTTACTATTTGAAAACGGGTCTGCTGCTGAAATAATCTCAATGCTGCAATCCCAATAATTATCTTTTGTCAAGCTGTATTTGAAGTTTCCTACAATTCCTTGGAATCCGTCATAATTAGCATTTGCCTTACGTAGGGTATTAATTGTACACGTAGCTTTTTGAGCGGTATGACTTGGGTCTCTGAGTAGTGTGGGTGGTTGTTTGCCACCACAATCTTCACTCCATCCCCACTGCACTCTAACATCCATGCCAGGAATAAAAAAGCATTTTTGCAATTCGAGCAAGTCTTCGTCTGTGTAGCATGACAGCTTAACAGTTGCTTTACGTGTTGTGCCTAACGAACCCATCGCCTTTACTGATAGTCCAGTTAATGTAGGATGAGGTAGTTTTGTAGATTTATTGTATGCTGATAGTGATGGGTTACCACCAAACAGACTTAATGCTTTCCCACCCATATCTGGGTCGTTTCCTAACTCGTTGTATGCTTCTGTACAACCTCCTCCTGCACAGCTCAATACATGTATCCATGGAAAGCGTTGTGCTGTCCACTTCATTAGTTTTGTACCATCAGCTCGATTGCTAAATTCCGTATTAACAGAGTCTGGGACTTGTCTTGATCTAAATGGATCCATAACTTATATTTCTTGGTTGTTTAAATCTTGATAATCTCTTAATATTGGTTCTAATTGACTCGGGATTCGTAATTGTAATCCTATTGGTATTTGTTGTGTTTTTTTGGATAGGTTTTCGTTTGCCTCTCCTATAATCCAATAATAGTTTACATCACCATAATACTTATCTGCTAATGCGTACAAGGTATCGCCTATCGTTGTAATAACATAAATATCCTCATCGTGTCGTGAGATGGGTGGATATACTACCGATCTTACAATTCGTGTATTGTATGAGTCTCTTTTTTGCGGTATGTCTTGGTATCTGTTATATGCCATCTACTTAATATTTTTTACCAAAGTAATTTCCATTTGTTCCGTTTAGTAGTTTATCGTCACCGTCTGCTAACACGGTAGCATCAAGGCTAACTTTCAGCATATGAGGCATCCCTTCATCAATATCAAAGGTAGCTTCTGCTGGATCGAAGTCCCATTTCAAAGACGAAAAGGCACAATAAGCATCTATAAGGTTTCCAATTTTCAGTTTACATAAAGGTCCGGTAATGTAATTTGCTCCGGGTTTGAATCCACCTACCACAGTCATGCCTGCAAGTAAGTTTAGCTTTTTCATGTTTACAGCAATATCAGCCTTACTAAACGACGGTAACAATACTGCAAAAGATACAGCTCTAGTTACTCCAGCAAATTGTTTTAATGTATCCTGTCTTCCCACATACTGTACATCATTCCAGTTAGCACTGAATCCATCTGAATATGCTGTTAGGTAGGATTTTAGCTTTAAAAACTTACCATTGTGTGTAAACTTAATGTCTACGAAGTCTGTGAAGTCTCCGATTTCAGCACCCGGTGTAACTCCACCGATAGCTTCCATTGGCGATATACCTGCGTTTGCACCTCCAGACTTTTGGTTTGGATCTTTGTTTGAAAATGCACCTGGTAGTAAGCCTCCATACGCTATAGATCTGTAAGCTGCTAGACTTCCTACTGTTCCATTTATATTACCGCTTTGTCCAATTCCACCATCAATGTTTCTTAAAATACCATCACCTGCAGGATTTCCGTTGTTATACTGATCTCCACCTATGCTATCTGATTCTGGAGATGATTCGTTGTTTTTGTCTCCCGGTGTTGAGGTAGAATCTACTGCAGGAGTTTGTGCAAGCTTATCGTTTGGATTAAGTTGTACTTGTTCGGTTACAACAGTTCCATGAAATTCAGTTGGATTGTTGACTGCTTCAGTTCGGTTTTCTAAAAACTGTGATACTGATAAATCAGCTGACCCTTGTTTTATTTTTGGTGTAGCAAACGCAAGCAGTCTATCAGTTTCGTATGATAAAATGTCTAATGTTGGTATTGTAAAGTTTTCAAGTGTAGCTGTTTGAAAAATAGATATAGCAGGTGTTGGAGAGTTTTCTAATGTTATTGTTTGAAATTCATCGGCCTCTACTATACTACCTACAATAATACTATTTTCTAAAAACATTCCCTGCAATACAGCTATACTATTAACATCTGCAGGTTCACTCTCTTCAACGGTTAAACCTTGAATAGCGGTTGGATTCCATATAGGTAGTTCAATTGAGCCTTGATTTACAACGGCCGTATTTGGTAGTGCTTCTATAAACGATATGAATTGGTTGTTAGAAAACCTAGTACCTTGACCAATTAATATAGTGTCATCGCTTACTCTATTTTCTGGATCTGTTAATGATTCGAATGCACCTTCATTAAAAAATGTTCCTTGAGCAATTAACGTAGTCTTGTCACTGATGCGAGCTGTTAACTGGGTGTTAGGGTCTTGTGTTTTTAAAATTTGACTAACACTAACTTGCTCTTGAGTTGTTGTTGTATTTTGTGTTGCATCAATTGCAGCTGTCAGAAACGGAGAAATGGTTAAATATCCCGTATATAAATCTGACAAGAAGTATTGAGCTAAGTGTGTTGTTTTTGCTGTGTTTGGTTGAGCTAAGCGATCTGCTAAACTAATGCTTGAAGCAAATTGTGAACGTATACGTGGTGAAGTGAGTTGAAGTCCATCAGCTAATTTTTTTAATATTACACTCTCCTTTGGTTGTTGAGGTAGTAATTCTTTTAATGGTGTTCCTAGTTTGGCTGGTTGAGATTTTGTGGTCTTACCAAAATCTTTATCATAAATACTTCCTTTTAACTTGTCGGTTAAGCTGATTGTTTTAAATGGCTGAATCCCTTTTCTATCTTCCATGTTATGATACTCCTGATGTTGATACTGCTAATCCTATAACATCTCCCACCTTCTGTCCATCCATATTTATTACACCTGGTGTTTTGAACGCTGCCTTTAATGCTCTCACCTCTTCAATGAGTAGATCCATCTTACTATCTTCAGGCGAAGACTCTACGTTTGATCCTCCACCCAAGTCAAAGTTGATTGAGTTTCCTAATGCTATTAATATTGGAGCTACTAGTGACAGTGCTATTAAGCCCATGATTGTCGGTAGAGTAAACACTCCTGCTATTGCAAATGCTGCTAATCCAGCTGCCATTCCGAATAACGCTGTACCCATCATTAACATGGCTGGAAGTAGGGCTACGATGGATGAAATAGATGTTGCAACTCCTACAAATGCTTGATCAATGCTTGGCATTATTGCAGCTATTACCTCTAACCCTCCAGCCGCCAACATTACTCCTGTTCCTAAAATCATCATTCCTAAGCCCAATGTAACTAGAGCAGGTGCTCCAAATATTGCTGCGAGTGCCAAGACAACTAATGAACCTGCAAATGCTAGCATTCCAATTGCTGCTATTCCAAGCGCTGGTCCTAATAAGAATATTGGTACTAAGCTCTCTAATGTGATTACTCCAAATAATCCAGTAAATGCCTCTACTAATACAGCCATTCCTTCAGCTGCAAGCTTGACCCCTAGTCCCATTAACAACAATGCTGCACCCATTGCTAACACTAATGCTACTCCAATAAACCCAATACCACTCAATCCTAATCCACCCATAAGAGCTAATGCTCCAACTAATGCATACATTGATACAACCATTAACATTGTACCGGCTGCTCCTCCAGCTGCAAATAACATTGCCGCTGCTCCTAATGCCATCATACTCAATCCTAACGCTCCCACCATCAAAACTCCCATCATGACCTTACCGCCAGCCATCTTTGCTACGCCCTTTGATAATCCTGTTAATCCTTTACCGGCTGCTACTCCCGCTATTGACAAGAATAATAATGCTGGAATTGCTGCTACCATTGCAACCATTCCAATGGCAGTTGCTGGTAATCCAACAAGCGCTCCTAATATTACTTTACCTTTTCCAAAAGCCGCTACTCCATCAGCTAAGCCTTTCATGTTCTTTTTAATCCCGGCTCCACCTTTAACTGCTTTTGCACCCTTTCCGGCTTTTCCTGCGTTATCACCAGTAGATTTTAATGCTTCTGCTCCTTTCTTAGCTCCTGCTCCTGCTTTAACTCCGCCAGAAACGGCACCTTTTGCTTTTTTCAAACCTCCAGTTAACATCTTTTTGGCACCAGCAAGCATCTCTTTTCGTTTGCTTTTATCAAACAAAAACTCCTTTGCTTTTTGAGCCATTCGCATTAGGTGAGCTTTGAGATCCATTGCCATCTTACTTTTTCCAGTCATAAACTCCCACGCTGCTACTGCTTTCTTTTTAATAAACAATGCTGTCTGTATTGCACCGTTTTTAACCATTTGCAATCCTTGTGCTATGGTAGCTTTAACTTGCTTGAAGCTTTCGATACCAAACATTTTGGCAGTTTTTACAATATTATCCTTTAGACCTGATAATGTGCTAAATCCTTTTACCAAAGAGAATGTGGTAACACCAACATTTTTTAACTTGTCAAATAAGCCTCCGGCACCTGCAGCCAACTCATCCATAGTAACTTCACCCGCTGCTAATGCTGCTTGTTGATCTTCTGTCAAGTCATTTAATTTATCTTGACCTGATACCATCTTAGAAAGTTCTC
>TARA_R110001606_G_scaffold84532_1_pt1 | contig 14392 bp, 12 predicted proteins | sample TARA_R110001606 | Tara Oceans TARA_R110001606 (sample SAMEA4398315) | marine metagenome | biome: Polar Biome; feature: [SRF] surface water layer (ENVO:00010504); material: water (ENVO:00002006), including particulate matter (ENVO:01000060) such as... | depth 5 m | reverse complement strand
CATCAGCAAATTGAAGAGCTTTTCCCAAGTATTTTTGCTGACTTAGTTGCAATACCGAGTATTCGACCACACCTATTAGGTTTACTTCGCAAAGAAAATCGCAGCGAAACCCTCGCGCGAGCAATTGGAAGGTTATTCTCGTAAATGGCAAGTTTATGGACATTCATTATCATTGGTGGTGTGATTTATCTTTTTTGGCTTAATCGTAAAGTTGCTGAAGCTGCCAACGCACACGCAAAACGTCAAAGCGACCAGCTACAAGTGCAATTAATGAGTGTCGCCTGCACTAAACGCCGCTTTGGCCTTCTAAAAAGCGGCAAACCTGGTATCAAAAGCGAGTTTATTTTTGAATTTTCCAGTGATGGTGAAAGCGTTTATCAAGGGGTGTTATTTATGGAAAATGAAATGCTGAAAAGCGTTTTAGTGCCGCCGCATAAGATTTAGTAGTGAGTTAGTGAGTTAGAAAGTTAGCGAGTTAGCGAGTTAGAAAGTTAGAAAGTTAGAAAGTTATCAGCACACACTGATATTTAATCATTTCACGTCAACTATAAAAAACTAAGGCGTAACATATAGTTACGCCCCAATCTGACTTCGTCCATAATAAGGCATCCATACCTACGCCGAAGCTACCATTTTTATCTATCCCCTGAACGGGTATATATCCAAATACACCCTCACATTGCATCTATGCAATATCCTACACATCCTAGTGTTATCCTCTTTGCCTACCTGGCCGTCCTGCGTTTCCAAACGCTCCTATTACTTCCTGTAATATAATCCTTTGGGCTATCCTTATCATTAGCTCCGCTAATGTACTGCATCCTCGCAGTGTCCTAACTCATCCTTGCATCCGTGTTAACTTGTCCATTTGCTTCCTGCTAAGCATCTTGCTTAATTGCCATAATCCGTTTCCTTGGCAGCAGCTCATTCATTGAGTCTGTGTCGTCTTGACAAAGTAAAGTTTAAAGCAAAGTGGACTCAGCGGTAGTCATAAATAATAATAATTTTCATGTAACAAATTTGCAAAAACAATTTTTTTACTATAAAACAGTTTGTTACGATGAAATCAATCATGATCACAGCGATATAAAAGGCTTAAGCGCACGATAATGTAAGATATCTCTCACAGTGACATTTCCATTATGGCGCTTTATCCTAAATCAATGCTGTTGAGCTGATTTAAATAGCAGTTCACCTTGTACATTGTTAAAAGTCAGTTGTTGTAAGTGCACAAAACCTTCACTGGCAAAAAACGCGGTATGTTTATCTTGGGTTACAAATACAGCCATACCCGATGCAGCTGGATTACCGCTAACTAAATCATTCAAGCCACGAAGTAGATGACGGCCGAGGCCTTCACCATGAAAATGAGGATCAACTGCAATAAAGGCTAAAAAATAGTAGTTTCCTTGTGCTGCGAGCGCATTACGGATCGTTTGCTCTTTTTCAATTAATTGATTTGTTTGCAAATAGCCAGCACTAAGCATTAACTTTAAACGCCAGTGCCAATAGCGCTGTGCTTGCAGCTGACTTGATGATTCGAATACACACGCAACCGCTTTTAAACGATCATTTTTATATAAACCAATCAGCGGCTGTTTTTCTTGCCAAAAAGTACTGAGCTCTTCACGGATCAGAGCACGTAATTTTTTTTCATAAACGGCTTTATTCGCCTCACTATAATTGAGCATTGGTTGCAATAGCGGATCATCATGATAAGCTTGATAGATTAAGCTCGCAGCAATACTAATGTCTTCTGCAGCAATATATTGAACTCGAAAAGTCTCATTTTCAGTCTCAACTGTCATAGCTAGTCCTTTTTATTATTTTGATTTTTTGTACATCAACAACTATAGGTATATTCCTATCTGCGTTAAAAGGCAAATTCAGCGGGTGTTAAACTCTAACAACCCATCATAAAGTTCTATAACTGTTTTACTGTTACCATCAAGGAGCATGACATGGATACCACTAAACACGATATCAATACATTATTCAAACAACTCGGCTTACCAAGTTCAGAGGCTGAGATTGACACTTTCATTGCTGCTCATTCATTACCCGCCACAACATTATTACAAGACGCCCCTTTTTGGGATCAAGCACAACAACATTTTATTGCTGAATCATTAGCAGAAGATGGTGATTGGAGTGAAGTGATTGACGAACTGGATGTACGTTTACGTCAGCAGTAAAAGTATTTGGCTACGGCCAACCACCTGTTATTATACCCGGCGCAGCACATGTTAGTGCTATGCCTTACTTTAAAGAGTTTAAAAATCGAATGAATGCTGTTGTTTTTGATGCAATTAAAGCCCTTCTTGATGAAGGCAAAATTCCTACTGTAGCTTTAACTAAAAGTAAACTGACACAACCTATTCCATTGCCTGTTATTATTGCTGCTGTTAGCCAATATAAAAATAACCCTGATTCTATCCATAATTTAGCAAAACAACCTCAGCAAAAAAGTGAGACTATAGATAACTCTAGTCAACTTGATCGCATCGAAGCAAAACTAGACCGCTTACTAGCACTACTTGAAAAATAATAAATTAGAGATCCATCATGTTTGTTGTTGATTTAACGTTTGATTGTTACCAAGACACGACCCTTGAAAATGCCGAACAAGCGATAAACCGCTTAGTTAATGCACTGCGCTTTAATGGGCAAATAATGGGAGAAGAATTCCCAACAGTATTAAAAGATGGCTACTTTGTAACGCGTGTTATGTGTCCCACTGATGATGCAATGCACCCGCTCAACAACAGTCCATTTGTAAAACACAGCATTGATAAATTACATAGCGCTGGATTGCTGGCACCAAAAGTAAAAGTGATCGGCCAAGATATTCACTCTAATGGTGCAGATGAGTGTCATGAGCCGTCCAGCTATATTTTATATACAACCTATGTGCATACATGTAGTCCGCTGTATTGCGGTGATGATTTTTTACCCGTTCCGTTGTTTAAAATACCCGCTATTGCCAATGGTGATTATAAAACTTTAATAAAATGGCAAGAAGACTGGCAAGCTTGCGACCAAATTCAAATTAATGGTGCAACACGTTGTGAATTTCCTGCATTAGATGAAATATCAAACATTGATAGCGATCTTTCTCGTCGCGGTAAAGATATTGCCAAACGTGTTAGCTTTTTAACTAAAAAGCCAGTTTATTATTATTTGTATCGGGTTGGTGGCAAAGACAAAGCATCTGAGCTTGAACGTAAATGCCCAGGCTGTAATAACGATTGGAAGTTACCTGAATCATGGTTTGGCTTATTTGATTTTAGGTGTGAACCATGTGGTTTAGTGTCTAATATATCGTGGGATTTTCAGTAATAAAAACAAAAGGGAACTGCAGTTCCCTTTTTTAGCATTGTTATATTTCAAGTGCTGCAATAAACTCTCCAAGATTAGCCGCTAAGGTATGATGCGGTTTCTTTCCGACATACTCCAAACATACTTCACCTGAAGAAATTAATACTGATACTAATAAGTCGTCTTGATCCGTTAGGCCTATAAATACCGTTGGCTCTTGCTTAAGCTTACGCTTCATCAATACATGCCCGGTTATATTTTGCTGCAGTAAATCGAAGTCATCTTCATTCCAAGCTTGCAGTAACTCCACGCTATATTGGTTTATTTTGGCAGTAATTGCTCCTGCGAAAAACGCGCCATAATACTCATTCAGTGCTTGTGGAAACTCAACCTCAAGGGCTGCTGCTAAATCAGTTAAAGAGCCTGTAGGACTGCGACGCGTCGCCTGCCATTGGATCATACCATTTGCATCCGCACTGCCAACCTCACAAGGGCTTGACCAATCACTGTCGTGCTCAATACATGGTAATGAATCTGTTTGCTCTAACTGGCGCTGGGCAAATCGTTGATGAAGTTGTTCTAATTCTGTAGCAATACTCATACTGTGAAACTCATAAGCTTTAGGTATAATGGCGCTATTGTAACTATAAAAGACGTAACATGACAGATTACAGCAATTCACCTGAACTAAAAGGCAGCGTACTTGGCCAATCAACCGAGTATGTAGATACCTACACACCGAGCTTATTGTTTCCGATCGCACGTAAACTTAACCGCGATGATTTAAATATTGATGAAAGTGCCTTACCCTTTAAGGGTCAAGATCTTTGGACTGGCTATGAGCTATCGTGGTTAAACGCAAAAGGTAAACCTGTGGTTGCCGTGGCCACCTTTGAATTTCCTTGTCAAAGTAGCCATATCATTGAATCAAAGTCTTTTAAGTTATATTTAAATAGCTTTAATCAAAGCCGTTTTGATTCAATTGATGACGTACAGGCTATTCTAACTGCGGATCTATCGACAGCAGTAGCAAAGCCCGTCAATGTTACTTTGTACAGCCCGAGTGATTATAACTGTTTACCCTGTACGCCGTTGCCTGGTGAGTGCATTGACGACTTAGACATTGAAATTGATAACTACCATTTACATGCTAACTCTTTACAAGCGGTCGCGACAAATACAGTGACTGAAACACTGCACAGTCACTTATTAAAATCTAATTGCTTGATCACCTCACAACCTGACTGGGCGAGTATTATTATTCGCTATACCGGTGAGCAAGTATGTAAAGAGTCTTTATTGCGGTATTTGATTTCTTTTCGTACTCATAATGAGTTTCATGAGCAATGTGTTGAGCGTATTTATTGTGACTTAATCACGCAATTGAAGATTACCAAGCTTGAAGTTTATGCCCGTTACACCCGACGTGGTGGCCTTGATATCAACCCATATCGATCCACAGATCACGATACAATACCATTTAACGTGAAAATAAACCGCCAATAATAGTCATTTTATTGTATAGAACCCCGAGCCCGCTCGGGGTTAATTTTCAACTCGCTAACTTTCTAGCTCACTAACTCTTTTAGTTGGTATTGACATACCGCATACATCAACATAATTAGGCGTTTCTACAAACCATGCTTCACTGCGATTTTGACGCGCTTTAATCAACATTTTAAAACTATTAGAATCTGTTTTTAGCACCTTAAATTGACTGCGGTCCTCTTTGCTTATATCAGCTAAAACTTGCAGATCCGTTATTGGATTAAATTTCTCTCCTGCTGTTTCTATGCGTGAGAGCAGATTAAAATGAGCCATGCCTTCTAGCACCCGGCCAAATACGGTAATATTTCTATCTAAGTAACGAGGTCCATGACCTAATGTGACATAAAACTCAGTGCCACCGCTGTTAATATCATTATCCCTTGCCATCGCAAATATACCGTTACAATGTACTTGCCAAGTTTGGGTTTGCGCTTCATTTTGTGCCACTGCAAAGCCATTTAAAAACCCCGTGATTGCAGCGTAACCATCTTCTCTATCCAGTTCGGTAATTTTAAGTGCCGTTTTAGTCGCTAAATAAAACTCAGAAGGTACTGCTTTACTTGCAGTGTTAATTACTTTTTTACCACTGGCATCACCGCCTTGGGCTACAAAACCTTCCACAAAACGGTAAACACTCAAACCTCTATAAAAGCCTTCACGAGCAAGTTTTTTTATATTCTGTGTGTGTTTTGGTGCAAGTAATGGATTAAGTTCAATATACGCCGCGCCCGAAGGTAGAGTAATTTTAATGATATTATCAGTGTCTACCATTCGCCATTCTGATGCGCTGACATTACTCATTACGCCACTGACTGTTGGTTGTTCAACCGTGTTTGCCACGCTTGTTTGACTCAAGATTAACGCAACTGCAGCTAAGCATGATTTTTTCAACATATCCCACAACTTTTTTTATTATTAGTGGTGCTACATTATTGGGTTAAGGTTTTTTTATCAAGCCAAAATTGTTGTTGCTGAATCGGCGCACTGCGCGGCAACAAGGGATTAATGAGCTCAATAATTCGACGATTTTTTAAATTAGCTTGCGCAATAGCTGCGGCAAAATACTGATAAAATAACGCATCAAAAGATCCATCAGCGATCGCAGCCAATAGTCCATCTTGAAGGAGTTTATGTAATGTTTCATTATTATTTGCGACAAAAAAGTACACTGCGGATGGGTAACGAATAGCAATATGCTGATCGTGAATAACATCATTGCCGTAATTTTTCGACACATCAAATATATCGTACGCAAGTGCATCAATATGCCCAGTACGAAGCATTTCTATTGGCTTAGCCCCCATGCCATACCTTAGCGTAGATAACTCATTGCGTTCGAAAATAGCTGAGTCAGGCCAATCTTGCCTTAACCCAAATAGAAATGAACGCAACTGTCCTGAATGCGTAACTTCTGCAAACATATTTTTGTTACTAACATGCACTAAAGGAATACGATAACCCAGTAAACCTTTATCTATGGGGATCAAAATGGCTTTGGCTTGTTTTTCCCATTTCGCGCTTGTTACCCCCCAAAACACATCAATACCATTTTTATCGCCTAACAAGCGTATTGCTCTGGTTTGCGATGGAATACTAGGTACTTCAACTGGCACAATAGTGATAGCAGACTTACTTAATACCAGTGCGAGTAACTCAGCAGAATAAGGATGGCTTCCTGCCGAGTAACGTACACTTAATTGCGTATTAGTGTACCCACTAAAAGAACACAATAAGTAAACTAACATTAGTTTTCTCAACGTATCATTACCACTAATCTAAATCGAATTTATAAAGAATATCAACATTTTGATACAGGCCACTGGTGATTTCAATGTATAACTGCGACAGTAACTGATAGCGTACTGCCACTTCACTGAGGGAGTCAAAAATCCCCACACTGTATTTCACTTGAATGCCTGGCGCAACGTAACCCGAAATTTCAACTTTGGTCTCTTCGCCGCTCCCCTTAGAGCTCAAACTCACATCAGATAAACCAAACGTTTCACCAACTTTAGAAACCATTCCTTCACTACGGCTCACCCCTTGTGCTAGCAACAACTGAGTTAACATCGCATCGGTTGAGCTATCACCTTCACCTAGTGGTTGACCATTTAACAAGTAAGCGAGTGATTGTGCTTGATCCATTGCTGGTTCAGAGAACACTTTGAATACAGGCTGATCGATATTGCCTGTTAAAGTGATCCCGGCAATAACATCATTAGCAGTATTGTCTGGATTACGGATCGCTTTAATATTTAAGTACGGCTTATCAATTGGGCCACTAAAACCAATTTGCCCGGTACGAATTATCAAATCTTGACCAAATGAACGATATGTACCTTGTCGTAAGTTCAATTCACCGGTGGTGATCATTGGCGTTTGTTGATCCATTTTAATCGCTAAATCACCTTCAATTTTTGACTCCAGACCAAAAGATTTTATACGCACATCGTTTTCAACAATTAGCTTTAAGTTTATATCGTAATCAAAAGGCACAGCTTGCGTTTGCTTGGTCTGCTTATCAATAATAATCTCATCATCACTGACTCGCACAGCGCCTTCTGGTAACTCTTCTATTTCTATTCGACCATACGGGACAACCACTTGCCCTACTAGTTTAAAAGCATTATCAACTAAACTTATTTTTAGGTCTGGGGAGATCTTAAAAATCACTCCTTGCTGCGCACGCACGTAAAACTGCTCACCAAGTACCGCTAAGTTAACTGCAGGCTGAGTTCCTTGCCAATCAATATCACCGATCAGTGCTAATTCACCGCCTTCAGCATCTTTTAACTTCCCTTCCAAGGTGGCTTTGGTTTTATCAAATGCGATACTAATATTTGAATCCACAATCGCAACTGGAAGTTGCTCGCCTTGTAAATTCACGTCGGAAATCTCAAGTTCACCATTTAACAATGGCGCACTGAGCGTGCCAGCTAACGCAATTTGCCCGCTAATACTGCCTTTTAATTGCTCTAGAGTACCCATAAAAGGCTGTAAATCGGTTAATAAAATCTTATCAATCATAAGTTGACCACGAAGCAATTGCTGACCAGTTAAATCTTCAGTATTGAGATCAGCACTGATATCACCAATCACACTAGAGCTTAGACGAGCCTGCAATTGTGCATTTTGTTGATCTGCGGTGGCGTTAAGCGAAAATGTTTCTATTGGTAAACGATAGCGTTTATCTTCATTTATAAGCGTGGTCGCTAAATCATGTGAGCTAATTACTGCTGTTAAAGTTTGTAATTGAGTGTTTTGCCAATTCGCATTTAGTTGGCCGTTCAAGCCCCCTTCGGTAATAATATTCTCAGGTAATAAATGTTTTATCTCAGCTAGATCAAAATTATCCAGTTGCGCTTTAAACTGGCCTTGTTGGTTAGTTTGGCTAAGCTGCTCAACGCAAAGTTTGCTATTGTCACTTTGCCAGCAATGTTGCTGCACCGAAAAATCACCATTGTCGATGTTAAATTCAATTGCAACCGCCGGTTGTGCGCTAACGCGAATAACATTATCAGTAAGCATTACATCACTGACATGGCCTTGCCATAATTGATTAGTAAATTTACCAGCAACTTCAAATTGAGCTTCTCCGTCAGCGGCATCTAAATTAAATTGCAATTGATGATCAGCTTTATCGCCTGCTGCTGCAATAGTAAAACTGTTGATATGACGACCAGATACACTCGCATCTGTGAGCTTTAAACTCACATTGGTTTGCCAATCAGCGGCATAATTAAAGTCGGTCTTGAGCGCTAGATGTTCAATCGCAATATCAGCAAAGCTTAAATGACTGATGCCAACATCTAGATTGACTATCGGCTCCAACCGTTGCCCAGTTATAGCAAGCTTACCTTCACCAACACCGGTAAATTCGAGTTCATTTTGCTGCGCTTTATTTAAATGTAACAGCCCTTTAATATTCCACTGCTTAGTAATATCACCAGATAATGTGAGTTTATTCTCACCACTGGCAAGCTCAAACTTGTCAATGCTTGCATACAGTGAGTTATTTAAATCAAAGTCTGAGGCTAAGCTAAATGGTATATCGTTCAGCGTACCAGCTAGCTGAGTATTGGTCATTTTCAGCTGCCATTGCTGCTGCTCAGCACTGAAAACACCGTTAAATTGCCCTGAAAGATCACTTGTTAGCGCATCTGTTAGGTACTGGGCTTTCAAATGAGTTAATTGCCCTGAAAACTCACTATGGATACCTTCATCCCAACGCGCAGACGCTGTAATAGTGGCTTTACTCTCGTTCGCTAACAATGACAAGTCATCGACGTGGATCTGGGTTAGGCCACCTTTAAGAGAGGACTTTAACTGTACCTTAGGGTATGCCGCCAACTGACTTTGTGCTATTAGCTGTAACTTATAATCATCAGCATTACCTTTGCCAGTTAACTGCACATCACTAATCTCTAAAGCGTTGTTATCTACTTCAAGCTGCCACTGAGTAATATTTGCATTGACTGAAAAAGGAAAGTTTATCGTTTTTAAATCTGCGTTTATTTTTGCACTTAGCGGATATTGCCCTTGGGTGATTACATCTAGTTGCAAATCGTGTAAATCACCATCCACAGCCAAACTGAGCTGATGCTCTGGATTGTTAAGAGTTATTTTTGCCGTAACAGGCGTATCATCAACTAAGGTTGCTTTCAATTGGCTACTCAAATGCCATTGCAAATAATCAGCACTGAATGAAGGTAATATCAGTTGGCTTTTTGCAATTGAGAAAGCACCTTTAATATCTGTAATTTCATGACTTTGCTCACCTTGTACAATCGTTACTTTCGATACCAATAATTGCTCAAGTGTTGCTGCAAGCGGCGAGCTAAAATGGATGTCAGGTAACGCCGCAAGTGCAGTTAGTGGTTCGCTAGGAGGTGATTGAGTCTCTTTGAGCAGCACATCAACTTGAGCAATTGAGAGTGAGTTTAACGTCACAAGGGATTGCTCTGCCGAGGCTGACAGCGCAAATTTTGTCACTGTGACATCAGCGCTGGGATGAGCAAGCTTAAACGATGCAATTGCGATACGTTTAATCGAAATTGCTATCGGTAAACTGATCTCATCAGTACTACTGGCAACTGGCTGCTCTGGAACAGTCGCTTCATCATCAGCTAAATTTTGTGAAATATCGGGCAATATCAGTGCCATACTCTGCGCACTAATATTTTCGATGCAAATACCTTCACATCCCCACCAATATAGGTCGAGTTTTAGGTTTTTAGCATTAAAATCTAAGCCATCTTGTTGAAACTGCACATCAAATGAATCGTTATATAAAAAACGGCCATTGTTAATATCTATGTGTAAGCCATCGACTAGTTTATTTGCAGTATAGGCAATCAGCTGATTACCTGGTGCTGTAAATAATAAACAAAATACCAGCACGAATACCGAGGCGAGAAACACTGTGAGTACAGTGATGATTTTTTTCATTCTTGACATTAAATTTCAGGCCCTATGGTAATACTTAATCGTGTACTTTTACTTTCTTTAGTGAGTCCCCACGCGTGATCAATTCTCACAGGGCCTACTGGTGTTAAATAACGAATACCCAACCCAGCTCCCACTTCGACACGATCAGTAAAGTCATTGGTCGCTGTACCGCTGTCTACAAATAAGGCTGCTCGCCAACTCTCTGCAAATTGATAATTATATTCAACAGTACCTGTAATTAGATATTTACCACCAATCAAACGACCGGCTTCATCTTCAGGTGATATTGATTGATATGCAAAACCACGTACGCTTTGATCACCACCAGCATAAAAACGCAGTGAAAATGGTACGTTATCAATATCATCGACTAGCATTGCACCAATATTTGCTTTTAAAAAAATCAGATGTCGGTCAAGGTATGTTTGCAACCAAGCATTTTGTATCTGCATTCTGACGATATTTGTGGTTGAAAACATGTCCTTTAAGCCAAACTCTGCCGACAATAACCATTGATATCCTGATAATGGCGTTGTGCCTCCCTCTGTGACTTTTTTTGCGTAACTGAGCCCGGGCATTAACATTTTTGAGCTTTGCTCTGCATCACCAATTCGGTATGTTTCTCGATCGCGGCGTAAAAAGGCAGTACGAACCCAATTATCATCAGTCAACCATTGGCGTTGTAGTTGTCCAGTAAGGATTTTACTGTAAACGTCGTTAGTTAACTCATCTTCTAACTTGTAACCGACAGAAAAACGCCATAAATCATCATTTGGATCATCAACAGGAACTGTGTAACCAAGTGAAATATCTTGTTGGCGCTGCGACACATTTAAGTTGCTTTCAAGGTAGTGGCCATTTTCAGTGAGCCAAGGTTTGGACCATTTAAAACGCACTTTTGGACCAAGATCTGTACTGTAACCGCCACCTATTTCATAACTGTTGGCAGGTCGATGTAGTACGTCAACCCTAATAGGTACTTGCTTATTCGCACGATTAGCAATATCAGCGTAAACACGCACACTGGCAAAATAAGGTGTGGTTGAAAGTGCTAAGTTATACTCAGAAACCAAGGTTGCTTTATAAGCTTCACCTTGCTTAAATTTTGCAATTGAACGAATGTATTTCTCTGCTCGGGTTTCTTCACCTAAAACTAACTCACCAAATTGGTAGCGAATACCGGTGTCGATCGTTAAAATCACTTCAGCACTGTTATTCTTTAATGAAATTGCGAGTTGATGTGCTTGCCATTTAACATCAAAATATCCTAACTCAAGCAATTGTCCTTCAATTTTTTTACGCGCCGCGTCATAATTGCTGTGATTTAAAATATCTCCTTGCTTTAAATTAATACTATTGATGCTTTGCTTGAGAAGAGGGTCATCTTTACCATCACCTTGAACAGTGATACGTACATCTGCAATTCGTGTTACAGGTCCGCGCTCAATGGTAGCGACTAAGGTTTGTGTTTCATTATTATATTTTAACTTAATGGTCGGTTTATAATAACCGAGTGCTTTTAAGCTAATCGCCACTTGTTTTTTTGCATGACTTAACAAAGTGCTGGTTACTTTTTCACCATCTAGTTGTTTTAAGTACAGCGCAACGTTTTTTTCAAGATCGCCCTTTATACCATTAATTTCATAACTAGTTACCACTTGCGAAGCTGCAAATACATGAAATGAAAACAACAAAAATAAACCAACCGCAAAGCGAGTTAATATCCAACTAGGCAAGTAATTTCCTTACTTAAAAAAATTTACCGATAATGATTGAAATAGTACCATATTGAAGTGACTTCACGCAGTAACTCAAATGTGAAAATTAGTACGCTTATGTGCTTTATTTTGGTTACAATAGTCGATACTAATTTGAAATAATTTTATTGAGTTTTTAAATGCACTTTCCTGATGATGACAATGGCCAACTTTTAGCTGAAATCGCCGCTGCGGGTATAGATTTGGCGCAGATGCACAAAATTGATTTCTATATTTTATTTGAGCAAAAAGTAGATGCCGAAAAGTTTGCCACCGCGATAGCCGAAGATGAACTCTCCCCTGCCACCGAATTAGTGCAATGCACAGACACGGGTATTTGGGAAGTGGTAACTCAGGTCGAGATGGTGCCAGATCACACTTTACTTGGCCAAACAGAGCAATATTTAGAAAGTATTGCAAATGGCTATAACGGTTATGGTGATGGCTGGGGATTAATGGATGGCGACGACGCCTAAATCTAAAATCAGTTAAGCTTATTAATAGCTTAGCTGATTTGCCTTTCTAAAGTTACCTTGATAATCAAATAGTTTATCGGCAACCTTCCAGCCATATTTTTTACTCTTTCTAGCAATAACAAAATCCGGTGCAACAAGCTGCATCTGTCCAGCAATAACTTGTCCAGCTGACTTATATTCTGTGGGTGTTTGACCATTAGCAGTACGCTGAGAAAATTGTTTATTAAACGCATAACGGGCGCCGGACTTTGAGAAATCATAAATTTCATCGCAACTAGCACCATCTTCATCATAATAAGTAACTTTAATAATATGTTCGTTATTTGCGAGGCTAACAACACTTAAACCACTGCAACGTAATACCAATGCATCTTTTAAATTTAATGCAGCACGTAGTTTATCATCAGGATCAGCCATTACCTCATGGCAAGACTGGCACTGACGTGCGGCAATATCATTTTGCGCACCACACGCTTCACATTCTTTAAAGCGAAAACGGTAATCACATTGCTCTTTTGAGCCATCATCATCTTCGAGTAAACCTTGGCAGCGACGGCCAAAATGCTCAATCACTTTACCTTGTGTATCGGTTTTTCCCCAAAATATATTGGCAAAACCACAACCAGGGCAAAGTACTTGTACAGGCTCGTTATCACTATCGCCTTTTTTACTTCCTACTTCGGGGTAAAATAAGTCAAAGCCATTACCTGCATAATCAATTACCAAACACTCGGTTTTCCCTTCGCTTAAACGCAGGCCTCGACCAACAATTTGTTGGTATAAACTAACCGACTCTGTCGGGCGTAAAATAGCAATAAAATCAACATGAGGCGCATCAAACCCGGTGGTGAGCACAGATACATTGACTAAATACTTTAGTCGGCGCTGCTTAAATTCCATAATAATACGGTCACGTTCAGCGTTAGGAGTATCCCCGGTGATCAAAGCCGTTTGTTGTTCAGGCAAATAACCATAGACTTCTTTTGCATGCAGTACGGTCGCAGCAAAAATCATGATCCCTTGGCGTTGCTCGCTGTACTGAATAACTTGCTGCATAATAGCTTTGGTTGCTCTGCTATGCTTTTCTAGTAACTGGTTCATATCATCGGCTGTATAGCGTCCGAATGAATCACTTTGTAAAGAAGAAAAATCATAATGACTGATCGCCGCATCCACTTCCTTTGGTGCAGTCAAATAATGATGCTTGATCATATAACGCAGTGGTAGTTCAAAAATACATTCTCGAAATGGACTCGCTTTATCGCCTCGAACAAAACCATGATAATGACGATAATAAACCCAGCCCATTCCCATACGATAAGGCGTAGCGGTAAGTCCAAGTACTTTTAACTGCGGATTATATGCTTTTAGCGCAACGATCACTTTTTGGTACTGGCTATCTTGCTCACCACTGACACGGTGACATTCATCTATGATCACTAACGAATAATGTTCGTTAAGTTGCTCAAGATTGCGTGACAGCGATTGGATACTGGCAAACGTTACTTGATGTAGCAATGACTTTTGTTTTAAACCCGCAGAAAAAATACTCGCCTGAAGACCAAAGCTTTTATATTTTTCAGCATTTTGCTCAACAAGCTCTTTGACATGGGCAAGTACTAAAATTTTCTTTCTGGCAATTCGCGCTAACTCAGCGATCACCAAGCTTTTACCTGCACCCGTAGGTAATACAATTAAAGCAGGATCTGAAGTTTTACGAAAATGAGCGACTGTGCGATCAACCGCTTCTTGTTGATAGGGTCGTAGTACATACGTCATAGTAGCAACTTCGAAGGGGTCAAAAAAATAATGGAGTAATAAACTATTTTGTAAATAAAGAGGGGG
>TARA_R110001606_G_scaffold20870_24_pt1 | contig 14434 bp, 16 predicted proteins | sample TARA_R110001606 | Tara Oceans TARA_R110001606 (sample SAMEA4398315) | marine metagenome | biome: Polar Biome; feature: [SRF] surface water layer (ENVO:00010504); material: water (ENVO:00002006), including particulate matter (ENVO:01000060) such as... | depth 5 m | reverse complement strand
GGTCACCCGCCAGCCCGGCAACATCACCTACACGATCCGCCCGCCGCGGACCCTCAACAGCATCGCGTTCTTCGGGCTCGATGCGCAGAGCGTCCGGATCAGGGTCACCACCCCGGGCGCCGTGCTGATCTACGACCAGACCTTCCAGCTCGCCTCGCGCGATCAGGTGGGGACGTTCTGGGAGTACATCTACACACCCTTCACGGTGCGCTCGGACCTGATCCTGCCGGGTCTGTCGCTGCCGTCCGGGTCCTCGATCGAGATCACCGTCGCCTCGACCGGCTCGGCCGAGGTCGGCGAGATCATGATCGGTAACCAGATCGACATCGGCATCACGCTGATGGGATCGAGCCTGGGCATCGTGGACTATTCCCGGAAGGACCGCGACGAGTTCGGGGGCGTGTTCATCGTTCCGCGCCCTGTCAGCGAGATCGTCCGGTTCCGCTTCTCGGTGCCCTCCGGCGGGGAGGCCCGCGTGCAACAGGTCATCCGGCGGATCACGTCCAAGATCTGCGTCTTCTACGCCATCGAGGGAGAGGACCGGTTCGGGATGACCATCGCGGGCATCCTGCGCGACTACGACCTGACGATCGGCGCGGGCAAGTCCTTCGGAACCATCGACGCGGAAAGCCTCGTCTAAAAGCTTCACCCATCATCTCAGGAGCGCCCGTCACCCGGGTGATTTCGCATGGCAATTACCCCACCGCCCACGCCGCCGAATACCGGCAACCCTGCGCAGCTGGAGGAGCGGGCAGACGCGTTCTTCGGCTGGTTTCCGACATTCGTCGCGGACTACAACGGCGACCTGCCGCTGCTGCGGGGGAAGACCTATGCCACCCGCGGCGGGACGGCGAACGCGATCACGCTGAACACCGGGGGCGTGGCACTAGCGACGGGCATGCAGGTTCGGTGGCGGGCGGCGGTGGCGAACACCGGTCCGGTCACGATCAACGTCGACGGGCAGGGCGCGATCGAGGCGCGGACCATCACCAACGTCGCATTGCCCGCCGGCTACATCCGCACCGATGCCGACACGGTCGCGACCTATGACGGGACGCGATGGATCGTGGACCGCCAGATCGAGAACGGATCCAATGCCAACGGGGCGTTCCAGCGCACCGCGGACGGCACGCTGCTGTGCTGGGGGTACACGACGACCAGCTCGACGGCAGAAGTTGTCGCTGTCTTTCCCGCCTCCTTCGTCACGAGCACTCCGGCCGACGACGTTATGGTGACACTGGGGGTAAACTCCACCAGCACGACCTTTGCGATCTCACCGCGCTTCACCGGCATGAGCACCACCGGCATGAGCGTGTCTGCCTTCAGTGCAGCCACGCAGAACCGCATCGCCACCCGCGTCACCTTCATCGCCGTCGGCCGCTGGTACTGAGGATCACCCCCATGAAGATCACGTTCACCCCGCAGCTGCGGGCCGATGCCCTGTCGCTGTCCCTCGATGGCGACGTGCTGACCGTCAACGGCACCGCCTATGACTTCGGCCCGCTGGCCGAGGGCGGCACGCTGCCCCGTGAGGCTGTCGGCTGCCCGCTTCTGGCCTCCGACGTCACCCGCGAGGGCGGTCACATCACGCTGACGCTGATCCTGCCCCACGGCAGCGACGCTCCCGAAGAGGCTCGGTTTCCGCAGCCAATCACCGTCACTCAGACCGGGCCGATCCCGCTGCCCGTGACCTATACCGAGGAGGCGCCCGAATGATCGACTGGAGCCAGCTCGTCACCGCCGAGCAGCAGCAGGAGACGGATCGCCAGGCATTGCGCGATCAGATCGCGACCCGCCGCCATGAGGCGATGTGCGCCGGGATCAGCATCGCGGGGATGTCGGTCGCAACCGACGACGTCAGCCAGACCCGTTTTGCCGGGGCCGCGGTCAGCGCCATGCTGGACCCCGACTATGCCGTCCGATGGAAGACGGGCGACGGGTCGTTCCGGCTGCTGTCGGGTGCCGAGATCATCGGAATTGCCACCGCCGTCCGGGCGCATGTGCAGGCTTGCTACGACTGCGAGGCCGACCTGCTGGCCGCACTGGACGCGGGCGAGCCGGTCGATCCGGACGCAGGCTGGCCCGGCTAGAGCGCCCGCCCAACCATCGCGACCAACCTCCCCTGCGAGGGGCACAATCACCGAGAGGGGCCATGGCCAACATCATCAAGACCTCCGTCGGGGGGGCCGGTACGCGGCCCGTCACGGAGATCGTCCTGACTGCCACCAACGACCTGACCTACGAGCCGGGGGCAGGTCACGTGCTGATCCTGCGCAACCCGACCGCTGCATCGATCGACTGCGTCCTGCGCGGCGCGGACAGCACGACCGTCAACTTCCCCGGCGCGCCGTTCATCTCCGTCGCCGGTGGCTACTCCACCCCCGTCCCGGCCGGTGCCGTCCGCGCCATCCCGCTCGACACCGTGGCCGCGTATCTGAAGGGCCCTGTGACCGTCACCGGTGCGGGACTGGTCGCGGTGCTGATGCGAGGGGTGAACGGGCGTGGCGCCAGGTCAATCTTCAATGATCCCCCGGCGGCCGTGCCGGGCGAGATCGTGATCCCCACCGCCCCCGTTCCGTTCGCGGCAGGCGACTGGTCTCTCGCCACCGGCCTGGAAGCAAACCAGCTGGTCGTGAACATCGACTCGCTGCCGGCCAATGGGGGCTCGCCGATCACCGCGATCCAGTACTCCGCTAATGGGGGCACGTGGACGGCGCTGCCTGGTGGCGCTGGTACCGGCCCCCGCACGCTGACCATGCCCGCGGCCGGCACGAGCTATTCGATCCGTCTGCGCGCGGTGAACGCGGTGGGCAACAGCACGCCAGGCGACACCAAGACAGCAAGCAGCGGCGCGGAAACTCCTGTATTTCGCCCCGAATATCTCGGCGCTGTCGCAACCGGCGGTCGGATTGCCACCACCGCTTCCACGACCAACAAGCAGCACAACAGCCGCTCTCACCATGTCGCGCGAGAAGCCATCACCGGCTTGCGTGTGGAATTCCCTGCCTGGCTGTGGGCGCGCAAGGTTCCCAGCACCAGCGGCGGCAGCCTGACGCAATATCGGGAACATGCGGCCGGTTCGCCTATCACCTACAGGGCGGCGATCGAGTACCCTGCGGGGACGTTCACGCAGCTGCTGTTCAACGGTGCCGCTTCTGCCGTGGTGCCGGGCGGCGACTCTGTCCTGTCGGACATGGCAACGGTATCCATTCCGAATGGGGCGTCTTTCTGGATCCGGACCTATGCCACGGCGACTTGGGGCATCATTTTCGAGGATGGCGACAGCGGTATCACCACGGTCATCGATCGCGCCAACGGCGAGGCGATGGAGTTTGCGGCCTCCGGTCTGACGGACAAGACCACCAGTGGCACCATCACGGACAGTGGTGCTGCATCCGGCCCAATCTTCCGCCCGACTGCCATCGTTGCAATGACGCGGCAGCCGACGTTCCTGTTCACAGGCGACAGCAAGGCCTGGGGGTACGGGGACACTCCAACCGCAGGCGGCGACGCGGGCGAACTGGAGCGACTGATCGGCCCAAATTACGGCTACATCAACGCCGGATCGTCGGGCGACTGGCTGGATACCTTCCGCGACTTCGGAACCCGCCGGGCGGCCCTGCAGCAATACGTCTCGCATGTCGTCGTCCAGGCAGCCATCAACTCGCTTCGCTCCGGTGGTGCAGGTCAGGCCAAGACTGCTGCGGCCGTGCTAGCCGAACAGCAGCAGGTGCTTGCGTTGTTCCCGACGAAGGGTCGGATCGTCACGACAACCGCACCGCAAGCGGCGTCTTCCAACAACTACGCCGATCAAGCCGGTCAGACCGTCAACGCCAACTCCGCACAGATCATCGCCTTCAACGATGCGATCCGAGCGGGCGTGGCAAACAGCATTGGTCACATCGATCTGGCAGACGCGGCAGAGCCCACGCGCAACGCGGGCAAGTGGAAGACCGACGGAACGGCACGGGCCTTCACGACCGACGGTCTTCACGCAACGCCCCTTGGGTACTCGCAGGTCAACGCCTTGACGCTGCCGTCCCTGACGTACGTCGCCCCCTAAGTCCCGAAAGGACACTTCATGCCTAAAAAGATCGCAGCGCGCCTCGGCGTCATCAATGGCGAGACCGCACGTCCCTTCATCAACGCCTTCAAGCAGGCGTGGTCCTAGCAGGCCGACCGGGGCGGCGCGCAATGGGACCAGTTGGTCGCGGCCGGTCACATGACCCCCGGCGGCCAGCTGATCTCGATCCCGCCGGGCTCGGGCGGGTTCCGCACCCGCCTGTTCCACAACATGCCGGCGGAGGCGGGCGGCTCCGGCCGTCACCGTCTGCGGTGGGACGGGACCTGCACCATCGATCTGTACGGGGCCCGCAATATCACGCGCGTGTCGCCGAACGAGATCCAATTCGACTTCACCGCGAATGGCGCGTCCTCGGTCGACCTGATCGTTCGGACGATCGACCCGGCAGGCGGCCCGATCGAGAACATCTCGTTGGTGCATCAGGATGACTGGGCTGACGCTGATCAGGGCAAGATCTTCCGTGGGCAGTACCTGACCGAGGTGGCGCCCTATCACGCCCTGCGGTTCGACGAGTGGATCGGCATCCTGACCTCGGAGAACCAGGGCGGGCTGCGGATCACGGACTGGGCCAGCCGGGCGCTGCCGACCGACGAGATCTTCCACCGCTTCGTGCCCTACGAGTGGATGGCGGCGCTGTGCCGGGAGACGGGCGCCGACATGTGGCTGTGCCTACCGACCGCGGCCACCGACGATCACATGCGCCAGTGCGCGGCCCTGATCCGCGACCTGATGCCCGCGCCGCGGCAGGTCTATGTCGAGTACAGCACCAAGACCTGGGACTTCTCAGGCACCCCGCAGGCCCACTACTGCGCCGCCCGCGGTCGCGAGGCCTTCGGTACAAGCACCGGGTCCGAGTTCCGGAACTGGTACGGCATGCGGTCTGTGCAGATGGCGCAGATCTGGCGCCGTATTTGGGGAGGCGATGAGCGGCTGCACAATGTGGTCCAGCACCAGGCGGATTGGGTGGGCGGCGAGGCCGACATCCTGCTGGCTCCGCTGTGGCGGGACCGCAGCGGGACGCGGGGTCTGCCGGTCTACGTCGCACCGCACTCGGTGATCGACATGCTGACTGTGCATGCGCAGATCGACGGCGGCATGGCCTATGGCGGCCGGGCCTCGCAGCTGGAGGGCTGGCGTACCTCCCTGTCGCAGGGCGCGGCCTTCGACCGGATCCGCGACCAGCTGCTGACAGGGAGCGCATGGGGCGCAGACCGCACGGTCCGCAGCTTGGTGCCCAAGTGGCGGCACTACCGCACCGAGGCGTCGAAGTACGGCATGGAGTTAGGGGCCTACGAGGTCGGCAACCACATGAACGGCGTCGGCGGCAGCACCGCCTTGCGTGCCTTCATCCACGCCTTCTCGGTCAGCCCGCAGATGGGCGAGGTGTATGCCGCGACCTTCGCCGCTCTCGATGCCGCAGGCTTCGACGGGCCGCTGGCCATGTCGGTCGAATGCCGGATGCCCGACCAGAACATCTGCCACGGCCTGCAGCGCTGGTTGGGCGACCGCAACCCGGCCTGGGCTGCGGTGCGGGCGCTGATCGAGGATGCGCCCGTCACGGTGCCTGAGCCCGCGCCTGTGCCGGATAGGGAACCCATCCCCGCGCCCGCGCCTGTTCCAGAGCCAATCCCCACTCCGGTCCCCGTGCCGGTTGATCCAACCCCCGAGGAACCCGATATGAGTGCCCGCCAAAAGCTGACTGAACTCCTGAGCGTCCTTCAATCCACCACCGCAGACCTGCAAACCTATCTTGCCGCTGATCCTGTTGGGACGCCGCCCGATGTCGTTCCGCCCGTGGTCCTTCCTGTCTCGCCGCCCGTCGCCGCACCGGCAGGGCCGATCTGGGACCAGTACAAGCAACCGGTTCTCAGCATTCCGGCGGAGATAACGGTGCCTGCCGGTGCGGCTGACATCTACATTCCTGTGTCCGTTGATCAGTGCGATCGCAATTCTTTCATGGCGTATGTCGATCGTCTGGTGAACCTCACGGGCGGCAGCATCAACGTCGGGTCTGCGGACTCGCAACGCGCGAAGTTTGCCGGCATGGACATGGTGTATCACTGGTCCCCCGGTGACGATGTCCTGCACTGGATCAAGATTACGCCTCGCGACCGCCACGCCGACGGTCAGGCGTTCCAGGTCAGCATCCGGGTCAAGGGCCTTGGGGATAAGCAGAAGGGCCGCACCGTCAAGGTTCGGTTCTCCTCGGCAGTTCCCACGCAGGTCATCACGCAGCCGTTCCACCGCCCTCTGCGCCGCCTGAACCTGTCCCGCGCGACACGCAAGAACGCGTTCGACCCAGCCACGCTGACGCATAACCCGACAGGCGATGGCGGCGAATGGATGTCTGCCCTGAGCCATGGACGGTCGCAGGACGGCAACCAGGAGACGGGGCTTTATGCCGATGCTTCGATCGCAGGGGCAGACAATCCCATCAGCTACGACGCTGCCGAGAAGGCGATCCGCCTCCACTCGGTCGGGTATGCGAACCGGGTCGAATGGGACAAGCGCAATTGGAGCTATCAAGCTGCTGTGCTTCAAGGCCTGCATCGGGATGATGTCTGCGGGGCCGAGGGGGTCTGGCGCATCGAGGCCAAGATCCCCGTGCGCCGCTACAGCTGGCCCGCGTTCTGGCTCGTCAATCGTTCCAAGGCCTCGGCAGGGTTCTATTACAGCCAGTGGCCCGGCGAGATCGACATCCTGGAGAAGTTCAACCATGCGTGGGGCGCGGCTGATACACCGTACACCAGCTCGTTCGCGCAGCACTTCGGTCCGATCAATGAATGGCAGAACAAGAAGGGCGCTTTTGGAAACGACTTCGAGGTCGACCAATACGGTTCGCCCCGGACACCGCTGGATGAGGTCTACACATCCTGGGCGGTTCACGTGGCCTACGACCCGGTGGACACCACTAAGTCAGAGGTCACGTTCTTCGTGAACGACCGCGAGGTGGGCTGCCAGATCCTGCACGCACGACACCAGGATCTGGCCCGCAAGATCGAGTTCTACCCGATCTTCAATGTCGCCGTGAAAACGCCGTCTGGTTACACTCCGGAGCGGTACAACACCGACGACGGGCGTGGCCGAACCGGTGACATGCTGGTGCGGGATGTGGCCTACTATCCGACAGGCGCACAGTTCGCCTGACAAAATGTAAGCGGCCCCCGGAGGAGGCTCCGGGGGCCTTCGCAAGGGACCGATACACCCGCCTAATATAGGCTGAGTGGGGGATGACCCCGGCTACCGGTACTCCAAGCGTTCGCATATGCATATTGCGCAAATACGACGGTACCAAAATCCTTCTATCTGTCTAGACAAAATAGTTCAGGTATTCAGCCCCGCCATTGTGCGGGCTTTTTCATGCCCGGCGACCGGGCGTGAACCCCAGCCCATTTCACGGAGGCCGCGATGGCTGATGACACCACCCGCCGTCGCACGGCCGGGCCCATACCATGAATGAGCTGATGGCCCTTGTCCGGGAGGTGGGCGGCGGCCTCGCTGGTGTCGTGATTGTCGTCCAGGGCTGGGCCAACTGGATCCAGTACAAGCGCAACGGCGAGCTGCAGGACAAGATGCTGGAGATGGCGCAGGCGATGGTGAAGGAAAGCCGCGACCTGATCACCGACACGAACAAGACCACGGCGGCGAACACCGAAATCATGGGCCGGGCGGTCCGGCTCCTGGAAGATCGCCGGAGCGAAACCCGGCTTCTGGAGGATCGGCGATGATGGGGCGGCTCATTCGACAGCTGACCGGCCACGGGCGCAGGGCCGAGAAGGCCGACACGATCATGCGCGACCACATGACAGACTCGGCCCCGGAGAAACGGGCCATCAAGGCGCGGGTGCGTGCAATCGAACGCCTCGTGGAGCAGCTGGAGAAGGACACCAAGACATGGCACTGACTATCGGGCTGATCGCCGTCATCAACGCGCTCGGCTATTTCGCCGTGATCTGGGCATTCCGTGCCAGCTTCCGTGAACTGCGCTCCGCGACCTGGTGGTTCGCCACCGGTTTCATGATCCTAGCCGGGGCCATCATCCTGCGTGGGGCCTACTGGGACGTGTTCATGCCCCTGCTGAGGCTGTGGGCGCCCGATGCAGCCGCTTGGCTCGCGGATCACGTGGGGCGCTATGCCAACATCGTCTTCGGCCTGATGAAGATGGCATCGTTCTTCTGCGCGCTGAAATGCCGGCAAATGCTGATCCCGGAGGATGAGCGGGATTACTGGCCGATCTGGAAGGCCTGGCTGCACCCGACCAAGATCAGGCTGCTGCCTTGGCGGTGATTGGAGCAACAAACTCTAATTGTGTGTTTGCAACATGAGGCTAGCTCTGCCTCATGTTTTTAGAAGCGCCGTCATTTCATTACCGATTATCGAGCATAGCCCATCTAAGTCAGGTGGAATATGCCCCGCCTTTTTATCATGATACTCGATGAAATTGAATGCAGCCCTTCGGAGGCGTTTTTCAACAGAGCTTCGAAATGGTAAGTAATGCTCTTTAAAGTGGTGTTCGTCATCCACATTCTGAACATATATTACAGACGCTTGAAACCGCATGCTTGAATGGTCATAATCAATAAGGTTTGTTTGGCAGGGTGTATTCAGGCGCTTTCTTTGGAACGCCTCAACCGCTGATCTAACTTCGAACCGAAGTGCGTCAGTCTGTGGGTTGATTGCAATAGCCTGATCTATGCACCCAAGAAGGGTCGCGCCAATCGCGGCAAATCCGCCTCCCGAACTACCAAAGCCCACGATTTTTGCTTGTGAGCTTATTTTTCTTATTTGATCAATAACTGGTTGTAGCGTCTGAGGAAGGCTGTTTTCACCACTGTTTCCTAGGTACCAACCAAGGACAATTCTATCTTTTCCCACCGTAAGCGGATCTACTACACAGAACACAGGATGCTTGAAACGTTTTGCCCAGGACCAGCGCTGAAAAGGAGCCTTTTCTGCTTCAAGCTTTGCGTTTGTTAAAGCTCCGTTGAAGAGAATAATCACTTTAGACCAATCTGCAGCATTATGAAAATACACTCCCCCACAAGCGCCTTCTGGTGAATGAATCAGTTCTTCTAAAGATTTATATTCTGTGAAACTGTGGGGTTTTTTCGACGTAATACTGCGTACCCAGACTGGACCATTACCGTAATCAAAACCTAGCTTAATATTATCATGATGTGGAATCGTTATTGAAAATCCATGGTTGTCGTCCTCAACTTCAACACCAAACCGTTCTTTCAGATGTCTTGACACATCTGCTCGAGGTTGGCGCACTTCCAGCCTGTGAAATTCCGAACCAGTATGAATCACAAAAGTAGGTTTTGTAGTGGTAGCGTCAAAAGCCCAACCAGAGATTTTCAAATGGTCGCAATCAACAACTTGACCCGCCTTGGGATTATCAATGAAATATTTGAGCCCATCGATAGTATCCAACTCAACACACTTATATTCCATTGATATTACCAACTCCCATACTAACAATTTTCGTTCGGATGGACGGCTTCTGCCGTTTGTACCTCTATTTTACGAGAGGAATCATCATACCTAAACGTAGTCATGCCCGACATCGCCCGCAGGTTGTTTGGTGTCCAGAGGCTAAGGGTGAACTGGTTAGACGTTAAGAAAGAAAATGCCCCGCTGGCAGGCGGGGCAAGAACAGAAGCAGAGGTAAATACACTACTGTCTACTAACCCCCTACGACACCCGTCCCAGTATGTTCCGTCCTAAGTTTTCCTAAGAGACTAGCGGCGGTCCCAGATCGGGCAAGACAGGGACCGCCTGACCGAACGACAACGAACAAGCACGTTTTCGGCTACGCGCTCATTAATCGCCCGCAAATGAAAGCCAAGCTCGCCCGCCCTGACCGGCGGGCTTTTTCATGTCCATGCCCACGAGGAGGCAGTCATGCCACACTTCCCTATCAAGCTCATCGTGCTGCACTACAGCGCGACCTATCCCGACCAGGATTACGGCGTGGCCGACATCCGCAAGATGCACCTTGCGCGCGGGTTCAACGACGTCGGTTATCACTACGTGATCCGGCGCAGCGGCGCCGTCGAGAGGGGCAGGGCGGACACCACCGTCGGCGCGCACGTCTCAGGCCACAATACCGGCAGCCTGGGCATCTGCTGCATCGGGGGCATCGAGCGGGTGACCGGCCCGAACGTCGGCGTGGATAACCGCGCCGAGGCGCAAAAGGTTGCAACGGTGAAGCTCGTCCGCGAGCTGTTGGCCAAGCATCCCGGTGCCCAGGTCGTCGGCCACCGTGATCTGACCGCCACCCAGTGCCCCGGTTTCGACGTGCGAAGCTGGTGGGCTGCGGCCAATGCCCGGCCGCCTGTCGTGGACAGCATCCCTGTGAAGCCTCTGCCGTCTCGATCCACCCCCGTTACATCCGGCCCCGCAAAGGGCCCGATCTACATCCTTGCCGCGCTGGCTGCTGCCGCGCTGGCCTTCCTCGGAGTGAAATGACCATGAACCCGCTGATGCTCTTCAAGACCCTCCGCGACCTGTCGGCGCTGATCGAGCAGGCGAACCGCCTCGCCGGGCCGGACAAGCGCTGGTCGCTCGCATTCACCAACCGCTCGTTTATCGTCGCCTGTGTGGCGTTCGTGGCGGCAGCCGCGCTGATGATCGGGCTGCCTTTCCCCATGCCGGTCGATGTGACGGCGGAGACGGTCTACGCCGTCATTACCGTCGCAGGCCTTGTGTGGGCGGGTGTCGAGCGCATGCTCGGCAAGACCCGAGCTGTCTGGAACACGAAGCAGGCCGTCGAAGCCTTGACGGAGGCCGATGCTCTGACTGCAGCCCTGAACAAGGTGCCGGGGGTAGCTGCGCAGCCCCCCGGTAAGCTGGCGGTCAGCGGTCAAGGAGCAGCCAAATAGCCAGTCTCGTTATTTCAGCGAGAACTCTGGGCTGACCAAGCGTGTCGCATAACTTTTGCATAAGACGCTGCAGTAACTGACAGGATCTATCCACGGCTTCTTCTCAAGATGAGGTTTCTCTCATCAAGTTCTGCGCCCTTTGCGGTATTACTTCCTTAATCATGCGGGCGATGCATGTAGCAGCCTCGATGCAACGCCTGCGTTATGTTCTTCTTTCGTTCTAATGGGACCGGAAGGAGACAGCCATGCCCCGCCACCGTATCCATGAGCCGATCTTCCCGTAGAACCGGGCCCTCTACATCATCTGGTGCGAGGAGGGGCAGGGCGATAGGTACTCCCTGGCGGCCGGGCACCTTAGCGCCATGCTTGCGGCATGGGACGCGATGGCCGATTACTCTCCGCGCGATCGGCTGTTGCTCCAGTTTGGCAGCCGGGTTCTCCGGTTGAGAGAGCCGGAATGAGCGCGCACTGGACCCGCAAGATCACCTTCGCAACCGATGCCAACGATTGGATCGTTCTGCGGGATGGCTTGGTCGTCGGCCGTGTCATGCTTGACGACCAGCAGAGTAGCCGCCTCGGTCATGATCAATGGGCATGGTCTGTCATCACGATGCCCTCGAAAAACGGCTATTCAGATTTAGTGCCTGGAGCGCTGGAGGCGGTCCGGGCGCGGGCGTCTGACAAGTGGGGCACAAGCCTCATGGCTGGCCCGACGACCGGACGTAGTGATAGGCAGAACAATTCAGGCGACGGTCTATCTAACGCACATCTCGGAAACAATATGCAGATTAGGCTGATAAAATCCAAGTGGATTTTTATGAACAGAGGATCTCACCTCATTGAAGAACTTATCCCGTGTAGTAACAAACGGGCTTAACTCCTTATTTTGCAGCGTATCGAAGATCCTTAGTCGGACATCCGTGGGAGCTGCCCAGTATGTTCCATAATTTCTTTTTGTCTGGTTTTCCGAAAACACGCTGGTCTTTCGCTCCTCTATGCGCTTTGTTGCCTCATCGACATCCGCAAGACGCATGTGCAGCGTGAGAATTTCAGAAGTAATTTCGAACGGATGTAATGCCTTGTGTAACCCCGCCGACGCCATTGTCGGAGCCTTCCACACCACAGGTTTAGTTTGGGATGATTTGAAAAAGCCGCAGGTTCTCTGCTCGAAGGCAGAAAGCGAAAGATCATAGCAGCCTTCGATACTTGTGTTCTGTACCACTTCGAAACCAAGCGGGGCGATGATATCCGATGCATGGGACAAGCATGTCTGAACTAGATTTCCGCCTTCAGTAAAGACTAGCTCGTCAGCATCAGAGACTATAACCACCTCATGCGATCTTGTTACCATGCTACCAAGGTTCGATAGAGAGACGGCCTTGTAATCGTCGTCAAAAGGGATGTCAGGTATTCTAATTACGTTTATCCGCCCACTCCGCAGCTCGGGGAAAGTCGCCTTCAGAAAATCTTGCACAGGAACAGTAGAAGCGTGGTCAATTATATAAAAATCTACGTCATCGTCCGCCGCTAAATAATGGCGCACCATCATCTCAAGAAAAAACTCCTCATTGCGTGCCATCGTCACACATGCAAGTTTCTTCTTGTGCGCAGCAGGCGGCCAAAAGCTGCGCAGATCAAACGGATGGTTTGTCATGAGATGTCCCTCTTTAGTTGTAGGGCGTCATAGCGCAACTAACATACTTTAGCCACCCGAGGACCGTCTTTAGTCTGTTGGTTTGGGACAGTCTGCGGGAAGCGCTAGAACACCTTCCTAGTCTGGCAAATTGAGCCACAAGCCTTACAGCTGGCCGGACGACCGCTGGGCTACTTTTTTCCAGAGTACCCGACTTGGCGCAGGTATTGCCCAAGAATGAACGATATGGTCTCCGCCCGCGTGCTGTGCGGTCGCTGTTCTCGATGATAGGCGTTCAGGTTTTCCAGCGCTTCGCGGATAAGTAGCAAAGGTTCGATGTCCATTGCCGGAGGTGGTTCCCTCCGGATGGTGTCCATAAATGGAATGGCCATGCCCATAATCCGCTCCAAGGCGCCAAGAGCTGTTCTGATGCTGCTGTCCGCGGTGGCCGTCGCACCAGTGGCGGACCGCAGATCAACGCACATCCTCTCCAGCATAGCAACGGTTTCAGCTTCGGAGAGAGGCAGTTTTGTCATCAGGTCCATCCCCAAGGGTCGTTAACATCAGGTGATCATACGAAGCGTTCCTTGGTTCGCTGAACCGCGAAGAACGGGAACGCATAGTGAAAACGTTATTATAAGCTATTATAAAAAGTGTATAATCACGGTGATTGCTGGTGGTTTGACGCTCTACGCTTCGTTCACATCGAAGATGTCAGGGGTTCAAATCCCTTATCACCCACCATTTCCCTTGCCGGTTTGCGCTTTTCGCCGCGGGCGCCTATATCGGCGGCCTTGACCCGCAATCCCGGACCGCCCATGCCCGACCCGATCAGTGATGCCGCGCGCCTTTCGGTCGCGCCGATGATGGACTGGACCGACCGCAATTGTCGGCGGTTCCACCGGCTGATGTCGCGCCGTGCGCTGCTGTACACCGAGATGGTGACCGCGCCGGCGATCATCCACGGCGACCGGCCGCGCCTGCTGGATCACGACGCCGCCGAACACCCGGTGGCGCTGCAATTGGGCGGATCGGACCCCGCGGAACTGGCCCAGGCCACGCGCCTGGCCGCCCCCTGGGGTTATGACGAGATCAACCTGAACTGCGGCTGTCCAAGCGACCGCGTGCAGTCCGGAGCCTTTGGTGCGATCCTGATGACCACGCCGCAGGTGGTCGCCGATTGCGTGGCGGCCATGCAGGACGTCGGCGCCGTGCCCGTGACCGTCAAGTGCCGCATCGGGGTGGACGACCAGCAGGCCGAACAGGTGCTGCCCGAATTTCTGGACATACTGCAGCGCACGGGCATCCGGCGGGTGACGATCCACGCGCGCAAGGCCTGGCTGAAGGGCCTGAGTCCCAAGGAAAACCGCGAGGTTCCGCCGCTGGACTATCCGCTGGTCCACGCGATGAAGGCGCAGTTCCCGGCGCTGCATCTGTCGATCAACGGCGGCATCGCGACGCTGGATCAGGCCCGCGACCAGCTGGCGGTGATGGACGGGGCGATGATCGGCCGCGCGGCCTATCACGAACCGTGGAACATCCTGGGCGGCGCGGATGCGCTGTGGGGCGACGTTCCGCCCTTTGCCGCCCCGGCCGAGGTCGCCGTGGCGATGCGCCCGATGATCGTTGACCACATCGCCAAAGGCGGGCGGCTACACCAGTTCACGCGGCACATGCTGGGCCTGTTCCACGGTCAGCCCGGCGCCCGCGCCTGGAAGCGCACCCTGTCCGAGGGGGCGTCCAAGGGCGGGATCGAGGTCTATGACGCGGCCCTGGCGCAGGTGACCGAGGCCGCGCTGGCCTAACCGGCGGTCTTCTCCGCGACCTTGGCCG
>TARA_R110001606_G_scaffold25340_2_pt1 | contig 14446 bp, 17 predicted proteins | sample TARA_R110001606 | Tara Oceans TARA_R110001606 (sample SAMEA4398315) | marine metagenome | biome: Polar Biome; feature: [SRF] surface water layer (ENVO:00010504); material: water (ENVO:00002006), including particulate matter (ENVO:01000060) such as... | depth 5 m | reverse complement strand
ATTGAGTCACGGTTGTCTGAATTTACATATGACAAGATGTTCTACAACGAGTTGTATGAACAGGAAACGAATATTGCCAGTGGCTTTTTGGAGAGTAGAAATGAAACTAGTAAATGTGTAATTCAATAAGTACAAGATTTGTCAGCAAACACTACATAAAAACTTAAAAACGCAACAAGTACAGAGATGATTTGATTCTTGTACTTGGGAAAAAATACCAAACTACCCACGAGTAGACACACTATGTATATATATACAAATTGTGTGTATTCGAAAAACCCTCTCCAAATTCTATTGAATGATATTTTACCTGGGTAAGATACAAAGAGTGCATCAGAGTCTTTATCAAATTGAAACTGATTCACATTTTCAAAAATCGCAGCCTTATCATCAACCCTTATAAAACTATGATTTTTACAAACTGTGTTTAAATTAACTTGGTCATCTTGACATTTATAGGATAATGCCTCATCGATCATGATTTTCAAGTACTTTGCATATCCCATATACATTCCAGAGTTTCCTGGAATACTATTTTCACACGTACCCAATAAACGATCACCCGGATTGGGTCCTTTTGACACCAACACCTTGCAATCACACTTTTCAAATAATTCTACGACATGGTGGGGGTCTTTATTTATCTTGGTATCGAAACCATCCAAGAAAATGACAATGTCTTCATCCCTCTTAGTCTCTAGGTATTCAGACATTCCCTTGTATTTGTCTGTGAATCCATTCCACTTCGTACCCCAACCTAATACTTTTATGGGTACATCATACTTGTTGTTAACCAATTCTTCAAACATACCCTGCGACTTATTGGCATAAGTGACAATTTCAACACTCATTATTAAAATATATACAGATAATAAATTAGATGTCAACCAACATCGAGAGAAATCTCAAGAAAGTGTTACGTGGTAAGAAGGCTTGCACGCCAGGTAAATTTTTAAAGACCACCAAAGGCCATATATTGGGTCAGGGTGAATACGGTAAGGTATACAAGGGGAGTATAAACAACAATGGTCGTCGATATGTCGCCTATAAAGAGATAGACACGAAGAAGAATTCACTTGGGTCAGCCGCGTTCGAATACAAGGTTGCAAAACGTTTGAAAAGTTACGGTGTTCCCGAAATGTATCTGTACAAGAAATGTGACGGTGTGGATATTCTTTATCTAGAACTCATCAATGGTAAGGATCTCGATACTTGGTGGAATACTAGCCCGTCACTAGAAGCAATAAAGTCTGTCATGCTCCAAATTTTGTATAACCTGTACAGAATCAGACAGAAATTCCCTACATTTAGACATCACGATCTTCACGGTGGTAACGTTCTCATACGCCCCGTGCCAACTAAGGACATCGTGCTACGTTTGGAGGGAAATCAATCGTACAAGATCTCAAATGGTGGTGTTGAAGCTGTTATGATTGATTTTGGATTATCGATTTTTCCTAGGATATCCAATCCCATGGTTTCATCTGGTGGATACGAACATGTGGGAATATCCAAGACATCCCACCCCCTATATGATTTACACACCTTCCTGAATACGATTTGGGATAAAGTGGTTAGACCTAAAAATGGGGATGAGCGTAAGATACATCAATTTATTAAGTCTCTCATCCCTACGAAGTATTTAGGTGTTGTGTTAATGAAACGTAAATCCGGAAATTACACGATTATACGTCGTCTTGGTTTCAACGAGGGTAAGGGGGATATCCCGGGATTTAAGAAAGTTTTGGGAGATCCCTTTTTCACCGGTGAGATAAAGGAACGTCGAGTCATGACAGTCCTCAAAACAATCCTCCAACGACCCACGAAGAGAGTCATCATCACTAAAGCACCCGCACCCAAAACAAGTGGTGGTAAGAATGCGTATGCGCGCGCGGTTGCAGCTTTCAAGGTGTCTAAACCTGTCAAGAGGCCTGAATACAAATTTACGAATGTGGATGGGAAGAAGCGTGTTTACAAATACAGGGCGTCGTATGAGAAGGCGTTGAAGAAAAATGGTATCAATCAGTGGGCAAAAACTGAATCGATGGTCAGAAAAATGCGAAAATTAAATCTTAGTCCATAATAAATGTTTCTCATCGTCGCTCTAATCTTAATTGTCGTACTGACACTGTATCAAATTTCCCCTAAAAAGATGGGTGGCGCTAAATATACTATTTACGGGACCATGGGTTGTGGTTGGACTCGTAAACAGTTGGACTATATGAAAAAGTCAGGAAAGCCATACACCTTCGTCGATTGTGACAAGGGTGGATGTGATGGTATGACCGCTTTCCCGACTACTGTAGATCCCTCCGGTAAAAAAACTGTAGGGTATAAAGAATTTTAGATACCTCTCACAACCTGAATGGAAAGAGAGAGGATGAACGCGTCAAAGAGTGTTTTGATGGGCTTCAAGATGTCGATGTGCTTGACGAGGGTCGTGTTCCACACAAGGCGGAGGACCAACGTGGTGATCAGAAGATTGAGCACAGACATCAGAAGTTCCCGAAGCATTTCTGACCTATTTTGAGCTTTGGCATTCCCGGAGTGTAACATTTAATAAAAGTAAATATTTTTTTCTGAGTACAATGTACGATGAAACACCTCCCCCTGAGCGGCAACGAAAGTAAATATACTTCGAGACGGTGGGGATCTTCGACAGGTGTTGATAACAATAATTGTTACGCGTACGCGGTAGGTGATTACGAGTCGTACAGATGGCAGAAATCTATACCAGGTGATCGTTCTGGTCTATCGAGTAGAAACCACAACTATACCCATTGCACTGGACTCCCTAAGCGCGTAATATCAGACAACCCCAAAAAGGTGTACAAGACGGGTGCAACGACAAAATGTAAAAAAGGATACTTCAAAGTCATGATGTTCGTTTCACCTGGGAGGGCTTCAAACTATATCAGACAGGGTGATTTTCACTTCTATAAACAGCATGGTGTAATTGAGTATAAGATCAAACTGGGTGATACAATCGGGTCAGTGGCTAAATTTTTCAAAGTGCCTGAATCGAGGATTAAAAGGGGAGGTGCTTTCAAGGTAGGTAAGCGTATAACGTTCAAGGCTAATGTGTTTAGTCATAAACGTGGCTGGGCTACCGGTCCACTTTTAACCGACGCAAAGGGTAAAATCATTAAGGATCCTCGTAAGTGTTCGAGAAACTACCCTGGCCTGAACTATGAGAGATACTGTAGTTCATTCTGTGTCAAGAATAGAGGAATCAAAGTCGGAAAGACTCACCCCAAGGTCACTAAGAATACTGTCTAAATCAGGTAGTTCTTCAATATCAAAATTAATATCAAAAATATCTAAGACACTAAATATCGAATCTTCAGTCAATGTCACAGAGTTTGAAGCTACTGTAACATTGTTTTGTATCGTCACTACCACCTTAAACTTCGTAGTATCGAATATCTTTCTACATATTGGGCACGTATTCTTACCTTTTTTTTTCCATTCCTCTAGACAGTGGGAATGAAACACATGTCCACATCTGAGCGGAGGATTTGCCCTCGTAGCCCTGACGTCATTGAGACATATAGAACATGTATGCATTCTAGAGTATTGGTGTAAAGTTTTTTTGAAGATTTTTCTCACTTAATACGTGTTGGGTGTTTTCAATAGGGGTTTGTCGCAGGTGTTGCAACTACCCGTCCCCTGCTCGGCCTGAACAGCCTTCATCACGGTGGGCCCCTGTTTTTGAAGAAGTTGCCTGAAAGAGTAATTATCCTCGAATGTGATTCCATTTTTCTTCATGATGTGATTGTTAAGTAATTGGGCTGATGTTTGCACAGTAAAGCACCTGCCGTCCGCCATTCCAAGTCGTTGAGACATAGTGTGTTATTATAAATTTAGAAATTAATTCTGCGGTTGGTAGTGGTTTGCATCCAAGACTGGAAACCTTTTTCCCTCAAGTGTTTGATCATGGGATCACGTTCATAACCAAGGTAAATATCAAAAACATCTGTATCCTCTGTTGGGGAAACCCGAATTTGATTATTATCGTTGATGTGCTGATTGATGATCCTGTAAGCGAACGCGATTTCTTTTAGGGTCTCAGCCCCTGTGATGATTATTTTACCAGTGCTGAAGATACTGGTTGTGATCTCTTTCATGTCTTCCGATGGTTTGAATTTGATCTTCACCGCTGAATAACGATCAGGTTCAAACGACACCTTGAATATATCATCGTATTTCTCAAACCAGTTGGCAACTTGGTGTAAATTAACGTTGTAGTTTAGACTGAAGTTCGAGTTTATCATCACGACCCTAAATGAATCAACTGGAATATCTACCTCCATATCCAAGAAATTTTTTAATATGTAGGTGAGTTGCGTAATGACACGTTTACAATCGAAAAGGTCGCAACAACCGGCGACTTGAACACTCCCATTGGGAAATACTTTGACTGATTTTGTGCTGTAGGTATCGTTATACGTCAAGGTGACCTGGTTGTAGAATGAAGTGGGTTTTAACTTCCACTCAAAACCCTCCATGTCTGAATTTTCACGCCTCATCTTGTAGGTTCCGATTGTTTCAAATGTAGCCCTCAACCGTTTTATATCTATTTTGTGGACAAAGCTTGATATCATAGTGATCGTCGTGATTTTCACCCACGAAGGGCAGAGATCATCTGGTAACTGTTTACGAATCTCATCTAGGGTGAGTAGGAAGGAAAAACTGTTATTCGCGATAGATGAATACATTTTTGAACGTACCCTTCCATGTATATACCGGCGACTTAGGTGTATATTTTTGAAGATATTGGAACTTAGAGAATAGAGTGTACTTTATGTATATGTCCATTAACATTCTCTCTACTGCTAAGTATGTTTATGACGTAGATTCAGATTTGAACTACGTAGAGATCACTTACGACCAATGGGAAAGTAAACTTATGAAGTATAGAACCTATACAGATTACTTAAACACCCAACCAATTGGGGACTGGACTCAAATTTCGTGGAATTTTACTAGCTCTGCGGACTATTATAAATTCTTGGACGCTATGGTTGTAAAGACAATCGAGGTTCTCCAACGAATGGCTGAATTGTATTTAGATCATCTTCTATACACAAAACAGGATCCACGTTTTTACATCAGGTTGATGAATTCTATCAAAATTCTCGACCCCACATTTCAACCACCTCGCATAAATATGGAAAGTGCTTGGCAAGTGGATTTTGTTACTAAATTTTCTAAGAAATACATACCAGGTATCATTCAGACGTCTATATCAAAGAAACATTTGACATATTTCATCTCCGTACTGCAACAACTAACGTGAGAATGACGAGAGGAGCGAGGTATACCCACACTGGTCCCTTTTTTAACTCCGAAACACCCACACTGACACTGGGAAAAATCGGTTGTTTTTTACAAGAAACACCGTAATCGATGTTAAGCTTGGGGTGAATGACCGCATTCATAAGAGTTTGTACCTTCTGTTTTTCACATAGATTCGTGCCACTAGGTTGTTTTTTAATTGTAGCATCTTTATTAAAATATTCCCCAACTTCTGTTCTATCAGTTTGTCGTATTCCTCCTGGAAGGGAGAAATCATGTACGACAAATGGATTTAATTTATCCATAGAATGTTTGTCATCTAGCATAAAATTACTCATTCTTGTTATTACGTCAGATAATATTTTTTATCTATCATTTTTGTTTGATGCTCTTGCCACATTTTATCTAGATCGACGTTCAACATGTGAGCCAATTGAAAGAGATAACTAAAAACATCACCCATCTCCATCATCACATCAGTCCCCCTCTCCTTTTTCAGGTTGGTCTTCTTGAAGGTCTTCTTATATTGACGGATCGCTGAGGCTAGTTCCCCGAATTCCTCAGTTAATAGGAGCCACACTGTATCCACCGCAGCTCTATCCCAACCTTTCTTTTTACAGATCTTTTCAGTTTCCGTCTTGTAGTAGTTTAAACTCATTTCCTTACTAAGTAGTCAAGTCAAATCTTTAATTGATACCAATTTTGTTGCGGGGTAATTTCTTTCCAGCAGTGCTGGTATTTACGGGTCTATCCATGGGTTCAGCGGTTGTTTCTATTTCACTCGCATAAGTCATATACTGTGATACACCGGTTTGGATTTGATCTATAGTAGCGTCTATGACACGGATGTTCATGTTCTTGACTTGGTTGTTGATGTTATTGTAATGATCTCCAGAGTTGTTGATAAAGACAGCACGCATGATACTGTACACATCATTGGGGTTTTGGTAGTCGATAGCGATACCAGTCCTGTTCTTAAAAGTCTGACGAATTCCACGTTGAACGAAATCCTTGTTGAGGGAGGAAAAAAACAATTTGTTGAGGGGGGTCTCAACCTGTTGGTTCATTTAATATAGTCTACGAAAAAAAACATCCGTAAATATTAAATGTTGAATCCCGCTGACTTTAATGTTTTTGACTCTAAGCCAAACTCTGTAGAGGAGATCCCATGCAAACCCCCAGCCTGCTTTGTCGGATCTTACCCCCCGGTGTCAAAACCTGGGGAGCTTGGTCCATTCTACGTAAACACGTATCTCACTCAACCTGACAGAAAGTTCGAAACTTTGGGTCCCGCAACTGTGAGGAGCGCAGATTTCGAGAAGTGCATGAAGTAGTTTAAAAATAAAATTTGATTAATAGTTATATGAGGGTCACTAAACGCTCAGGTCGTATTGAGGATATGAAATTTGACAATGTCACCAATAGGATCAAGAATTTAACGTCTGGACTTTCAGATAAAGTTGACTCTCAAAAAATTGCGCAACAGGTTTTTTCATCGATGTATGACAATATCACTACTCAGGAAATCGACATTCTATCCGCTGAAATTTGTATCGGGATGATCACATCAGATCCAGACTACGAAGTTCTCGCGACTCGTATCATCGCCAGTAACATTCACAAAGTATGCCCCAATAACTTCCACCTCGCCATGAGGAAGCTCCACAAGGCTAATATTATCACAGACGAAGTCGTCGAAGTGGCCCAACAAGTAAAAGAATCCATTAAAACCGACCGTGACTTTGATTTTGGTTATTTCGGTCTCAAAACTCTCGAGAAGGGTTATCTTCAAAGGGTGGAGGGTAAGTTGGTTGAAACCCCCCAATATCTATTTATGAGGGTCGCCATCGGTATCCACGGTAAGGATATTGAATCTGTCATCGAAACGTATGACAAAATGTCACAGGGTCTTTTCATCCACGCGACACCCACCCTATTCAACGCGGGAACCCCTCGCCCCCAAATGTCTTCCTGCTTCCTAATCGCGAGTAAGGGAGACTCTATTGATGGCATCTACGGTACCCTAACTGAGTGTGCCCAAATCAGTAAATGGGCTGGTGGTATCGGGATGCACATCCACGACATCCGTGGGAATAAATCCAGAATCAGGGGGACCAACGGTCAATCTGATGGAATAATCCCGATGCTCCGTGTTTTCAACGCGACCGCACGCTACGTCAATCAAGCTGGTCGTCGCAAGGGTTCGATCGCGGTATATGTTGAACCATGGCACCCAGATATTATGGATTTCCTAGAACTTCGTCTCAACCAAGGTGATGAGGAGGCACGTTGCCGCGACCTCTTCAGTGCCATGTGGATCCCCGACCTCTTCATGAAGAGGGTCGAAGAGGGTGGCAATTGGTCCCTCTTTTGCCCTGACAAGGCACCGGGTCTATCTGATGTGTACGGTGAGGATTTCGTCACACTTTACACCAAGTATGAGGAAGAAGGTCTAGCAAACGCCACCGTGCCAGCTGCGGAAATCTGGAAAGCTATCCTCAAATCTCAAACTGAGACTGGAACTCCTTACATGCTTTACAAGGATGCATGTAACGCGAAGAGCAACCAAAAGAATTTGGGTGTCATCAAGAGTTCCAACCTGTGTGTGGCCCCCGAGACTAAGATTCTCACGAGTGAAGGACAGCAGGTTATTTCAGAACTCAAAGACCAGGAAGTTGAAGTATGGAACGGTGAAGAGTTTTCAAAGGTGACTGTTCACCAGACTGGTGAAAATCAGAAGCTTCTCACAGTCAATACGAGTAAGGGTCTCTCACTTCGCTGCACCCCATACCATAAGTTCTGGGTCGTCGGTAAGGATGAACCCGTCGAAGCTCAAAACCTTAAAAAAGATATGAAAATTATTAAACACTCTCTCCCCGTCATTAAATCAAATGAAAAAACTATGAAATATGCATACACCCACGGACTCTTTTGTGCCGATGGAACGACTTCATCTTCTGGAGACCCGACCAGATGTTCTTACACCGCGAAAGAAAATGGTCTTTGTATGCGCCACCAGTTAAATGAAAAGGAATATGAAAATGATGGTTCTTGTCAGGCTAATTCACACTCTGAACAAAAATGGCTTGATCTTTACCACGAAAAGAAGGAACTTTTAAAGTTCACTGAGTATGATTATGCTTCCACGAACGAATCTTGTAAGCGAATTCGGCTTCGTCTCCCAAAAGATATCGATGACAAATATGTCGTGCCTATGAACTATTCTCTCGAGACAAAACTTGAATGGTTAGCTGGTTTCATGGACGGTGATGGATGCATCACGAAACATTACGGAGGTGGAGGTAAATCCATTCAAATTGGTTCTATCCACTATGATTTCATACGAGATGTCCTACTCATGCTCCAAACTATGGGTGTCAATTCTCGTCTCAATGTATTACGGGGTTGTACATTGAAGGATATGCCAGGTGGTCGGTACAATTGTAAAAAGCTCTGGCGTCTTTTAATTCCAAGTGGTGGTGTCAAACTCCTGAAGGCTCTTGGTATACAAACGAAACGTCTGAACCTTGACATGGAAAACCAGCCAAATCGACAGGCACTCCATTTCGAGAAGATCGTTTCCGTCGAAGATCTGGGGGGTGTAGCTGACACATACTGTTTCAACGAACCACTCAAGCACCGTGGTGTCTTCAACGGTATTCTCACTGGAAATTGCACAGAGATTATTGAGTATACAAACAAAGAGGAAACCTCCGTTTGCAACCTAGCCTCTATTGCCCTCCCCAAGTATGTCAACAAGGAGGCGAAAACGTTCGACTACGAGAAGCTCCACGAAGTCACGAAGGTTGTCACGAAGAATCTCAACCGCGTCATCGACCGCAACTTCTACCCCGTAGAAACAGCGCGACGCTCCAACATGAAGCATCGCCCCATTGGGTTGGGTGTGCAGGGTCTCGCGGATGTTTTCATTTTGTGTGGACTCCCCTTCGATTGTGAAGAGTCACGAACCATGAATGCGCATATTTTTGAGACTATCTATCACGCGGCCCTCGAAGCGAGTTCGGAACTGGCTGAGATTCAGGGTTCCTACGAGAGTTTTATCGGTTCACCAGCCTCAGAGGGTATTCTCCAACCTGATATGTGGGAGGGGGAAACAAAGTTTAGTGGCCGGTACGATTGGGACGCTATGCGTGAACGTGTGAAGACTAAGGGTTTGAGGAACAGTCTCCTCCTCGCACCCATGCCCACAGCCTCTACCGCCCAAATTTTAGGAAACAATGAATGTTTTGAACCGTATACGACAAATATTTATCTCCGACGCACCCTAGCCGGGGAGTTTGTCGTAGTGAATAAACACCTCGTAGATGATCTCAAGAGGGTTGGTCTCTGGTCAAAGGAAATGAAAGATTTGATGGTAAAGGCTGGGGGTTCTATCCAAAATATTGTAGACATTCCGGAGGAGATTAAGAATCTTTACAAAACTGTTTGGGAGATTAGTCAAAAATGTATTATCGATATGGCGGCGGATCGGGGTCGTTTCATCGACCAGTCTCAATCAATGAATCTATTCATGGAGAGTCCCACGATGTCTAAACTTTCCTCGATGCACATGTATGCCTGGAAAGCTGGTCTAAAAACTGGAATGTATTACCTAAGAAGTAAGGCTAAGGCTAGACCGATCCAATTCAGCTTAGAGCCAGATTGTGTGGCTTGCTCTGCTTAAAGTTTTGAGTTGTACATTAAATACAGCACTCATGGACAAAGCTATCGATAACATCCAAATTAATGAATTCAATAACAAACGAATTGTTATATCTACCAAACAGGGAACCCCACTACGAGTTCAATTTCCTCGTATGTACATGCCATTTGGGGTTTCAGGTTTCGTACCAGAAATTGGTCCAACAAAATACAACATCGATTTCGCCATCAAGGGATACGACGAGGAGGGGAGCTACATGAAATTGTTTTACGATTCTCTCAAAAGCCTAGAGGACATGGTCATAGATTCGGTCCAACGACAAAGTGAATCCATATTTGGAAAGGTCATGACACGTGAGGAACTCGTTCCCATGTTTAATTCTAACATGAAAGAATCCATCGGTCGTGAACCGAAGTTTCGTGTAAAGGTGGATACCACGATGGAAGATCAGATTAAGGCGACTGTGTTTGACGCCGATAAGAATCCCGTACGTGATGCCGTGCAGAATGGACTGTATTCAAGAAATTCTGGACACGCTGTTGTTGAACTTGGCAGTGTGTATTTCTTGAACAGGAAGTTTGGATGCACGTGGAAACTTCACCAACTTATCGTTTATGAACCACAGAATTTGAAGGGGTTTCAGTTTAAGATTTAGATTTGGATTTATTTAATAACATAATACTATATATCTTTTGGGCCTCCTTAAGAAGTTTACCCTGCACCCTGGTAAACTTCTTTTGGTCAACACCTACTTTAATCTTAGCGACTTTCACGGATTCCTCCCACTTGGAGAGAGTCATTCTTACTTATTATCCTTGATTATTTTTTTGTAGGTTTTCGATTTCTTCGAGGGGCTGAGGCAGAATCGACCCTTCATCTTCGATTTCTCTTTCGCGAGATCGATGAACCTCTGGAATGTAGGGTTTTGTTTGAGGGACTTCTTGGAAGCCTTACTCGCCGCCTTGGAGATGATACGTCCATCCTTCATCTTGAGATCCTTCTTTTGGAGACCACCGGAAGTGGAGTTAGCGTTACCGTGAAAAACTTCAGCGCGGGAACCAACAGTCATTTATATTACGCGCGGAAAATATTTTTGATATCCAAGATCGTTATTTTGTCGGTCGTCCTGTTGACTGGAATTTGTGTTTTGATCCGTTCATCATTTAGAACTTCGGAGCAGACGAGAGATTTATGCCCTTGGAGAGCCATCATCTCTTGTTCGACACTCACAAATTCTGTACATTCTTTGTATACAAACTTTTTTACGTACACTGACCGATTTTGACCCATGCGATGACTTCTCCCAATCGCCTGAAGTTCGGTGGCAGGGTTCCAAGCAGGCGCTGTGATATAAACCCTCGTGGCTTCCTGGAGATTTAGACCTTGACCCCCACACTTGATCTGAATGATGAACACTGCACCTTTTGGGAATTTCTTGAACGAGTGTATCTGTCCAACGCGAGCATCTTTAGGGACCGTTCCATCAATCCTGAAAACTGGACACGACAGTTGGGATTGGATATAGTTCATTTCACCCTTAAACTGACAGAAGATGAGTGTCTTCTCGTCGGGGTGTTCATCGATCATTCTGAATAGGGTCTCCATCTTGTTTGATCTACCGGTCCACACGGTGGGGTCAGTTTCATTTTTCTTAGCGACACCGTTTAGATACATCTGTGGCCATATCATGCACTGTCTAGCTCTCAATAGACATTCCAAGATGACCATGTTCTTAGCGGCGGGATTTATGGTTTCCCTAAAAGCATCTCGAATAATAGTCTGAGCCTGCATGAAAACAAATTCGTATAGAGCCTTTTCTTCATCAAACATGTCAAGCTCCACATTCTCAAACGTACACGGTGGAAGTGTGAGACGCTCGTTAACTTTCGAGAGATCTTCCTTGGTTCGTCTGAGAATGTAAACATCCTTAACATCCCTCGTCCTCCCCTGGACAAATCTCTTGGACAGTCCCAAAAATGTACACAGTGAAACGAAGTCCTGCATCGAATTAAACACTGGTGTACCAGTGACAATCCACTTGATTTCTGTTTTAAGGAGGCACACACTCTTGAAGATCTTTGAATTCCCATTCCTAATTTCGTGAGCTTCGTCAAGGATCACACGGTTCCATCGATGTCTATGAATTTCTGATTTCGCACTCAGAAGGGAATACGGCGCGATCGTGACTGAGCATTTCTCGGGGGATGACAGGAGTTCTAGATCGAGTTTTCGCCCTGGGCCATCGAAAACAGTAACATGAAGACTGGGGGCAAAACGATTGATTTCCTCAACCCATTGTGTGATAATAGATTTGGGTACGATGATTAAAGTGCTTTGTTTCGGATTCCCGAGAACGGTCGAAATCAGTTGCACGGTCTTACCCAGACCCATCTCGTCACAGAGAAATCCACCTTTTGGACCCCTACTCTGATTTTCCATTCCAAGCATCCATTCTACACCATCTCGTTGATAAGGTATGAATAAACGAGTTTTCAATTTGCTCGTCGCCAGTTTATACTGTTGGCTAGTCATTTTGTCAAATTTCACAATTGACTGATCCGACTTAGGTGCGAAAAAAATATGTTGGGATATTATAAAAAGAGAATGGGTTTTATCACAGGATATTCTGAAATAATTGGAAATCCAACTGATATAAGGTTACCCAAAAGATTAAATCGTCTTGAAGGTCAATTTAGTTGGCAAGGTCGTGTCCGCGCAGTTCTAAAATCGGGGAATGTAACACCTATTGGATACTATGATGGTTATGGACGGATTGAAGTAGGGAACAATAAATATAATCTTGATGCGAAAGTGGGTAGAGGAGTTGGTTCAGGTGAAGCATTTATGATTACAGATTATGTATATCAAAAAATTATAGACCATAGAAAATACTATTCAGAAATGAATTTATATACAATGTTATTAAATAATTCCCGCTTTACTGATAGAGAAATAAAATTTTTGGGATATAAGGATGAATTAACAGAGTTGTCAATGTTTAGATTGAATCCGAATAGAAGCAAGATCATAATTGGAGAAGATGATTGGTATTACATGGATCCTAGACGAGAAACAGATAAAGGGAAAAAAAGTAAAGAGCGTATTGAACGGCTTGTGAATGATTTTATGGATAGGAATCCAGGGTTTAACAATTCAAGTAACAATAACAACTCGAGGATCAAATGGGAGAAAAAGTTCGTCAAGAATATGCCCACGAATGAAGCGGGAAGCCTTGCCAACTTTAAAAATGGAAATAAGGTTATCCAATACAAGGTGGGGAATATTAATAAATACATGTCTCAATACACTTTCATAAAAATGGCTAAGATGTCCCCAAACATAGCGTATAATAAACCCAAGAACCGGATTCTCTTCAAGAACCCATTCACACGTGCTAATACGAAACGTGGAGAAATAAAGTTTATGGTCCTCAAAAATGCCGCGACAAAGATTCAATCTGTTGTTAGGGGTAAAAAAGCTCGTAACGTCGTACAGGGACGAAAGACCGCGGCCAACTCGAACTCTAACGTCGTACAGGAACGAAAGACCGCAGCCCGAAGGAAACTTCTCGCGAACGCCGCTGCCAAAAGGAAGTAAAAAATCTCACCAATATGTAAGAAATGGCACCATTACCACCGTTAACCGAAGACTCTGTGCGACCCCGGATACTCGCAGGAGGGCGTGTCGCGGGATCAGGTGGACTCGTACGGGGTCCCCTATATAGTAGGAACAGTATAGATCTTGATAAATATTCGACAGAGTGGGCGTTTAGAGATTTGAGATACAGCCCAGGTGGCACTGAGATTCTTCTCCTGTCGAAGTATGCTCGCCTTGCCAAAAAATTAGGACTTGACAACTTGACTGCTTTTGCTGTCGATATGGATAAATTTAGGACACGACCCAGTGCAAATTACGATATTAGGGGTCGTCCCTTCAGCTCCATCGATGACGGAACGTTTTGGACTGGAAGGTCCAACGGGAGTCTTCGTCCAGCGGATCCGAGAGTCGCTAAGGTGAAGTCGTTTCTCAGGAGACACCTCAACCGGGAACCTACTGATAAGGACGTCGACTTGGTGATTTATACGTATTACGGGTCAGATGCGTTTACCGACGAGTACAGTGGCGGTGGGGAACTTTATTACGGTATACAGGATAGTTTTTACAACACGCGTGGTAGAATGTATTGGAGAAACTATATCATGGGCAACAACAGTCCACCGATAAGGAGAGCCCAGAAAAGACTCATTTCGATGGGTACAGTTCCAGGTTCCAGTCGTTACTATGGTGGAAATATGAACATGAACTCAAACTCAAACTCAAACTCGAACTCGAACAATACTCCTACTACTACGAGTCGGATAACGTGGGAGAAGAAATTCGTCAAGAATATGCCCACGAACGAAGCGGGAAGCCTTGACAACTTCAAAAATGGAAATAAGGTTATCCAATACAAGGTGGGGAGGCTTAATAAATACATGTCTCAAA
>TARA_R110001606_G_scaffold19661_1_pt1 | contig 14448 bp, 15 predicted proteins | sample TARA_R110001606 | Tara Oceans TARA_R110001606 (sample SAMEA4398315) | marine metagenome | biome: Polar Biome; feature: [SRF] surface water layer (ENVO:00010504); material: water (ENVO:00002006), including particulate matter (ENVO:01000060) such as... | depth 5 m | reverse complement strand
GTCAAAGCAGATTGGTTGATTGCAGCTGGTTTTTAGGGAATTGGCCAAGCAAAATAAGAATCTTTAAAAAACACCCTAGAAAAAATAAACAACCCATTCGAACGGAATATATCAAAGCCAGTATTCGAGCAAAAGTCGAACATCCCTTTAGAATCATCAAGTGTCAGTTTGGTTTCAGAAAAGCTATTTATCGTAGGTTGGCTAAAAATGACAGTAAGCTCGCCATGCTGTTTGCTCTTGCAAACGTGTTTCGAGTTGATCAGATGATCCGAACCGCAAAGGGTTAATCCGTTTAAAAACCACTAAACAAGGTTCGATTACCTTATTTAGTGGTAAAAAACTGATAAACCACCCACATTACTGACTGTCATTGTTTTTTCAGAATATTAAGTCTCGCAGCTCGACTTGTTCGCATTTTCTCTAGGTAGCCCACAAGAGAATTGCTTATACCAAATGTTACGATTGCAGAACTAGATGGTTTAGTATGCAACAGTTACAAAATAGCACTCACTGAAAATTGCTCCTTTATGGCTACCTAATTTTTGTGTGGCATTAGTTTGGAGCTAAAGTTGTACTTGGTATCGATGTTGCTAGGTTTACGCACTGCTAGTAGTTATCTAAAGTTATTCATCAGTTAAGGTTGAATGATAAAATATCAATTCTTAAGCAATAGCTTACCCAGAATTTGAGGAGTGAAAAATACAATGGTAAAGCATTTGGAGCCAGATAAAACCTTAGTCAAAATGCCTTCATTAAGAGCTGTTAAGTCTTTTGTTGCCGCAGCAAAATATCAAAACTTTACTCGAGCTTCGGAGTCTTTATGTGTAACTCAGGCCGCAATTAGCCGCCAAATAAGAGAGCTGGAATTTTCCCTAGGTGTTGATCTGTTTCACCGATCGGGTAGAACTGTCACACTGACCGAAGCTGGTAAGCAGTTTTACGATGCGGCTTACTTGTCCTTCATGAACATTTCACAGGCTGCACAGCGCATACAAAAGGTTGAGCCAGTCAAACATGAGCTGACGGTTTTTTGTTCGCCAGCATTTACATCTCTTTGGTTAGCTCATCAATTAATTAGTTTCTTTGATGAAGCGCCAGATACTCATGTGAATGTAATTTCAACGAATCAGCTGATACATGATTTAAATACCATTGAAGGCAAAGAGCCTGATGTTTTCATCAGTAAGGTCTACGACCCAAGGGAAGGTTATAAATCGATCCCTCTGTTTCATGACATCATCTATCCTGTCTGTTCGCCTAGTTACTTAGAAGAACACTCAAATATTAAAGATGTGCACTCGTTGATTGATGCTGACTTTTTAAATCTAACGCCTTACGGGAGAGATCAGGTTGCTGAGCATGTCGATTGGAACGAATGGTTAAAAGCTTTTAGCATTGATTATTCTGAACAAACAGTAAGGAAATGCTTTAATTCTAATGATTATTGCATGCTTATTCAGATGGCTGTTACTGGTCAGGGCGTTTGTTTAGGTTGGCACCATCTAGTTAAGCAGCTGATTAAAGATGGCAAATTGGTGCGTATTACAAACCAAGAGCTTAAATACACGGAAAAATACCATTATTTAAGCTACCCAGAAAAATTCGAAAATAATCCTGCTTTCGTCCAGTTCCGTTCATGGCTACTTCAACGTTTACACGTTCCTCTTACTGATCTCTAAATTCAGCACAAGTTAACTCGATTAGACTCAGGTTTTTATAAATTATAACGACTGAGTCATGACAAATTTGGAGCTGCTCAGACTCTTTATTGCGGCTAAACATATTGTCAAAATACTGTTCAAGGATATGCCAAAACTCTATAACTGACTAATTAGGGGCAGGAGGAGTACAGCAACGAATTGATAAAACTTGAGATTGATAATTGTCCTTTAATCCTCATTTTGTCAGCAGTTTAGGCTTCTATACGTGGGAATTACCACAACCTTCTTTGCATACTAAAAGTTATCAAAAGGTGCAGAGTTAGTATCATGCACTACTAAAGCGCCCCAAAATAGAGTTTTTTTAATCAATCAATCATTACCTAACCTCATCAATGAGACTGAGAATATGTGATTGGACGGTTTGCTATAAAGTTCTTACTGTAAAGTAAGTAGTTTTTTACCAGATAGTTTATTTTTAAAAAAGTCCAACGGCTATGCACACAAATGATTAAAAATTTGATGAGGTACATATGAGTAACACGCAAGAAATCCTGAAGGTGAGCAATGTCTTTAAGGTGTTTGGAGATACCCCAGATCGTGCAATGGATATGTTGCGAAATGGAGCAACAAAAGAACAAGTCTTAAGTGAAACTGGACATAACGTTGGTGTTTTTGATGCAAGTTTTAGCGTTAATCGCGGTGAGATATTTGTAATTATGGGATTGTCTGGCTCGGGTAAATCCACATTAGTACGCCTTCTCAATCGCCTAATTGAGCCTAGCTCTGGCAGTATAAAGCTCAAAGGGCAGGATATTACAAACTTCAAAGACAAAGACTTACTGAATGTTCGTAGACAAGAAATGAGCATGGTTTTTCAGTCTTTTGCACTTATGCCACATATGTCCGTGATCGAAAATGCAGCCTTTGGTTTAGAAATAGCTGGACTAGATAAAAAGACACGTCAGGATCGCGCTTTAATAGCTCTTGAGCAAGTCGGATTAGGAAGTTACGCCTATAGTCGTCCAGATCAATTATCTGGTGGTATGCAGCAACGCGTTGGTCTGGCTCGTGCGTTGGCTAATGATCCAACAATATTATTGATGGATGAAGCCTTTTCAGCACTAGATCCTCTAATTCGTCATGAAATGCAGGGTGAATTGATTCGGTTGCAAAAGGAGCAAGAGCGGACAATTGTGTTTATTTCTCATGACTTGGATGAAGCAATTCGTATTGGAGATCGTATTGCTATTATGGAAGGGGGACGTATCGTTCAAATCGGAACACCAGAAGAGATTATGAATAACCCAGCAGACGATTATGTCGCTTCATTTTTTAAAAGTGTCGATACAACAAAAACAATTAAAGTAAAAGATATTGCTCAAAAGAATGAATTAACTGTCTCTACGATTAGTAATCAAGCAGTCAACCTAACTGACACCATGGGAAGTTATGTTTACTTATTAGATGATAAGGGCAAATTGATTGGTGTTTCTGTCATGGAGCAAGGCGTAGCAGAGGAAACTCTTGAGTCGCTAATGGAAAGGAAAATGGCTGTAGAGTACAGTCTGAATAAATTAACTACATTAAAAGATTCCATCAGTGTAGTACATCAATCTCCTTATCCTGTCCCAATATTAGATGATCACGGAGTCTACTTGGGCACACTATCAAAAGACCACACCCTCGCTATTCTAGCAAATAACTAATTAGAGCAGACCACAAAAAAGGTAAATACTATGATCGATGTTAGTTTTTTAGACCCATTTCAATTTTTTACCATTCCAGTTGGCGAGTGGGTAGAGTCCGCTCTAAATTATCTAGTTAATAATTTTCGTGATTTCTTTCGCGCAGCTCGTTGGCCTATCGATCAAATTTTAGAATTAGTCGAAGGTATTTTAAGTTCTATTCCACCCTTAATTGGCATAGTGCTTGCTGCACTGTTTGGTTGGCAAGTTGCAGGCCCTCGCATGGGGGGATTATGTGCAATTACTCTAACTCTAATCGGCCTGATTGGAGTGTGGGAACCGACAATGATAACGCTTGCACTGGTGTTTACTTCGTTGTTTTTCTGCGTTGTGATAGGCATCCCTCTTGGTATCCTAAGTGCTCGATATGATTGGGCAGAGAAAAGTATTCGACCAATTTTAGACACCATGCAAACATTGCCAGCCTTTGTTTATTTGGTGCCTGTCGTTATGTTATTTGGCATTGGTAACGTGCCAGGGGTCTTGGTAACCATCATATTTGCTTTGCCCCCATTAGTACGCTTGACAAACTTAGGCATTCGACAGGTTCCAGAAGACAAAATTGAAGCAGCGCGTGCTTTCGGCTGTACGAAGCAGCAAATGTTAATCAAGGTGCAACTTCCTTTAGCGACTCCAACTATCATGGCAGGAGTGAACCAAACCTTGATGTTATCTCTATCTATGGTGGTTATTGCCTCAATGATATCTGTAGAAGGATTGGGGCAGATGGTTCTTAGAGGAATTGGGCGACTCGATATGGGTCTAGCAACTGTTGGAGGACTAGGTTTGGTTCTCTTGGCAATTTTCTTAGATCGTTTAACACAATCTATGGGCGAACAGCGCGTTGCTAGTGGCGCAGTGAGCTGGTATCAGGTTGGCCCTATTGGCTTTGTGTTGTCATTATTTGCCAGCAAAAAACATCCTAAATCAAATTAGTAGGCGCAAGAAATACATCAGAGTAAGAGGTCTATGTACATTTTGAAATTATCTACGATGGCTCTAATTATCAACGCCAAAGTATGGGTAGAAATGGCATGAATGAGTTCAAAAATACCTCACTACTATAAAAATCTTTGTAAAAAGGAACAAATAAAATGGAAAATAAGCCAAATATTGTTTTAATTATGGCAGACCAGTTAGGTGCTAAGTTTCTTCCTGCCTATGGTCATAAAGTTGTGAAGACTCCAAACATTGATAATCTAGCAAAAAAAGGTGTTGTTTTTAAAAACGCCTATTGCACATCCCCTTTATGTGGGCCATCAAGAATGTCCATGATGACCGGCTTGTTGCCCTCAGCTGTAGGGGCGTTTGATAACGCATCAGAGCTCCCTGCTTCACAACCAACGTTTGTGCACTATATGCGTCAGCAGGGTTATAAGACTTGTCTTAGCGGAAAAATGCATTTTGCAGGTCCAGATCAACTGCATGGCTATGAAAAAAGAGTTACGACCGACATCTACCCAACAGATTTTGGTTGGACTGCAAATTGGTATGATAGTGAAGTCAAAGTTCGTTTTCAGGATATGACGAATGTCTTGAACGTCGGCCCCTGTACTAGATCAATGCAAATAGATTATGATGAAGAAGTGGCCTATCGTGGGATAAAACAAATCTACGATTTTGCTCGTGAAAAAGACGATAATCCTTTCTTTCTAACTATTTCTTTTACAAACCCTCATGACCCATATACGCCGCTTGAGAAATATTGGAACCTTTATGATGATGCGGAAATTGATTTACCAGAAGTACCTTTTATCCCATTAGAGGAGAGAGATAGCCATAGTAAACGCCTTTATTATCACTACTCTACTGACGAAGCTAATTTAAATGAGACTGATATACGTCGAATGCGTCATGGTTATTACGGCTCAATAAGCTATATAGATGACAAAGTTGGCGACATCATGTCAGCTTTGGAAAGCTCTGGAGAATTAGAAAACACCATTGTTATTTTTACGGCGGATCATGGCGATATGGCTGGGGAAAGAGGGATGTGGTATAAGAAAAACTTTTTTGATCATTCACTTCAGGTCCCTCTTATTGTTACTGCCCCAAAAATCTTTTCAGCAAAGTATGTGGATAACGTTGTTTCTCACCTAGATTTTTTGCCTACCTTTGCAGCTATGTCTGGTTGTTCTGATTCTGATATTTTAGAAACAAATGGGGCAAATCTTATGGGGCTTTTGTCAGGTGAAAGTGATCTTGCAGATCGTCCCGTCAGAGCAGAGTATTTAGCTGAAGGTGTTTTTGACCCAGTATTCATGATACGAAACTCAAAATATAAATTTATTTATTCAAAAAACGACATTAGTACCCTTTATGATATGGAGAATGATCCCAAAGAGCTCAATGACCTTTCTCAGAGTGAAGAGCATAAGGGGCTAATTGCAGAATATCAAAAAGATGCTGACAGTTATTGGGATAATGAATCTCTAAAACAAAGAATAATTATTGATCAGAAGCGTCGAAAGCTCGTATTTGAGGCTCAAAAGCATGGAGAATTTCCAAAATGGGATTATCAACCATTTGAAGATGCCTCCAAGCAATATGTTCGCGCTGGAATATGGACAACTGTAGCAGAAGCAGCCGCCTATTTAGCACCAAAAAATCCTGTGGAAAAATAAACAAAAGAAAATTGATTTTATAATAAGATCAATGTTTTACGTGTAATAGCTCAGATCTGATCTGATCTGATAGTTGCCTCATTTTTTAACAGGTTTCTGTCAGTTTAGGTCTGAGTTAAATTCTTTTCATCCCAGATCGCTTTCCATCAAGTAGTGTCTCTGGTGGTATCCTTCCACAACACATTTTTCCTTGATGAGTTCGGCCATTATTGTAATAGACCATCTATTCGTCCAGATCTTTTTGCAAAGCATCTAGACTGTCGTAAAGCTTCTTGCGAAACGTTACTTGATAAAGCTCTTTTAAGATCGCTTTATGGAATCTCTCACAGATGCCATAAGTTTGAGGCGACATAGCTTTTGTCTTGGTGTGATTTATATCGTTGGTCGCGAGGTAATTAGCCTTAATCACAAAAAAATTAAAGTAACAGTGGGTGATTTATTAATTGATCATGAAAAGAACTTTAATGAAAATTCAAAGTTCATATCTGGACAAATGATGGGGCAACGCTCAGACTTTTATCAAGGCCTGAGCGTTAGTAGCGTTAGAGTTCGATTTCAATATCACTTTTAACGCGAGTACAACAGGAAAGTACATAGCCTTCTGCGATTTCTTCTTTTGAAATACCACCATTATGATTCATGTCGTATTCACCGTGGACGACTTTCACTCGACACGCGCCGCATATGGCAAGACCAGAAGCTTTAGAAACATTGACACCTGCTTCTGCTTCATTGAGCGTCAAATCGAACCTGACTTCATACATTATATTCATTTCTGGAATACGCAACATGATCAGGTCTTTTGGCTGCTGATTTTCGATTTCTGCCTGATCAGCGTGTTTTTCTGCACGCTCCACATCTTTAGTCGGAGTCTCTCCAAAGGATTCTTAATGGTAGTACTTCATACTAAAAGCAAACGTAATCACGTCATGGGGTTCAGGGATGATCTTGGCTCATCTTACAAGATGACGACCGTTACTCCAGATTTGAGTATTCATCGGATTCATGAAATCGGATGTATTAAAATCGTTTATTAGTTTTCCATAATTAAAGCTCTTTGCCTGCTTGCCATTGTTTCCAGCGCATTGTCATGTTTGCGCCAATAGACAAAAAAGGTTCAGGAGGTAAGCGTTTGGGTTGGTCATGATCTAAAAACCTATTAAGTAGATCCGATTGTCCTAGAGCAGCTTGTTCAGCTACGGCGATGCCAGCAAGGGTGCCTTTCACTGTGCCGAGCCCATTTTGACAACAGGCTGACCAAATTCGATCTTCAAGCTCACCAAACGCAGGCATAGAGTTTAGCGATAGGCATAAACGGCCGCCCCAACGGTGCTCCATCTCGACGTTGGGCAGCATAGGGAATCGCTCTTTGAAAGATCGATCCTGTATCACCTGTGCGCGACGTAGATCTGCATCCGGTGCTTCAAGGGATTGATTAAGAGTCGCTAAATTGCGAATAATAATACGATCACCGCTACCCGAATAGTTGGATATTTTACGCACCGTAGTGCCAATTGGATCGGCGGGTAATATACCCCAATCTGTTTCACCACCTAATTGGTCGAGCTCGGTAGCTGATAATTTGCGTGTCATGGACGCATAAGTGAAGACATGCAACAACTGTTTTGGAAAAAATCCAAAAGATTGAATATGCCCATTCACGGCCAAAATGACCTGTTTGGCACGTACAGAGCCTGAAGGGGTGCGCAGTGTGTGTTGTTCGCCCGTTTTCAGTTCTATCACGGGCGAATTTTCATAGATGGACACACGATTACGCAGGCCATGTGCAAGGCTGCGAATGTACGCAGCAGGCTGAACCATCGCCCCACCTTCTGTTTGCAATCCTTGAATATAGAACGGTGACCCGGTGAGTGCGTGCATTTGCTGTGCATTTTGCAGCGTATAAGGCTCCCCAATCTCAGCAAGATGCTGGGCGTAGCTGTGTAGGTGTTTGACCCCTTGTTGAGTAGCTGCACCGGTAATTTTACATGAGCGCGTGAACACGGCTTTGGGCATACCGTACTCTAGGGCGGCTTGCTCTGCGAAATCGATGGCATAACGATTCAAATATATGTTGTTTAAATCACTGTTGCTGTGACCGGCATAGGTATCCGAATTTAACTCATGAGGTAAGTCGATCATAAAGCCGCTGTTGCGCCCAGCAGGTCCCTCGGCAATGGATTTAGCTTCCACTATTGCAATGGTTTCGTCATTCGGTAGTAATTGTGCCAACCGGCGAGCCGCGGATAACCCTGCCCACCCCGCGCCCACAATTAACCAATCTACGCTGATTGATTGATCCAGCGTAGGGTAACCTTTATCGGCCGTTATGATGCTGTTCCAAGCTGCTGGACCGGGGTCTTTCGGGAGTCGCGTAATTTTTTTATGTGTCATATCCAATCCCACTATTTAAGCAATAGCACTACGCCCCACTTTAGTATGCAAACTTGAAGAGGGGCGAACTCATTGCGAACCGATCCTCGGTCATTAATCGATTGCGCCGTCCACCACATTGTCACTTAAATCGATCCAAATGGTTTTAAGCTCTGTGTATTGATCATGGGCATGAATGGAGTTGTCTCGACCACCGAAGCCCGATTGTTTGTAGCCACCGAAAGGTGTCGTGATATCGCCTTCGCCAAAGCAGTTGACCGTTACAGTGCCCGCTTTGATGGTTTGCGCTGCACGAATCGCTTTCTTAGCGTTTGCGGTGAACACGGAGGCCGCTAAACCATAATCGGTATCGTTAGCAACGAGCAGGGCTTCTTCGTAGCTATTGACCGTGATCACAGATAGTACGGGACCAAAAATTTCCTCACGAGCTAGTTCATCGGAGTTGGCGACGCCATCAAAAATGGTTGGTTGTATGTATACGCCGTTTTCGGTTTCCCCCCCAATTATTACCGAGTAACCTGCGCGTTTTCCTTTGTCCAAATAACCGACGACTTTATCGAAATGGCCTTTATCAATCATGGCTCCTAACGAATTTTGAGGGTCTAGCGGGTTGCCTATCTTCCATTTACGAGCGTGCGCTTTAATGCGTGTTATCAAGGCATCCTTAACGCCTGCTTGGACAATAAGACGAGATCCAGCGGAACAGTTCTCGCCCATGTTCCAGAATGCTGCGGCACACACTTGCTCAGCAACATAATCAAGGTTTTCAGCATCATCTAATACTATGCATGGATTCTTCCCACCCATCTCCAATACGACTTTTTTCATATTGGAGTCTGCTGCGTAATGCAAGAAGCGGCGTCCCGTGTTCGTCGAGCCTGTGAATGTAACCATGTCAACATCCATGTGTAGCCCTAGTGGTTCGCCTACTTCTGCGCCGCCGCCGGTGACGATGTTTAAAACGCCTCGTGGTAATCCAGCTTCTATCGCCAGTTCAGCAACGCGTAAAGCCGTTAAAGACGTTTGCTCCGCGGGTTTAATGATCATAGAGCACCCGGCCGCCAACGCTGGGGCGATTTTCCACACCAACATTAACAAGGGGAAATTCCACGGTAAAACCGCGCCAACCACCCCAACGGGTTCTCGAACGATCATGGAAATGGCATCGGAGCCTACCGGTGCGGTTTGATCATAAAGTTTATCGGCTAATTCAGCATGCCAGTTCATGATGTGAACGAATTCTTCAATGTCTAGATTTTCACAATCGCTGATTGGCTTGCCAGAATCCAAACTTTCCATTACCGCTAATTCGTGGCGATTACGTAGCACAAGCTTGGACAATTTAATCAATACAGCTTTGCGTTCACTGGGGTGCAAGGTGCTCCAACGACCGTCTTCAAATGCCTCGCGCGCTTTTTCTACAGCAAAGTCCACATCTTCTTTGGCGCACGCGGCTATGTCGGCTAAGTGCTCATTCGTCGCCGGGTTGATCGTGGCAAATGTCTTGCCCGATGTGGCTGGACGATATTTACCGTCAATAAAGGCCATAGACGGTAACGTTATAGAGGCCGCAATAGCTTGATATTCTTGCAAAGTCAGTACGTTAGACATGTTTAAGCTCCCGCTTTTTTGTTGGCTTTTGCTGAGGAATTTTGTGCTGGGGTATCGTCAAGAATACTGGCAATAGTGGTTTTCAATGTTCGTACGACTTGAGCCATTTGACGTTTATCGTCTTTGTTTAATTCCCGAAGAGGGCGTCTTACCGTACCGGAGAAGCGACCATCCAAGGTTACGCCGTACTTAACGGATTGAATAAATTTTCCGCCTTGTTCCAAGACGCGCATAAGCGGCATCATGGCTGACATAATGCGGCGACCCTTTACAAAATCGTTTTCGACAACACAAGCTTGGTATAGGGCAATGTGCTCTTTTGCTAAAAAATTTGACCCTGCGCAGACCCAGCTGCGTGCGCCCCATGCAAAGAACTCAAGAGCTTGGTCATCCATGCCACAGGCTGTTTGAATGTGTGGATAGTCGCGAACCATCATGTGAAGACGGTTAATATCGCCTGAGCTTTCTTTAATGCCACAAAAGTTTATGGATTGGCCTACTCGGTCTAAGAATTCAGCTTCCATATTGACGCCCATGCGGTCAGGGTAGTTGTAAAGCATGATCGGCATGTCGGCTACGCGATCAATGGCTAAGGCATGCAGTGCGAGTTCTCGCTGAGTAGGAAGCGAATATGGAGGGGTGGCTACGAGAAGTACATCCGCGCCATTTTTTGCCCCAGCCTCTGCCAGTTTCAAGGATTGGTTAGGGTCTAAAGAGCCCGTACCGAAGATAATCTGAGTTTGGTCTCCAACGGCTTCTCTCGCTAGGGTTAGCAGTTGAACACGCTCATCGTGGCTTTCAACGTAATATTCGCCGGTTGTTCCGCCAATCATTAAGCCGTTGACGCCCTCACTGACCAAATGTGAAACGTGCGTCTGGTAGGCGTCAAAATCGATCGAGCTGTCGTCTCGAAATGGTGTGATGACTGGGGTGTAAATGCCTTCAAATTTCATTCTAATCTCTCACTTTTACGTTAGGTTATTGCGACTCAGGCAACGAATTTTTCAGGTGTTTAATCGTCTTTCGTGACAAAATATTACTTACTTATTAGAGGTCTTCACAATCAACTTTTTATCGGTATCTAGCCTAACGTCTAGTTATCAATAACCTTTTAAACCGAAGTTTGAGATGCTTTAATGGCTTTTTTGAGAGAGTTTTCGAGGTATGTGTTTGAAAATTTAAGGAGTAAACAGCAATATGGCGGAAGAAAAATATTGTGAGGCAAAAAAATGCGGCCATTTGGCCCGCATTTTGTAAAGGGAATATAAAAGGAGATTAACTCAAACGGTTTTTCATGGTTTCGCAGTACCAATCAACAAACTGACAGACGCCATTTTCAGCGGTGTCAGAGAATGGACCGGGTTTGTACGCTGGGGATCGAACACCGCGGAAAGTTTCTTCAACCAATTGACGGTCTTGGTCATTGGTCGCAATCCACACTTTGGTAAGATCATCCAATTGGTGATTTTGGCCCTCTACAGCGTCTTTAGGCACCAGCTACTTGGTCGTAACCAGTGTTTCTCCCGAACTTAACGGCAGCACGCGAAAGCTTAAGGCGTGATCGCCTAAAAAATGGTTCCAGTTATTGGGGTATAAGAAGTGCAACAATGCGCCTATGTCTTCAACCCCCGAGTCGTCCAGTCGGCCGTTGACCGCAGGCGCACCAGACATGGTGCAACTGACCGCTTTGGCTGACAGCGGTATACGTGTCATACGGAAAATACCGTCTTTGGCCATTTCTAAACGACTGGGCAATCCTGCGGCTTCGCACTTGTCCCAATGGGCGGTCAGTTCTGGGTCTTCTGCGCCGCCAATGCCCGCTACCGATAAGTTCTCGACGAACGAATTAAGCAATTCTGGGTGGCTACCATCGCAGTGGTAACATTCGCGATTGTTTTAAAAAACAAGCTTCCAGTTACCTTTCTCGATTAAGTTGGACTCAAAGGCGACTTTACAGCTGTCTAAATTATGAGGCACTGTAAAGCGTCCCATGACGTCGCAAAAGTCTTTAAAATCAGGGGCTTCATCGGCCACACAAACATAGATGTAGCCGTTGATGGTTTCACAGTGCAGAGACTGAAGCCCATGTTCTGAGGCGTCGAAGTTTTCGCCCATATTGCCTGCAAATAAAAGCTTGCCGTCTAGGTCAAACGTCCACTTATGGTAAGGACAGATGAGTTTTGCGCTCTTGCCTTTTAGCACTCTGGCAGATGCGAGAGCCACGGTGGCGCAAAAGGCGCGTACTTCGCCTTTTGCGCCACGAACAATCATGACAGGATACAGGCCAACTTGTAGAGTGATGTATTCACCAGGCTTTTCAATTTCAAATGTATGCCCGGCAAAAATCCATTCTTTATGCCAAATTTGCGCTAGATCCTGCTGGAAGACACCTTCATCAGTATAAAGCTCACGGCTTAGAGCGTGTCGTGGTTTGCGCTCAGTGATTAAATCTAAGGTAGTCTTTTAGCTAATCATTAATGTACTCCTTAATATCTAATATCGGTAGAATGTCCTAACGCAATGACTGATGAACGTTAGAGTAATCTAGTTCCTCCGATGTGGCCTCTTTAAGCTTATAAAAATAAGGCGATGTTGACTGGCAGCACCATTGATAGCTGGCTCCAATAGGATGTCCTAGCTTAAGTTTATGAGTGACCTAAAAAGTCGTAAAGCGATCTTTTCTAAGGGAGATGGACAACCTCAGGTTATGGAAGTATCTCTTGATGATCAACAAAGAGAAAGACAAATTTCGTAAAAAAATCATTTTAAATTAATATGTTACGATGCGGGATAGAGGCTTGCGTAGATTTTTTTAAAAATCAGAAGAGTCTTTTTTCGATGTCTCTTGTGAGGTGTCAATGGGATTTTAAAATTGACTTTAAACAAACGATACTATTAATTTGCACCTAATCGAGGCGATTAAATTGATAAGAGAGGCATCCTGTTATGTCTGGTTTTCACGAGTATGTGCAAAGTTTAGATTTCAACGATATTCCTGAATCGGCACAGTTATTAGTAAAAAATTCTTTGCTAGATACTTTGAGCATAATAGCTACATCAAAAGGTAATAACACAAATACTACAGTGAGAAAATTTGTCTCAGAGCATTATCCAAAAGGGCAGCATGAGGCACGCATTGTATTTGATGGACGTGCAGTTTCTCCTTTAGGGGTGGCTTGGGCAGGTGGGTTTGCAGCTGATAGTTTAGACGGCCATGAAGGTCACTTTTTATCCAAAGGTCATGCTGGTGCAACAGTTGTTCCAGGGCTGTTGGCGTTAGTCGATGCGTACCGAGATCAAGGCAGAACTGTAAGTGATGAAGCGTTTTAGATCTGATTACGCAAACTTCCTAGCGACAGTCAGTATTCTGACGCCAGCGAAACCAATACAACCTAGGCAATACGTCGCAGGTGATGAGACAACTAATATAGGAGCAACTTTAGAGTGGATTACATTGGTCATATGCTGAGCTCAGGGCGATTAGCGTTGGATCTTGCCTTGTATTTGATGCTGCCTATAACCGTGATTATGGGGGGCATTATGGCGGTGTTTGATCATCGCGGTGTCTTGAAAAAAATCTCAACCGTTTTATCGCCTGTATGCGCGTTATTTGGCGCCTCAGGATTAAGTTTGATCGCCTTATCTAAAATTCTGTTCGTCAGTTCAGTGGCGCCGTTACCCACCTTAGGTAAGCTTGATCAACAAGAGCAAGACAATCGAAAATTGGCGGCGTCACTGGCGTTAGTATTGACCGCGACACAGGGTAATATTTCGTTCCCAATGGTGGCGTACGGCCTAGATTTGAGTGTCTTGCTTTCGTCATCATTGATTGGCGGAATATTAGCCTCTGCGGTGACCTATTATGTCTTTGCTGCAGGTCTTGAAAAAGATGTAGTCAAAGTCCCACCGGTTAGCGAACATGGCGTTCCAGCACCGCGTAAAACAGTCGTTCAGTCGCTCTCAGAAGGGGGGATGGAAGGCATGAAAATCGCTGTGAATATGATCCCAATGCTGATCATTACGTTGTTTTTATTAGCGGTTCTGAAAGAGTTAAATGTTATTAGTTGGTTAACTAGCTTTCTTTCTCCTGCTTTTTCAGCGATTGGATTACCCAGCTCGGCAGCCCTACCGGTTATCACCAAATACATCGCGGGGGGCACAGCGTATATGGGTGTCATGATTGATCAAATTGAGCAGGGCAATATCAGTGTACGAGACATTAATATTATTGCCGGTTTGGCCAGCAACCCGGTGGATTTAGTGGGCATCGCCATTTTTTCTGCGATAGGCCCACGTATAGGTAAAATATTTCGTATTGCCTTAATGGGCGCAATGGTGGGTTTGGTCGCACGAGCCATCATTCATATTGTATGGTTCAACTAAGGAACATGCGAATAAGTCCCTCTCATGAGG
>TARA_R110001606_G_scaffold73331_1_pt1 | contig 14471 bp, 26 predicted proteins | sample TARA_R110001606 | Tara Oceans TARA_R110001606 (sample SAMEA4398315) | marine metagenome | biome: Polar Biome; feature: [SRF] surface water layer (ENVO:00010504); material: water (ENVO:00002006), including particulate matter (ENVO:01000060) such as... | depth 5 m | reverse complement strand
AACTCTCTCTCCTCAAAGTCCATTTAATCTCTCCGTATTAATGCGGTCAATCATTTCGTTGACCTCGTTTCGGTACTCTTCCAGCTTGGTTTGCCGGTGCTCCTCGTTCATCATGGCAAGCAGATGCGTTTGATTCACTAGTAATTGTGTTTCAATCCCAGAGTTCGGGTCGAGTATTTGCTTAGCAATCTTATCCTTCGCATAAAGGATGGAGGTATGGTCTCTGTCAAGCATTGAGCCAAGCTTTGGCAAGCTGTAGCCTGTGTGTTTGTAGCCCAAGTAATACATGATGTGTCTCGGTTTAACCAAGCTTGACTGTCTGCGTCGGCTTAACAGCTCCTCGCGGTCTATGTCGAACTGCTCACACACTCCTTTGATTAATGATGATAAGCTATAGCGTTCAAGCTTTGGCATGATTAGGTCTGATTCTTCTTTGATTTCAAATGTCAGCATTGGTATTGTCCTTAATAATTTTTTCAACGATATAATCTGGCACGATCAGCACCCACTTCGGGGAACCTTCCTCGTTTTGACCGAGCTTGAACAGCGCAACATCTCGATTCTTTAAGACCGTGAAGGGGGAGGGGAAGCCCTTCTCTTTGCGGTATTTAACTTCGGTGATGTAGTCCTCTCCTCCAATGGTCACGACCAGGTCGCCAGAGTATTCACCTCCAAGCGCACCCGATAGCGGTTGCTTACGCACCTTGATGCCCCACTCTTTGAACAGCTTCACGAAATAGTTCTCGTGATATGTTCCCTTCTGTTTACTTTTACTAGTCATTGTCGATACCTTTGTTTCTCTCATCAACCTTATGTCTGATGGCTTCTAATTCTGTAAGTGTATTGAGACCAAAACATTCTTCAGTGTTCCATTCTTTTACAGCGACCCTTTCAAATAAGTCGCATAAGCTATTCAGCATGTGCATAGCTGTGTCGTATCTACCTTTATCCATCGTATTGCTCCTCTAGCTTTGCCATCACATAACAAATCTCTTCCCATTGTTCATCGTTTGTTGGGTGTCCTTCTGGTATGCATTTTTCACGGTAATCGTGTAAGGCGTTCCATATTACTTTCAAAAGATGTTTCATTGCTAAATTCCAAAACGTTTTTTCTGTAAATGTATTTGTCATGTCTCTACTCCGTATTCTCTGATTGGTTTCGCAAACTCTGCCAGGTAGCAGGGGTCGCACAATATCTGATGCTCCTCTGGTTCAATGCGGGTCAGCTGCATGACCCAGTTGTCATGTAGTAATCCGCACTTGCCACACTGTTGTGGCTGAACCGTGTTCTTCTTACTCCTCTTACCCAAGGTTTCGTTTCTCCCAATAGGAGATTGCTTTACTTACAAACACTCCACGTTTGAACGCTGGGTTGTCTTGCTCTAGCATATCAGCTAGGCGCTCAGCATCTGTTGGTGTTGATAGTAGGGGGCCTACTTGTTCTGCTAAGAACTCGTAGTGCCGACGAAAGAACATTGTGTTTTGTGTCATGTTTATCTCCATTCCCTGGGGTGAACTACCCCATACTTTTCTTCGTGTGCGTCACTTGATTCGATATACTTTTTACCGAACTCGATTAGGTGTCGTCGAACATTGTGATATATCAACTCTGACACTCTCCCTCCCTCATCAAATTCATTGAGAGTTTGTGGGTCTGTTGCATACAAAACAGCCAAGACATATAGATGGTCATTTTGTGGTGCAACATTCTGAACCGCTTCCAATACTTTTAGGTGGCTCATATCATTTTTTAATCTGCCCTGTCGTAACTGGTCGAGCATCATATCTTCTAGGTCTGATAGTGATGGTGTCATGTTTCTACTCCTTTACATGATTAAGCGGCTTTATCTACCGCAGTTTGGTTGTAGTTGTTGAGGTGCTTCATTGCTTTTTCTGCATCTGCCATAGCCTTCATAATAACTCGTGGGTTATCGTAGATTGCTTGACGCCAGGAGTTTAGATACTTGGCGTGGTCTGCTGTTGGTGTCTTGGCTATACCCAAATGGGCGGACATCAGCACAGAAGTTAGCTCTGCTACAAGCTCCTCGTATGCGTATGACTTCTTGTCGTAGTTGTTTGGGAATCTATCCAGGCGTGACTTGTGTCCTGTCCAGTGTGCGTGTTCATGCAACATCGTTGCGTAATAACTTTGGGTAGCGGTAGCATCCTCTGTGTCAATGAATGCCTTTGCTGGCGGCATCATTATGTAGTCTTCTACTGGATCATAGAAGGCTCGACCACCACCAGTCTTTACAACAGATGGTATGCTTTTGATGAATGCATCGACAGCATTTAGTGTATGAACTTCATTTACTTTTTCCTTGAGAATGTCTGGCTCATAGCCAGCAAGTTGTTCGGCATTGAACACTCGGCTCAATCGCATGACGTGGTAGTCATCAGCATCTTGTCGTTCTATCTTAGAGTAGAACATTGAGAAGGCTTCTGACTTCTGTCCCTTGTCTACTTGTTTGCCAAGGGCTTCCCATTGTTTGTATGTGCCCCATTCGTTTGATGTGTATCCAGCATTAGCACCCTGAATCCAAAGGCCAAACACATTGGCTCCAGTGTATTGTTGTTGGCGTGATGGATTGTATGGGATGCCACCGCCTTGCCCGATCCAGGGCTTTGTCCAGTTGGTTCCATGTTCTTCCATCAGCTGTTCGATTTGCTTTGCAATCTTATTTACAAAGTCTCTTGTAGTAAACTTAGTCATTGCCCCAATCCTTTTCATCTTCTTCATTTCTATATGCTTCTTTATACAAACTGATTTCATCCTCAGTCATATCTTCAGCACGGACACGATGCCCCTTGTAGGTTCCATTGGGCCACCAGTGTGGATTGCATGGCCGACCATAGTATTTGTCGGCACTGCCTCGATCAGCAGGTGAGCCGTGCGTTGGGAATTTGATTTCATGTATTGATTTCATTTTATACTCCTATAAATAGTTGTCATATTCAACGCCCCTGCGCTCATAGACTAGCGTGAAGCCTCCAGCATCAGCAGCTATTAACCTGACGATTGTCGTTGTTCTCTCGTGAGCGTCGCAGTATTCATCTTCCTGGAACTTTTCTTCGAGCAACAGGTCAATGTCCTTGTCTTCGTAATACTGTTCTTCTTTGAGGAAATTTGTTAATGCCTCAACGGTTTCAAAATAGAAGCTCTCGCTTTCATTAAAACGTCTCATTTCATCCTCCTAATACATAGCTAATCATTAGAACTAAATAGACTACGGATATGATTACTCCGACTTGAAGTGCTGTAAAAATTATCTGATTCATTTCATTCTCCTATGATAACGCACTGCGTATAACTAACCCCGCAACTGCGGCGGCGGTTAGATACACTGAGACCACGACGGCCATTGAATATACTAATTTCATTTTGAGTTCCCTTTTCTCCCCACCATTACTAACAGCTTCAGACGGGGGCTGCAATAGTTTATTGGCACCGACATAAAAAAAGGAGGGGGACTTGCGTCCCCGCTCCAGTCTTTCTAGTCTGCGATGTTCTCGAGGACTTGGTGGGCTGCGTCTCGCGCTACCTTTGCACCATATAGCTGCATCTCCATGCGCTCTGCCCACTGTTTGGCTCGCTCCAACCCTGTGCTGTATACTTTGTGCGGGTCTGTAAGCTGTTCGCGTTCTTGCTGCTCGTTGATGGCTCGCTGTATAAACTCTGCCTCCAGAAGCTTCTCTTGCGCCTCGGCTGCTTTGCCTACTTGGAACTCGTAGTCTTTATCTGAGCGCCACACTTCGTTCTCTGCTTTGCGTGCCCTGGCATACCCCAGGCTGCCATCGGCTGCGTTCGGGTATACTGCATCGATGTAAGCGCGAAGCGCGTCAGCGGCTACTTGTACGTTGCCTTCGTATGCTTTAAGTTCGTTAGCTGCTTTTTTGTTCAAAGTTACTTTAGTCATATCTAATATCCTTCTATGATATATTACTTACTACTTATTCTATAGAGGCTCATCCTCTACATCTCTCTCTCTAGCATGGAATTTTGAGGTGTCTAGGACCGAAGGCCAGCTCCGCTGGGGCTACTAATCGCTCGCGCATTCCATGAGGGTTAAGCGTTAGTTGACAGCCAGCAGGGTAAAGGCGTTGTGTGTTGTATAAGGAACCGATTAGTTGCATCCTAGACTCCTCACAATTCCATGATAGTCTGCTTGAGTTGAGAGAGTGCCGGTCTCCCCTGAACGCGTGACGATGCGCCCGCAGCCCAAGGGGCGAGGACGCTTAGAGGAACTAGTAGTGAAGGGATGATCAGGTGCTGATTTAAGGCAAAACGTGCAGTAGCTTGTGTAATGGCCCCCTCGAAGGGGGGCATTATGCAACCAGCAGCGCAACGTGAAACGAGGCGTAGCCTAGTGTTATACGGTGTTGCAAAATTGCCACTTGATTTATGTTGACGAACCCTCTTAAACTCCGCTTAGGGAAACACCTTAGTGTTTATCTATAGGATTATGTTACTCACATAGGATGGTAGTATGGCTAATAGCATTGCTAAATTGGATAGTGGATTAACTGCAAAGCAGGAGGGGTTAGTGGAACACCTCGTAGCAAATGGCGGAACGATAAAAGATGCAGCGCACGCTGCTGGTTATGCGGAAGGTGAGAGTGGAAGAGTAAGTGCTTCCAAAGCTTTAGCCTTACCTCATGTTCAAGCTTATATGATGCAAAGGATACGGGATGAGTTAGGTACACGAGCTACCCTAGCTCTCTCTACAGTGACTAACCTAGCACGCACAGCTAAGAGTGAGTACGTTCAGCTTGAGGCGAGCAAGGATCTGCTGGATCGTGCAGGATTAAAGGCCCCAGATAAGCACATGCATCTACACGCGGGCGATATTAAGGTAGAGATTGATCTCGGTTGAGGGGGTGGGGGGGAAAAAGTGGTAGGGTATGCTTGCCAGGTGGACCCATACAAACATTTCTTCTTCTCAAGGCTCGTAAAAAAAGGTAATATGCTGACATGAGTGATTTAATACAACGAGCGTATAACACAGCAGAACAGTCTTTGATTAAGAATGGGAAGCTAACTAACGCAGAGGCACCGCCTGAACTCCTTGCTTATTTAAGGGAAGGTATGCGCGACTACCCTGGTGCCAAGTATCTAAAGGGTGGGAAGTTTCCTTATGACCTTCCAAAATTTATGGAACAGATAGAGGTTCGGTATGGTGAGGACAGAGAGATGTCTCTTCACTATAAGGACTTTGTTAATCTAACCATCCCTACCTTTGATGATGATATGGGTAATATACCAGAGGTTGAGTATTCCGATAATCCTTTGCTGGATGCTGGCCCATTGTCGAGTCGGCGTTATCGTCGCCTTCAGGACGAGCTGAAAAATTTATTTGTTTACCCTACAGCTCGTGACCCAGGCAAGCGTTTCACTCAAGAAGAGATAGATCAGATTAACGGAGTGCAGCCAAAGGTAAAGGCTGAGTAATGTCGTTAGATCCGAGATTAAAACGAGCAGGGGTGAGGGCGTTTAATACGCCCAAGGCCACTCCAGACCACAAAACAAAATCACATATTGTAGTTGCTAAAAAGGGTGATACAATCAAGACTATACGTTTTGGTGAGCAGGGTGCTGAAACTGCTGGCTCACCAAGTGCAGGAGAGTCGGAAGAGATGAAGGCGAAACGTAAGTCTTTTAAGGCGCGGCATGCGCGTAACATAGCCCGTGGTGTGCTGTCTGCTGCTTATTGGGCCAACAAAGTTAAATGGTGAATTAAATGGCTAGAGAATTAACTAAAGCGGAACTGAGAAAACGTGTATACGCGCGGCTAGATAGAGGTCGCGGCGCGGCGAATAACCCTGACATGGGGGAGTTCAGTGAAGGTGCAGTGAATGATGATCCAGAGTATAACGCGAAACGAACCAAAGAATTTCGTAAACGTGCCGATGCAAAAGCCAGCAAGGGCGCTAAAAACGCAAGAGAGATGAACGCAAACGCAAGGCAAAGAACCTTGCGGAGTTTGGTCAGTAAGGCTTCTGATATTGGTAAGCTCGCTAAATCAGATATTAGAACGATTAATTCCTTGGCAACTTCTGCCGCAAACGAATACAAGGACACCACCTCAAAGGATGCGATACAAAAGGCTTTGAAGGCTACTCCTGCACCCAAAGGTCTTCTTTCTGTTGTTGCTCGCAGTGCTGGGATTTTAGGAGCCGCCGTTACCATGAATGAGTTTCGCAAGGTTCATAAACAAATTACAGATAACCCGACTAAAAAATACGGTGGCCAAACTCTTTTTAAGATTTTGACGAAGGATTAAAAATGCCTAACGTAGCTGGAAAGAAATACCCATACACCTCTGCTGGCATCAAGGCTGCACGGAAAGCAGCTACCAAGAAGAAGCAGCAAAAAAAATCTATGTTGAAGGAGTATAAGAAGTGAGCAAGTTATATAAGATTGATGGTTCCGAGTATATCGGTAAAGACACAGTATCTACTCCTGATGGCCGCGCTCATTCAGGTAAGACGTTTAATCGTGATAGTGAGCGTTTGTTTACTACCGAAGAGCTTGCTGATCGCGGCATTGCGCCAGTAGCTCATGTTGTTGAGAAGCGTGTGCAGAAAGTTAAAACTAAAAACACTCCTACCTCTCTCCGCAAGCTAGGCACTGAGGCTACAGACTAATGGCTGTTAATGCTGCTGGAAACTATACCAAGCCTGGGATGCGGAAGAGTTTGTTCAACCGCATCAAAGCTGGCGGCAAGGGTGCAGCTCCTGGTCAGTGGTCTGCGCGTAAAGCTCAGATGCTTGCCAAGCAGTATAAGGCCAAGGGTGGGGGTTACCGATGAAACCTTCTCAGAAGTCTCTGGTTGCCTGGACTAAACAGAAGTGGCGCACTAAATCTGGTAAGCCTAGCACTCAAGGCTCTGAAGCCACAGGTGAACGCTATCTGCCAGAGAAAGCCGTTAAAGCTTTAAGCAGTGAAGAGTATGCTCGCACTACAGCCAAGAAACGTGCTGCCCGTCGCGCTGGCAAACAAATATCACAGCAGCCCAAAGATGTTGCTAAGAAAACTAAGGCGTACAGAACATGAGTATTCCCTATCGCTCCATGACAAAGAACTCCTTTGGTGAGGACTTCCGCTTGCAGGTTGCTCGCGGTCAGATCGAGGGGCATAGGGTTCTAAACATTTTTGGGTTTCATACATCTGTTGGAAGCTCCTTTATTACACCCTGGGAGTTAGCTGGGGCTGGTACTCAGTATGTTGTTCCCACTTCCCCCACTACTATGACGGTTCAGAGCACTTCCGCATCCGACGTAAACATTGGTGTTCTGATCCAGGGGCTAGATTCTGATTACAATGAAGTTAGCGAAGTAATCCTAACTAACGGTACTACTTCTGTGACTACCTCGAATACCTACTTTAGAATTAACAAGCTCATTCAAGTAGGTGGTCTTGCTGTAGGAAACATTAGCATAACTGACAGTGGCATTACTTACGGACAAATCAATGCGGGTGTTGGCACAAGCCAGATGGCCCAGTGGACTATTCCTGCTAAACATTCTTTTTATATTGATCGAATTAGCGGTTGGTCCGCCACGGCCAACGGAAGCAAGTATCTCGTATTTAGAAACCGTTCTGATGTAGACGGCGGGGCAGTTACTTCGTACAGTACTGGTGAAGCAACATTTACTAATAATTTTGAAGTTATCCGACAGACTCCATTTCGTATTGGAGAAAAGACTACACTGCGTTTTGATGCTAAGTCTAGCTCTGGTTCTAATGAAGTTTCTTACGCAGTAGAGGGTATATTAATTCAAGAAGAGGAGTAGTTATGAGTTTCTTACATACAGTTAATGCGAAGGAGCGTGGTATGCTCCGAACCATTGTTAAGCGTGTTCACATGAAGCACCACCCAGAGTATATGGTCACAGACTATGAGGCAGATAAGATTATCTCAACTATCGCACCAGATACTGTTGAGCGTCTGATCAGAGTCGGAACGGATCATAAAATTGACAACCTTTAAGTATAAACCAGACGGCGAAGTCTTAAAAGCATTTATGAAGGACGATACGTTCTTTCGTGGTATCCGTGGCCCTGTTGGTTCTGGTAAGTCAGTTGGTTGCTGCATTGAAGTATTTCGCAGGGCATTAGCCCAGGAGAAGAACGATGAAGGTATCCGAAGGTCTCGTTGGGCTATTATTAGGAACACTAATCCTCAGTTGCGTACTACAACTATCAAGACCTGGTTGGATTGGTTCCCAGAAGATGTATGGGGAAGATTCCAGTGGTCAGTACCTTATACGCACCACATCAAAAAGAACGATTTAGATTTAGAGATTATCTTTCTTGCTCTCGATAGACCAGAGGATGTAAAGAAGCTACTGTCGTTAGAGCTTACTGGCATCTGGATCAACGAGGCTCGTGAGCTTCCTAAGTCTATTATTGATGCGTGTACTATGCGCGTAGGTCGTTTCCCCTCTATGCGAGAAGGTGGCCCTACCTGGACTGGGGTTATTGCCGATACCAACGCTCCTGAAGAAGATCACTGGTGGCCGATTATGTCTGGTGAGGTTCCCGTCCCAGATCATATCTCTGCTGATGAGGCTCGCATGATGGTGAAGCCAGATAACTGGAGCTTCTATACCCAGCCTCCTGGCATGAAAGAAGTTAAGGATAAAGAGGGTAACTTGCAGGATTATGAGTCTAGCAAGGAAGCGGAAAACCAGAAGAACATGCTTGGTACTTACTACTCCAACCTTATCCGAGGTAAGACAAAGAGCTGGATTGATGTGTATGTTATGAACAAACTAGGTCAGATCAATGAGGGTAAACCTGTATATCAAATGTTCGCGCCCGATATACATATTGCCAAAGAAGAAATACCTGTTGCCTCTGGCGTGCCAGTATATGTAGGCTTGGACTTTGGCCTTACCCCTGCTGCTGTATTCGGACAGAAGGTTCGTGGTCGCTGGCTTCTCCTGCAAGAGATAGTTGCATTTGATATGGGGATCGTGCGTTTTGCTGAACTGCTTCGTGCTGAGATTGCCACCAGGTATTCTGGTTGCGATGTAAACATCATTGGCGACCCTGCTGGTGACTTCAGGGCACAGACAGATGAGAGTACTCCATTCCAAGTTCTGCGCGGTGCTGGCCTTCAAGCTCGTCCTGCTGCAAGCAATGATGTGTCTTTACGCATTGAATCTGTAGCTGGAACTCTTAATCGCATGGTGGAGGGAAAGTCTGGGCTTCTTATAGATCCTCGATGCAAGGAGCTAATCAAAGGCTTTGAGGGTGGATACGGATATAGGCGCATGCAAGTGTCAGGTGAACGCTATGATGACAAGCCAGATAAGAATAGATTCTCTCACATCCACGATGCTTTGCAGTATTTAATGCTCGGCGGTGGTGAGGGTAGGACTGTTCTAAATCAGGGGCAAGTAGCAAGACCATTTACTATGAAGCGAGAGTTTGATATATTTACACGGAAGCCTAAGAAGAATGGCGGATTTTGGAATAGGATGAAGTAATGGCTATTGATCCCAAATATAACATTAAGTCTCCGCAGGAAATTGCTGCGCTTGAGGCAACGATGTCTAAGACGTTTCAACGTGCTGCTAGGTCAAACCTAAGAAGTCAAATAGCCGTAGCTAAAAGAGATCGTGGCTTGTACAATCGTTTTGCTATGACTGATGCAAAAAGACAGGAGCTGTTGGCTTCTGGTTCTGACCCAAGGTCGGTAGATGCGTTAGCCAAACAAAGTTTAATTAATTACGAAAACTTGGTAGACTTAAGGAAACAAAAGAGTGGGTCTGGTCTATCGGGAAGTCTTGCTAATGCCAAGTATCGTTCTTTTGAAGAAAACAAGCCATACTCAGAGTTTATTCTTTCTGAAAAAGACACAGCAGAAAAATTAAAGTCAGAGGTTACGCAACAAGGATCATTGGGAATGATTCGATCTGCGCGACAAAAAGCAATTCCACAACAAGTTGCTAGGCTCAGTCGCAAACGTGGCAACGTAAGTCTTATTTCTGGTGCCTCTGGTGGTGCTGGATTCTTATCGGGATACTTTAAGTAATGGATAAAGCAAAGCACTACATCAAGAAGTACGAAACCGCACTGAGCAATCGGAGCGTTTTCGAAGACTTGTTCCAGGAGTGCTACGACTATGCGCTGCCGCAGCGAGAGGGTTTCTACTACAATGCACCAGGTCAACGCCGTGATGATAGAATCTTTGATGAGACTGCTGTTGTTGGTGTCCAAGAGTTTGCGTCACGCCTACAGTCTGGGCTTGTCCCTAACTTTGCGCGTTGGTCAGACCTTGTGGCTGGCAGTGATGTGCCCGAAGAAGAGCGCGACGAAGTAAACAACGAGCTTGATAAGGTAACTGAATACATCTTTGAAATCCTTGCAAACAGTAACTTTGCCCAAGAAGTGCATGAGTCGTTCATGGATCTTGCTGTAGGCACTGGTTGTTTGCTTGTCGAAGAAGGTGATGCGGTAAATCCAGTTCGCTTTACAGCAATCCCCCTACCTAAAGTAGTTCTTGAAAATGGCCCAGATGATCGCATTGATCATGTGTATCGTGAGCGTGAGCTTCGCCATTCCGATCTACAGATTGCCTACCCAAAAGCAAAGCTGTCTCAAAAGATGATGGAGAAAGCAATCAAGCAGGGTGAGGACAAGTGCAAGGTTATCGAAGTTGTTTGTCGTCTGTATGATAAGCCTAACGTAGAGCGTTACGGCTATTACGCTATTGATAAAACAAATGGCGAGACTATCTTTGAAGACATCTTTGAAGGTGTAGGCGCTAACCCGTTTGTTTGTTTCCGTTGGTCTAAGGCTTCTGGTGAAATTTATGGTCGTGGCCCACTGGTCAATGCCCTGTCTTCAATTAAGACTACCAACCTTACCATCCAACTAGTTCTTGAGAACGCGCAGATGGCTATCTCTGGTATCTATCAGATGGATGATGATGGTATTGTAAACGTGGATACTATCAACCTAGTGCCTGGTACAGTAATTCCTAAAGCCCCAGGCACGAATGGCTTACAGCCTGTAGCTGCTGCTGGTAACTTTGATGTTGCCAACCTTGTCTTGAACGACATGCGTATGAACATTAAACGCGCTCTTTATAACGACATGCTCGGCGATCCAAACCGCACACCAGCTACTGCTACCGAGATTGCAGAGCGTATGGCTGACTTGTCCCGCCGTATCGGGTCTGCCTTTGGTCGTTTGCAAGCAGAGATGGTTCAGCCAATCTTGCAGCGCGTTGTATACATTCTTCGCAAGCAGGGACGTATTGATCTTCCAACAGTTAATGGTCGTGAAGTAAAAGTTCGTAGTGTGTCTCCATTGGCACAAGCACAATCTAATCAGGACATCACAACTGTTGCTAGATTCCTAGAGTTAGTCGGAACAAACTTTGGCCCAGATATGGTCAACTTATTGATTGACTCAGAAGAGACTGCGATCTACCTTGCTAAGAAGTTTGGTGTTCCAGATACATTAATCAGAGATGGTGCCGAGCGGGAACAGATGCAGCAAATGCAACAGATGATGCAGCAGATGCAGCAGATGCAAGGCCCACCAGGAGAAGAAGTGATATAAATGTCACACATTGGAGTAGATGGTTATCCTCGCCCTAAAGAGGTAGACGAAAAGATTTCAAGAGATCTAAAGGCATTGTTTGGCAATCCGTCAGGCAAGGAAGTCCTCAGTTATCTACGATCCATTACACTGGATGTTGTAGCTGGCGGGGGCATTAGCGATGGAGAGCTTCGACACCTCGAAGGCCAGCGCTTTTTAGTCGCGCTTATTGAAAAGCGTATTCAACATGCAGAGAAAGTAGAAAGCAAATGACTGAAGCAACAGATAATGTAGCAGTGGAGACTACTACACCTGAAGCAGATACATCAGGAGTAGTAACAGAAGTAGCTGGGGAACGTCCTTCCTGGCTACCAGAGAAGTTTAATACGGCAGAAGACTTGGTTAATTCCTACTCCTCCCTAGAGACAAAGCTAGGTAAGGGTGAGGAAGATATTCGTAATTCAATTATGGAAGAAATCCAAACGGAAGCCTTTTCTAATCGTCCAGAAAAAGCTGGAGACTATACTTTACCAGAGGGTGCAGATGAGTTTGCAACAGACCCAGACATAGAGTGGTGGTCTCAGTTTGCCTGGGAAAACGGGTTTAGCCAAGAAGAGTTCGACCAGGGTGTTGCTAGATTGCTTCCATCCTCTCCTGACTTGCAGGGTGAGATTGTAAAGCTTGGTGACAATGCCGAAGCTCGTATTGAGGCTGCTGCCTTGTGGGCACAAAAAAACGTGCCAGAAACCTTGAGCGATGAGATTGTTCGCTTGGGTGAGACTTCTGCTGGTATCGAGCTTATTGAACACTTTATGGGCATGAACGCATCAACAAGTATTGGTGGTGATGTTAGTTCTCCTGCGGGATTATCAAAAGCAGACTTGCAACAAATGATGCGCGACCCGCGTTATTTTGACAATGCTCGTCGTGACCCTACTTATGTAAAACAGGTTGACGACGGCTTCGCTAGGCTGTATAAAAAATAATATTCTCTGTCGCGGAGAACTTTAGGGGCTACTGTTTACCCTCCTTTCCAGTAGCCCCTTTTCTTTGCCTATTTTTCTGTGTTGCAAAAATACCACGTTTGAGGCATAATTCTCTTGTTAGTGGCCTGTAGATAGCGGATAGCCCCTTCGGGGATAACTAGGTGAAGCGATGCTCGGACAACCGATACTGACATTAATGTAAACTTCATATATCAAATAGGATTATAAATTATGGCTAATACAATTGACCAAGCATTTATCACCCAGTTTGAATCTGACGTTCACCTTGCTTATCAGCGTATGGGTTCGAAACTTCGCAACACCGTACGTCAAGCAAGCGGCGTAACAGGTTCTACTGTTAAATTCCAAAAAATCGGTAAAGGCGCTGCCAATACCAAATCTCGCAACGGTGACGTAACTGGGATGGAAGTAGCTCACACAAACGTGACTGCAACCTTGACCGATCACTACGCACCTGAGTACATCGACAAGCTCGACGAGTTGAAAACCAACATCGACGAACGCCAAGCTGTTGCTCAATCTGCTGCTTACGCTCTTGGTCGCAAGACTGACGAGCTGATCATTGCTGCTCTTGACGCTGGTGCAAACGCTACTCAAATCGCCGACACTGGTGGTGCTTTGGGTAAAGCTGATTTGCTGGCTTTGTTTGAAGTTATGGGTTCTGCCGATGTGCCTGAAGATGGCAATCGTTACCTCGCTATGTCTCCTGCTGGTTATGCCGACTTGTTCAGCATCAACGAGTTTGCTTCTAGCGATTATGTTGGCGACCAAAACCTTCCGTTCGCTGGCGGCATGACAATGAAAGAGTTCTTGGGCTTCAAGATCTTCTCAACGTCTGCTGTTGCTGGCGGCAAGAACTTTGCCTACCATAGCTCTGCTATTGGTTTGGGTGTAGGTTCTGACGTTCAGACTGAAGTAAACTATGTTCCACAGAAAGTGGCGCATTTGGTTACTGCTCACATGAGCATGGGCGCTGTTGGCATCGACGACAACGGCATCTACGAAGTCCTGGACAACAACTAGGTCTTGTTGGGGGAGGGTTTAATTACCTTCCCCCGCTTTCCTAGCGGAGACAAGTATGACATCTACACCAGCGAATAGTGCAATCGACGTTTGTTCACGGGCTTTGATCCTCATTGGGGCAGAGCCTATTACTTCATTTGACGACAACACAACCGAAGCTCTTGTTGCTGTAAATATGTACGAAGATATTGCACAAGCATCTCTAGCAAGTATGCGCTGGCGCTTTGCCACAGAACAATCACAACTTTCACGCCTGGTTGCAGCACCGACTGGCCGCTATGATGCGGCCTATCAGCTCCCAGCAAACATGCTAATGTTAAACACAGCCACTGTTAATGACCAGAACGTAGAGTACACGATCTATGGGGATAAGCTTTTCTGCAACATCTCAGATCAAGACGAGCTGGTTGCTGACTACATCTATCGTGCGCTTGAAGTAGACTGGCCTTCTTACTTCACACTTGCTGTGGAGTATCAACTTGCCTCTATTTTTGCTAGTGCTATTGCTCGTAATGAAACACTTACTCAGCTAATGGATATAAAGTTTCGTGATGCAATGGCGCGTGCCAGAAGCTTGGACAGCCAGCAGAACACTACACGCAAACTTACTACATCGAGGTTTATCACCGAAAGGCTCTCATAGTGGCAAAAATTAAAATACCGCTTCATAGCTTCCAGTTTGGTGAACTAAGTCCGTCCTTTACTTCTCGCCTAGATGCAGCAGTCTACCAGGCTGGCGCACAGCGTTTGCGCAACTTTATTATTATCAATGAAGGTGGCGTTAAGAAACGTCCAGGTTTGTCTTATCTTTACAAGTTTGCTAACTCTGTAACGGAATCAAACCCTCTTGAGGTTCGTATCGAGCCCTTTATCTTTTCAGATGA
>TARA_R110001606_G_scaffold33730_1_pt1 | contig 14472 bp, 31 predicted proteins | sample TARA_R110001606 | Tara Oceans TARA_R110001606 (sample SAMEA4398315) | marine metagenome | biome: Polar Biome; feature: [SRF] surface water layer (ENVO:00010504); material: water (ENVO:00002006), including particulate matter (ENVO:01000060) such as... | depth 5 m | reverse complement strand
AAAGTACAACAACGAAGCGTTTACCACAAATTTGTAGAAATAGAGGTAGAAGTGCCAGACTGGGTAGAGTTTAATAACATCCAAGCATGGCTAACTAACAATGAAGAATTATGGTCAGAACAATTAGAACTATCTATGCATGAAGCACCTTACAAATTTGGAAATGGATTGGAAATATATAAGGGAATGAATGAAGTAGAAACAGACTCAGAATGGAGGTATGAAACTCCTGATGGTGTAGGAGGACACTTATAGCATATACTCTTTTATGAGGATTGTATCCTTTTTATATAGTAACTCTTCTTTTTAGTGAGGTTAAAGAAGAGGTAATAAGGTCAGATAGAGTTTCTATCTGGCTTTATTTTGATAACCTCTAGTCGAATATTAAATGATTTTTAAGATGAATTTAAAAGAACAAGATGAACAAAAGTTAGTTGCTACGCTTCAGAAGCTACAGACAACTGAACGACAAACTAAACATGCTAAGTTTACTGAGCTGTTTAAGAAACTGCGTGAGTGTGATGTTACTTACTTAATGTCAAAGAAACGCAAGAACCTAGTAGACTTTATAGTTTATAAAGGTATTAAGATGAAGTTGATTTGGTTCAACAATGATGTGTATTTACAATTACCTGGAGGCAGTCGTAAGTACGGAATAAGTTTTGCAAACGAAATATTAACAAATAAAAAAGTAGAAATATGTGTGGATTAGTAGGTTACATAAGTAAAGAAAAGATTAATAATATAGATTTATTACATCTTTTACAAGAAAATGATAGTAGAGGTGGTCATTCGACAGGCTTTTACAATGGGAGTGATTTCTTTAAATGTATTGGTGCAAGTGATAACTTGTTTCCAGAGATAAGAAAAAACTCATCAGATTTGATTATAGGTCATACAAGATATGCAACTCATGGTAAGCATACTGTAGAAAACCAACATCCATTTCAGTATGGTAACATTATAGGTGCTCACAACGGTGTTGTTAGTAACTATGAAGAAGTTGGTGATAAGTATGGGCTTGACAAAACTGTAGTTGATTCTCAAATGATTTTTAAAGTATTGAATCATACACAGGATGTACAAACCCTAGGTTTATTTAGTGGCACTTTAGCTACTTTATTCTCTAATGGCGATGGACATATGTATGCTTATCGTAAAGGTAATCCATTATATGTTGGTAAAATAGTCGAAAATGATTCTTACAAAGGTAATACTATTTATTTCAGCTCTCTTGAAGATTCTTTAAAAGACTTAGAGTGTGATGTTATCTATCAATTAAAGGAAGGAATACTATACAAGTTTAACGAGTATGGTAATGTAGTTGATAAAATAACTATTGAATCTAATGCAATACCAGCTAAAAAAGTTATTAGTACAGACTGGAAAAGCTATAATAATAACTATGCTCAAAAAGAGATGAGATATTTATCTACAGAAGCAGTTAGTTATAATAAAAGCTATAATGTTGACGATGAGCCTGATATAACTTATGTAGAAATATTACATAGCAGTGTCTCTGAAGTTGTAGAAAAGTTACAAAGTAACTTGAATGAAAACGACAAACATGTTTTAGATGAAGCTTTGGAATATATGCAAGACCAGATTTGGGATAGTTATCAAAACGAATATTATTTATAGTATGGAAAAGTTATTAAAATTATTAAGTGATAAGCAGCTTGTAGAAGATATTCTACAGGCTGTTAATTCTTTTGAGAGAAGAGTAGGGTTAAATCCTGATGTTAAAGAACTTAAAAGAAAAGTTATAAATATTAACAAACTATTAAAACCAATAGACTATGGCAACGATAATAACATATAATGGCTTAGAATTAGATAAAGATGATTGCCTTTGGATAGAAATTTTTCAAAGCTATTGGCCTAACATTGAATATTGTGAAGACAATGATATTGAAATACCTCAATATTGCGATGAACAAAATGAATGGTTTGTGCCTGATGTTGGTTCATGCATTATGATTGACCCTGACTATAATGATGGAGTTTCTATAACTTCTAGTACATATTGTGTCAATGTTAATGTAAGTTTTGATGATGTCACTATCGTTCTGACTTCTATTTTTGAAAACGATGGTGAATATTTTGATGGCAATAGATGGCTTAATTCTGAGGCATTAAGTGATTCTGGAGTTTATTATCAAGATTGTTGTGATGAGTATGTACACGAAGATGACCATTGTGGATGTGAAAATGATGATGATAATAATGATTTTGAAAGATTTGACTTCAAAAGAAAAATCAATTCACCAACATATATTCAAACTTGTGGTATGCAATACACATTTGGTGTTGAAATAGAAACTACTTCTGATGATTATATAACTTCTGACGATGTTCTTGATGCTAATCTATCATTAGCTGCAGTGTATGATGGTTCTGTTTCAGGTGCTGAATATGTTACTGGTGTATTACAAGGTGACAAAGGTGTTGACATGCTGCATGATATATGTAGTAAGTTAAGTGAAACTTGCTCAGTTAATAAAAGCTGTGGTTTACATGTTCATATCGGTGGCTTTAATGACAATCGTAGATTTAGTTTATTAGCTTTACGACTTGGAGTTATGCTAGAAAATGAACTCTATAGTATGCTGCCACATTCTAGAAGGCATAATAGTTTTTGTAAACCTGTTGGTTTTGAGCTTGAACAATTAACATTTGGAAACATCAACAAGGTGTTAGGCGATTATGTCTTTTCTGCTGATGAATTGAATAGGTCGTATAATAAAAAACGTGCGACTGATAGATACACTAGCCAAAGGTATCGTTGGTTAAATCTTGTAAATTGTAATTCAAGCAGTCGTTTTACTACTATAGAGTTTAGACAACATAGTGGTACTACAAGTTTTGAAAAAATCTACAACTGGACGCTTATATGCATGTCATTTGTAAATTTTGTAGAAAACCAGCCTCGCAGAATTATGAAAGGTGATGTTACACTTCAAGAAGTTGTAAGATATAGTTTGAAAGGACAAATAGGTGATGGAGTAATTGCTTATATAAAAAGTCGTTATGAAAACTTTGGTAATGAATTTACCTTAGAACATCCTAGCCTTCATAACTTATCTAAACAAAAGATTGATAATATTAATGAATTCCTAAAACAACTTAACAATGTCGAAAAGCAAAGAGAAGTTTTTAGAGCAAAAAATGGAAGAGTTTTCTCAGCATAACGCTGAGGAAATTTTTCTATATCTTCAAGGTCTTAAACAAGATGAAGAAGATTATTGGGCTCAAATAGAATATGAACAATGGTTATTAAAAAAAAAAGAAAAAAATGAATCAAAGAGAGAAAACAGTATTTGAAAGTAGTGGATTAAACTACACCGTTAGTAAAAGAAAGTTTCATCTACCAAGCATAGGTGAAACTAATTACTACGCTATAGTAAATGACACAACAGAACAGGTAATATCTACCTGCAAAGAAAGATATAAAGTAATGCAAAACACTGAGGTTATGGAAGTAATTAAAAATATATTTCCAAATAGTGAGCTTACAACTTGTGGACATTTTGATAATGGTGGTAAAACATTTCATTTTTTGAAGTCTACAAAAGAATCTATGTATCTTGGAAGTGAAGAAGTAAATTTCTTTTATTATGTATTAAATTCACATGATGGCTCATCAGGTTTAAGATTTGGTATAGCTTCTATGGTGGTAAGTTGTAGTAATATATTTTCTACGCTGCCAGGCGATTCTTTATTTTGTTTAAAGCATACTACCAATTTAGAAGAGAACGCTTCTGTAAAAGCACAGATTATATCTTCTTTAGATGAAGTAATGGAGTCTCAAAAACATACATTTCATGATTGGTTTTGCACTAGAATGTCAACAGAAGATGTTCATAGTATGCAGTCAGAGGTTATTATTAAAAAAGCTATGGGTATAGACCATAGAATACCTACTAATAAACTTTCTGCAAAACAAACAGTAAGATTTAATGAGATTAAACAATGTTGTATTGATGAGATGAGAAACAAAGGATATAATTTGTTTGGTTATTATAATGGCTTTACATATTATTGTACAAACACTTTAGGTGAGCGTTCAACTAAAAATAATGTAAGTCCATACAAAACAGTATTAAAAGGTGTTGGTAATGAAATAGCTACCAGAGCTTTTAAAGCAGTAAATATATTATATGAGAGCAGACAACAACCGTCTTAAGTTTTTAAGACTGCAGCTTACTGGTGGAGTTTCACAGCTTGTTAAATATCTTAATGAGTATGTGAAGCTCTCCAATAAACTGTTACAAATACAGAGCAAACTTGATGAAGATACTCTTGTTCAATATTGGACTGAGTTTTGGAAGATATATCCTATTCGTAAAGGAAAAATGAAAGCTGCTCAAGCATTTGAAAAGAATATAATAGATGACCAAACATATCAATATATGATGGAAGAATTGCGTAAGCAAATTAGATACAAAGAGCATTGTGATAAGAAAAGTATTTTTTATCCTGAGTTTCCATTTCCTCAAGGCTGGTTAAACCAGCATAGATGGGAAGATGAAACACCAGATGTGCAGAACACAGGCTATATAACTCCTAAAAACACTATAGATGATAGATTTAAGTAGAGAATTTGAAAAAGTAGTAATTGCTAAGTTGATTGATAATCCTAAATTATATTACGAGTATTATCAACTTCTTAATGTAAACCTATTTGAAGATGTAGATTTTAAATTGATATATGAATATGTAGAAAATGAAATATCTTCTGGAGCTACTACTATTGATAATATGTTAATATTAAAATCAGTTCGTAGCAAATCAGATACTATTGCTTTATCTATATCTGAGTTATTAGAAGAACAATATACTGCACGTACTATTAATGAAGCCTTGTTGTCTCTTGTTGAAAAACAAAAGTTCAAGAAGATGACAAACATCAATGAAAGAGCAGGAAGAATGCTTTCTAATAAAGAAGATGTCTTTAAGATTATAGAAACTGTACAGTCAGGATTGTCTGAACTACAAATAGAAGGCGGTAATAAAGAAGTAGAGTTTGCTCAACATATTGACGAAGCTATAGAAACTATTAAGTCTCGTATGTGTGGTGTAGATTCTTTTGGTATTACAACAGGCTATAATAATCTTGATAAATTTACAGGTGGTTGGCGTACTACAGATTTAGTAGTTGTAGGCGGTTCTTCATCAATGGGTAAAACAAGTCTTGCCGTATCGTTTGCAGTTAACGCAGCGAGAAACGCTACACCTTCTGTAATTTTTTCTTATGAAATGGGTGTACAACAGCTTGTTACTAGAATTATGTCTAGCGAATCAAGTTTAAATAGTAGATGGCTACAGCGTGGTGCAATCAATGATTCAGAGTATGAAATGCTTGTGCGTGTAGCAGATAATATTAAAGAGATGCCTTTGTATATAGATGAGTGTAACAATAGTAGTCTTAAATATCTTGTTAATAGTATGCGTCAGTATGCTATAACTAAGGGTGTTAAGATATTTGTTATTGATTACCTTCAGCTTGTACAACACAGAACAAAAACTGTAAACTCTCGTGAGCAAGAGATAGCTCATATTGCTAGGACACTAAAGAACATTGCTAAAGAACTTGATGTGGTTGTGATTGCATTATCACAACTTAATCGTGGCGTTGGTAATAGAGAAGGTGGTAGGCCTACCATGTCAGACCTTCGTGAGTCTGGTGAGATAGAACAAGCTTCTGATATAGTCCTTCTTATATACAGACCTGAATACTATGGTATAGAAACTACAGGGGAAGGTCAAAGTACAGAAGGATTAGTAGAGCTTATATTTGCTAAGGGCAGAAATATTGGGACGGGAACTATTGTAATGGAGTTTCAGAAAGAATTAACAAAATTTAAAGATAGCGAAAATGAATTATGATAATTGGAAATTGTCTAATGGACAAGACGACGGCTGGAACTCTGATGAAGTTACCAGCTGTTGTGGTAAAGAACAACACATCAAAGAAAGTTTAGCACACGATGACAAAGTTTACTATTGTTCTGAGTGTGGAGAGACAGATAATTGGTACACATTAATGGAAGAATATGAGTACGAAGAAATGATGGAAGAAGACGCTAATGAAATTGATAGAGATGAGTGATGCTGAAAATACAGTAGAGCTTGCGGTAACTATAGCTTTATTTAGATGCTTCCATGAACAACTGCATAATTTGAAAGGTTCGCATTCAAAGTTAGTTAAGTATAAGTTTAACAAACTTTGTAAGGTAGCCAGACAATATGAAGATGAAATTATAAAAGTAAACAAACAATCTGATGAAGATTTAGATTTACTATATGATGGCCTCATGGATGTAATTGTAGATATTAAAAAAGAATTATTAAAATCGTATGAAGAACAAAGGTAAAAATTGGAACTCACTAGAAAAAATGTATACAGATATTGTATCAAAAGATATACAGAACAACGCAAAGATTGCACAATACCTACGTGCAACTGGATTGACTGTAAGAAAGATTGCATACTTAATGGGTAAAAGTATATCAAGGATATACGAGTATCTTAAGTAGCAGTATTTATTTAAGTATTTTATAACATTATTAATTTAAATTTATTATATTTGCGTATGAGGAAAAACACTATGAGAGGAACTGGTTTATACGAACCTATAGACCAACCTACAAACAAAACAGAAGCTGTTCTCAAACATCTTATGGAAAATAAAAACGGTATTACAAGTCTTGAAGCTATCCATAAATGGGCAGCTACAAGATTGTCTGCTATTATATTTAACTTAAGAGAGAGAGGATATTCTATAGTTTCTACAGAAGAAACAGGTACAGATATGTTTAGAAGAAGTTGTACTTGGACAAGATACAGACTAGCAGGTGACAAGCTTAACTAGAATTATTAATAAAATAAGTAGAGATACTGGTATTAGTAAGAGTAAGGTAAAACATATTCTTACTAAAACCTTTTCTCAGATACAAGTAAACCTTGATGATGATAAGAATGTTATGTTGCGTGGCTTTGCAAAGTTTGTAAAAGCAAAACGTAAAACAAAACAAGAAGAAACTAATTGGAATAATTTTAAAACAAAACAAAAATGACAAAGAAGATTTTAATTTTTTTATTAAAACTGGTTGCGACTGATGTCGAAGTAATCAAAAAGAAAAAGAGAGGTAGACCATACGGAAGTAGGGATAGTAAGCCGAGAGTAAGAAGAAGAAAAAAAGTAATAGCTTAATATGAAACCAAACATTATTATTGTAGGCCGAAGTGGTACTGGTAAATCCACCTCGTTAAGGAACTTAGACCCTGTAACAACAGCAGTTCTAAATACCGAAAGAAAACAATTACCATTTAAAGAAGCTAATAAATTTCTCAATGTTCCTATAGCAAGTGTTAAAGAATTTCACGCGAGTCTTGACAAAGCTATGGCTAGTGACAAAGTAGAAACCATTGTAATAGAATCATTCACATCTCTTATAGAAATGATATACAGAGAAGCTGACGTTAAGTTCAGAGGCTTTGATGTATGGAGTAACTATAATAAAGAGATAGATATTATGCTAAACAAGAGTAAGAATACTGATAAACATATCATATTCCTTGCTATTGATGGCGTATATGAGGATGAGAATGGCGTATCTGAAAGATATGTTGCAGTCGATGGAAATCGTTGGAAGAAACGCGTTGAAAAAGAGTTTGTGGTTTGTTTATATACAGACCCTAAGATGGATGAAGAAGGTATGAAGTATAGATTCAGGACAAACAGTATTGGTACAGATAGTGCTAAGTCTCCTATGGGAATGTTTGAAGAGATGTATATTGACAATGACCTTCACAAAGTAATCGAGAAATGTAATGAGTATTATAATTAAAATTAATTAGTATGTTTAACTTAAATTCAGTTGAAGTAAGTGATGGCTCTAAGTATCTTGGAGTAGGAGTTCACAAAGTAAAAGTATTGTCTTGGGAAGACAAAGGAGATTTCGTAGAATATCTTCTTAAAAACAAGACGGGAGAAAAAGGTATTAGATTCTACAAAATCAAAGATACCGATAAAGATATTGTAAAAGAAATCAAAGCTAAACAGCTTAAAGGTTTCTTAATAGATTGTGGGGTGTCTAACTTTGCGTCAGACCAAGCAGCGATTGCTTCAGCAGTAAATGCTGTAGTAAATGTTATCTTGCGTGACAGAGAGTACTGGACAAACGACAGAGATACAGGAGCACCTGTTATCAAAACTACTACAGAATATTTTAGCTCTCGTAAAGAGGCAGTAACTGTAGAGTTCAAAGAAAGTTTTAACAAACCTTTATCAGATAGCGACAGAGCTGCATATGAAGCTGCATTAACAGCTCATAATGGAGCAGAGACTGTTCAAGCTGGTAATGATAATCTTCCATTCTAATGGCTAAAAGCAAAAAGAAAGAAATGAAAGAGATAGAAATTGACGGAGCTAAATACTCCGTTCAATTACCTATCGCAGACTTTATACAAAAACTTCATGTAGAAAAAAACCAACTCGGTGCATTGGTAGCGGATTGGGTAAGAATACAAGATGCTATGCATAGTGTAGGTAAAAAACTAGGTGAATATTTTGAAGAAATAGCTAAGGCAAATGAAACATCTCGCGATAGTTCAAAACCAAAAGCTTAAGTTTAATAATGAAGCTATATTTAAATCAGACTTGATTGCAAGGGAGAGCAAGTTAGTAGTAATATCAATAGATAATTACAAAACTAAAAGAAGTTTGGATTTAAATAAGTATTATTGGGGAGTAGTCGTAAGGCTACTCTCTGATTTTACAGGCTTTGATAAAGACGATATGCATGAAGTTCTCAAGCATAAGTTTTTATTCGCAAAGAAGAAAATTAATGATGAATGGGTAGAGTATACTTTATCAACTACTAAACTTAGTAATATAGATATGTTAGAGTATATAGAAAATGTAAAGAGATGGGCGGCAGAAAGCCTAGACGTTTATATACCCGACCCAAATGAGATATGATAAACCAAATTTACATTAGAGGCAATGTGTCCTCTTCTAAAAACAGTAAACAATGGACAGGTAAATTCCTGGTTCATAGTAAAACCGCAGCTAGATACATTAAAAATACTAAAGCTGACTACATAGCAAACACGGATAACTTTCTTAAGATGTTGGAAGGAAAAGACAAACCATATAAAATATCTTTTTATTTTATTAGAGATTCTAAAAGAAGGTTTGATTATGTAAACGCAGCACAGCTTCCATTAGATTTAATGCAGAAATATGGCTGGTTAGAAGATGACGATTGCCATAATGTAATACCTGTCTTTGAAGGATATGAAGTAGACAAAGAAAAAGCAGGAGTAATAATAAAAATTTATTAACGCCTAACAACTAAATCAAAAAAGAAATTATGGGAATACACAATTTAAACACACAACAAGGTAGAAACGAATATGTAGATGCCATTTCAAAAGAAAACAAGAGTCCATTAAATGAATTCTTAGAAGACTATTGTAGATTACTTGGCGTAACTATGGAAGAGATAACATCAAAGCGTAGAACAAGACATTTAGCAGACTGTAGAGCTATATTAGGATACATACTAGTAGAAAGATTTCATATGCCTCTTACACACGCTGGTAAGATTATTAATAGACATCATAGTTCCATTATACATTATAAAAAACTTGTACCTGAAGCTGCTCAATATGACCCTACATTTTCTAGTATGCTTGATAAAGCAATACAATTACGCAAAGCATATCAAGATAGTGGTGTAAGATTACAGGGTTTACAAGATAGGTTTCTAGTTTCAAATCAACAACTTAGAAATAAACTATTAAAGCTTGGAGAAGAAATGTCTATTGATAGAACAACTATATTAAAGCTACAAGAAAAAATAGAATCTCTTGAACACGAAGTTAAGTGTTTGAGATATAATTATGCATAGTTGTGTATTAAATAAATTTATTATAACTTGCCTTCAATGGCAACCGATAGGCAGAAAGTTATATTCTACGAGGTAGAAGATGACATCAACACGAAAGATGTGAGAGTACCTAAGATAATAAACACAGATATATCTTTTGAATTAATGTTTGGCATTGAGAATCCCAGACACAACTGGTCACATACTAATAAAAAAAGAGAAAAGATAGAATATCTAAACGTATATGAAAGTTATTTAAAAAAATAGAAGATGAAACTAAATAAAGAAAAAGTTGATGAGATACTTAAGAAATCTCATTTAATAATAAATGAAGCTACTGGTATTGATATAAGCAAAACGCAAAAGGAAGCAGCTAAAAGAGAATCTAGAAAGATTTTAAAAGAATTAAAAGAAATAGATTTAGAAGTTTATAATATAGTAAAAGAAGAATTCAATGGCTAAAACACCTACAGCAAAACGTATAGAAAAAGCTATAGATAAAGTAAAAGATTTGCTAATAGAAAAGAACAAGAGTTATGGAGACTCTGCTTTAAAGCCAGCAAAGATATTTGCTAGAGGAAGTGCAGTAGATAATTTAACTGCAAGAATAGATGATAAGTTAATGAGAATCGAGAACAAAGGTATTACAGACAAAACAGAAGATACACTTGATGACCTAATTGGATATTTAATATTATTAAAATTAGCATTACAAGACGAACAAAAATCGAAATAATTAAAGGAATACATTATGAAACAAAACAATATTTATTCTGAGTCTATATTAGACTTAGAAGTAACTGACGCTAACTACTATTTGGAGGAAAAGTATATGTCTCAAAGCAAACTATCTTATGTAGATAGAAGTATGAGACACTATATAGAATACTGCAATGGCAATATAGGTCGGTATGAAACAGAAGCAATGAAATTTGGCACAGCTTATCATCACTTTGTGTTAGAGCCTGAAACATTTGACGATACATACTTTATATTAAATCTTATGGATAGACCAGAGCCTACCAGAAGTATGAATCTAGGGGTGAATAAAAGGTGGAAAGAAGATGTTATGTTAGCTAACGTAGATAAAGTTTTAATCAACTCTGATGACTTTGAAACTATTAAAAAGATGGCTGTAGAATTATCTACTAATAGTAATGTTACAGATATGTTTGTAGGTTCAACGTTTGAAAAGATTATGCTATGGCAAAACAGAGAATCTAAGGTGTTATGCAAAGGTAAAATAGATATTATCAATGAAGAGAAAGGATTTATTTGTGATTTAAAGACAACACAATCAGCTAATCCAAAGGTATTTACAGATACTATAGTTAGTAGAAACTATCATAGACAAGCAGCTTTCTATTTAGATGCTGTTGGCATGAAGGATTACTATATCATAGCTCAAGAAAAGGTATATCCATATGGGTTTTGTATATACAAATTATCAGAAGGGCTTATACAACAAGGAAGAGAAGATTATCAAAGACTGCTTAATGAGTATGTAGATTTGAAAGATAACTTTAATTACGAACATTACAATCAAGGAAAAATTTATGAGGTATAGTTATATGTTTGTTTACGGAACATTAAGAAAAACAGGAGGCAATGAATTCTATTTAGCTAATTCAGAATACGTAGGAACTGGCAAGACTAAGGAATTTTTCTCTCTATACGTAGAGGGAATACCTTATCTTAATTCTAACGAAAACAATTACAATGTAATTGGTGAGGTATATAAAGTAAATGAAGCTACATTAGACTCTGTAGACATGCTAGAAGGACACCCTAGATGGTACTACAGATTTCCTACAGAAATAGTATTAGAAGATGGTCAAGTGATTTTAGCTTGGACATATTTCAATAATCAAAAAACAAAAACAAAATTAGAAGAAGGTGATTATATTAAATACATAAATAAAAATAACGATGACACGAATAGATTATTATCGAAGGTATAAAAGATACCTAGAAAAATTATTAAAGCAAGTGGATGTGTTAATAAAAGCAGAATATAACAAACCTCCATACAAAAGATGATAATGTGACTAGTACACTATAACTCTAGACGTTCTTAGTACTATCATCGGTTTGATAGTGCGAACATAATTTTATTATGAATGACTTTTTTTCAGTTATTAGTTTTAAGATTATTTCAATTTGGAAGTTAAAGCCTGGGGAGCAATCCCTAGGCAATAACTAAACATAAAATAAAAACAATATGAATCATCCAAAAGATAAAATTATTAAAGTTAAAACAAACTTTAAGTCCTATGATTTGTTTGAGTTGTATTTTGGTTTTAAAGGAGATACTCTAAATACCTATGGAAAGAAAAGAAAGAAAAGGTGTAGAAAAAAAATAAAAGATAAAAATCATTAACCTGAAAGGTAAACAAAATGTTTATTTAAGAACAATAACAGCTCCTAGAAAACCTAATCCTATTAAAAAGGATTTAGTTTCATACCATTTTTTTTGTTCAACTATTTTATAAGTTTGAATGTTTACAGTGTTTACATAGGGGTTAGAAGATTTTACATCAATAGAATATTCTTTCCCCTTTGTTACACCTATCCAACTTTTTATTTTCTTGTCCCCTACTACAATACTAAGTTTATTAGGTATAGATAGTTTATTGATTGTAAAATCTGTATGACTATAGGTAAAGTCAAAAGAATAAAATGTAGTATCTATAATTAACTGAGACTTAAAACTGCAACTAGAATCTCCATAAACACTAGGAACACTAAACATAACAGTATCAATAATGGTATTAGTTTCTATAAATGTAATAGTTTCAACTTCTTTAAACTGCTTAACTTGTTTTTTAAGTTCATCATTTTTATTCGTAAGTGTTTTAATTTGGTCTATAGTAACACTATAAGCTTTATCAGTTTCTTCTAAATCTTGTAAAGCCATATCATACTTTGTTTGATATGAGTTTTTTTCGTGTGCGAGTATAAAGACGCTTATCCCTAGAAGAAAAAAAATTGTGTATTTATATTTATTTACCATTTACTTATCGGACAGTTTTCTGTTTTCCACTTACACTTCAATGGTAGATTACATCCACACCTAGTGCATTTATGATTTTTTCTATGATTACAAGTACTACAAATAGTCATTCTATAATTGTATTCTTGTTCATCTACATTTTTCATACCAGACTTTACGTATCTGGTTGTTGATTGTAAAAAAGATAGTATTTCTTTTACTTCCATGTATACTTTGCACCTAAGTCCATAGGAACAAATAGAGCAACTCTACCGCCATCTAAGACAACACCGCACCCAAGGGTAGGTTTTTGAGGAAATCCTTTCCCATAAGCCATTGCATAAGCATCTACATCAATACCACAACCTACATTCATTCCAAATATTAAATCATTACGAGAAGCCATATAAGATGTTCCGCCAAAGCTATGACTATGACCTACTACAGTAGATTGTCTATTAGCAACAGCTCTGTTTCTATGACCATTAGCGCCACCGCTTCCAGTACCATGTTCGTAAAGTACATTGTCTATCTCCCAACTCATCTCCCACTTCCATCCTTTAGGTGCACTCCATATATCTTCATATGATTTCATAAAGCGTTTAGGTATACCATAAGTCATAGCCTTTCTAAAAGGTAATGCTGAATGATTACCTACACATACTTTAACTTCTGGAAATGTTTTATACCACTCCTCCATCTTAGCTTGTGCAAGCTCTGCTTCTTTTGACGCACCAAATCCGTCAGGGTCATGTTCATGATATGATAGGGCATGGTTATCTACCTCGTCTCCTATGTGAACAATAGTACTACACCCAAATCTATTGAATGTTTCGTAACAAAAATTTAAATAATCTGGATGACAAAAAGGTTCGTGAGTATCTCCTATGATACCTACGTTATTGCCACTTCTAAAGTTCTGTACTAATTCGTATTCTTCTTTATTTAGTCTTGGTCTATATTCAGACATAATCAAATTCTTTTATGCCGTAACCATGCTGTGATATTAATCTAACAGATTCTATAGTTAGGCTATTTAACAATTTATTTCCTCCCCTTACTGTTCGTTTACACCGATATAAAACCTCGGGGTTATTCATTAATTCGGTTTCATCGTTTCCTTTACAAACTATTCTTTTAGCATAAAACTTCCTACCCTCTTTATTTGAGAGAGTAAAGTCAGCTAACCAAATTGGAACAGTATGTTTAATCATATTGTATCTCCATGTTTATATCTATAGCACCTGATTCACTTTTAATTACTATAGGGTTTTGTGGTAAATAGAATCTATCCTTTATTACCAAAGACGTTCCAGCAGGTATAACTACATTTTTTACATAATAGTATGTTACACTGCTTTTATCATTTATGTCTTGATTGAATAAGCTAACCTTGCAATCTTTTGTATTGTTGTTTGCTATAACTACTTTAAAATAATAGTTAGTTTTGTGGTCGTTGTTATAATCTCTAAAGTTAATAAGCTCTTGTGTTAAACCAGATGTTATATTAAATTGTTTAAAGTCTCTATGCATTGTCTACTCTTCTATTAATACGCCCTGGAATGACCCAGCTATTTGGT
>TARA_R110001606_G_scaffold50318_3_pt1 | contig 14481 bp, 10 predicted proteins | sample TARA_R110001606 | Tara Oceans TARA_R110001606 (sample SAMEA4398315) | marine metagenome | biome: Polar Biome; feature: [SRF] surface water layer (ENVO:00010504); material: water (ENVO:00002006), including particulate matter (ENVO:01000060) such as... | depth 5 m | reverse complement strand
AATTCTACTTAATTTCAGATTCATTTATCAGAAATTGGATAGATAACCAAAAAACAAGGACACTTTCGTGTATTTGTATAATTCTTAATAGCATTTTTCTAGTAAGTACATCATAATTTTTTGATGCATTCGACTTTTGGTTTAATTATTTATTAACTAAAAAAAATAGAAAAATGAGCACACACAAATTAGCAACAAACGCATTACATGCAGGACATGACGTAAAAGCAAACGGAGGAACAAGAGCTGTTCCTATTTATCAAACAACCTCGTATGTTTTTAACAATGCAGATCATGCAGCAAATCTTTTTTCTCTAAAAGAATTAGGGTTTATTTACACACGTTTAAACAACCCAACAAATCAAATTTTACAAGATCGTTTAGCGGCAGTAGAAGGTGGGATTGGAGCCGTAGTTTTTGCTTCTGGAACAGCTGCAATCTCTACAGGATTATTAACCCTTTTAAAAGCAGGAGATCATATCGTTGCATCAAGCAGTTTATATGGTGGAACTTACATTTTATTAAGTGTAACTTTACCAAGATTAGGTATTACAACAACGTTTGTAGATGCTTCAAATCCTGATAATTTTGCAGCAGCAGTGCAAGATAATACAAGAGCATTTTTTGTAGAATCTTTAGGAAATCCGAAGTTAGATGTGTTAGATCTAGAAGCAATTGCTGCACATTCAAGAGCTGCAGAAGTTCCTTTTATTGTTGATAATACTGTTGCAACACCAGCTTTATTAAATCCGATTAAACATGGTGCAAACATTGTAATTCATTCTTTAACAAAATATATTGGTGGTCAAGGAAACTCTTTAGGAGGCGCAATTATTGATGCAGGAACTTTTAATTGGGCAAACGGGAAATTCCCAGAATTTACAGAACCTTCTGCAGGGTATCATGGTTTGGTGTATCATGAAGCTTTAGGAGCAGCGGCGTTTACATTTAAATTAATTTTAGAGGGATTACGTGATTTTGGAGCCGCAATTAGTCCAACAAACGCGTTTAATATTATTCAAGGTTTAGAAACTTTATCCGTAAGAATTAAGCAACATTCAGAAAATGCATTAGCGTTAGCAAAATGGTTAGAGCAACAAGAAGAAGTTGCTTGGGTAAATTATCCTGGTTTAGAAAGTAGTAAGTACAAAAAATTAGCAGATAAATACTTGCCAAAAGGTCAAAGCGGAATTGTAACTTTCGGAGCAAAAGGCGGATTTGAAGCTGCTAAAACAATATCTAACGAAACAAAATTATTCTCTTTATTAGCAAATATTGGCGATACAAAATCGTTAATTATTCATCCAGCAAGTACCACACATCAACAGTTAAATAACGAGCAACAAGCAAGTGCTGGCGTTGGTCAAGATTTAATTAGATTGTCTGTTGGTATTGAAGATTTAGAAGATTTAAAAGCAGATTTAAAAGCAGCTTTTTCTAAGATATAAATTAAAAAAAAAAGACCTCACAGGTTTTTAAAATCGGTGAGGTCTAAATTATAAAAGTGGAAAATCAATTACAACATATCAACATTCATAATTTCACTACAGAAAGTGGAACACAATTTCAGGACATTCAATTAAGTTATCAGTTGTTTGGACGAGAATTAGGAACAGCGCCTATTGTTTTGGTAAATCATGCTTTAACAGGAAATAGCGATGTTGCTGGTAAAAAAGGTTGGTGGAAAGACGTTATTGGTACAGATAAAACGATTGATACAAATACCTACACAATTTTAGCGTTTAATATTCCTGGTAATGGTTTTGATGGTTTTGTAATTGATGATTATAAAAGTTTTATTGCAAGAGATATTGCAAGAATCTTTTTATTAGGATTGTCAGAATTAAAAATTGATTCCCTTTTTGCTTTAATTGGTGGATCTTTAGGTGGCGGAATTGCGTGGGAAATGATGATGTTAAACACCAAATTAACTCAAAATTTTATTCCCGTTGCCACAGATTGGAAATCTACAGATTGGTTAATTGGCAATTGCCAAATTCAGGAACAATTTTTAGTAAATTCTAGCAATCCTGTGCATGATGCGCGTATGCATGCCATGTTATGTTACAGAACTCCAGAATCTTTTAAAGAGCGTTTTCAACGATCAAAAAATGCAGATTCTACTATTTTTAATGTAGAAAGTTGGTTGTTGCATCATGGTAATAAATTGCAAGAACGCTATCAATTATCTTCTTATAAGTTGATGAATCAGTTGTTAAGATCGATTGATGTTACCAAAAATGGTGCAATAAGTATTGATATTTTAGATTCAATTAAAGCGGATATTCATATTATTGGTGTTGATTCTGATTTGTTTTTTACTGCGGAAGAAAATAGACAAACGCACAAAAAGTTAGCATTAACGAAAGAAAATGTTACGTATAATGAGATCCATTCTGTGCATGGTCATGATGCTTTTTTGATGGAATATGATCAATTACAAACAATTATTGAGCCTATTTTTAATAAAGATTATAGAAAGAAAAAAATGAAGGTAGTTAAGTTTGGAGGAAAATCTTTAGCCAACGGAATAGGGTTAAAGAATGCCATTGAAATTATTTTACAAAAATATAAAAACAACGAAAAAATTACCGTTGTTGCTTCTGCTAGAGGAAATTCTACGAATGATTTAGAAGCTATTTTGCAAAAAGCAGCGGCTAAAAAAGAATATAAATCGAAGTTCGAGAAATTTAAAGAATATCAATTAGAACCTAATAATTCAGTTGATTTTTCTCAGGAATTCTCAAAATTAGAAACCATTTTTGAAGGTGTTTCTTTGTTGGGAGATTATAGCCAAAAAATTAAAGATGAGGTTTTAGCGCAAGGCGAATTATTATCTGTAAAACTGATTGCAAGTTTGTTAGAAAAAGAAAATATTTCTGCAAACGCAACAGATGCAAGAGCTTTAATTATTACTGATGAAAATTTTGGAAATGCACAACCAATTACATCCATTTCTAAAGAAAATGTAATCTCATATTACAAAAAAAACAAAGATGCAATTAATATTGTAACTGGTTTTATTTCATCAAACAAAAAAGGAGAAACAACCACTTTAGGAAGAAACGGAAGCAATTACACCGCAGCTTTATTAGCAAACTTTTTAGATGCTGATGAGTTGCAAAATTATACACATGTTAGTGGAATTTTTACTGCAAATCCGGATTTAGTTGCAGATGCTAAAAAGATTGAGCAATTATCCTATTCAGAAGCAAATGAATTGGCCAATTTTGGAGCGACTATTTTACATGCAAAAACCATTATTCCTTTATTAGAAAAGAATATTAATCTTCGGATTTTAAACACGTTTAATAAAGAAGATAAAGGAACTTTAATTACAGCAGAATCGTCATCAGCAAAAGGAATTAAATCTATTTCTACGATTGATAATGTAGCGTTATTAAATTTTGAAGGTAGAGGTTTGTTGGGTAAAGTTGGTGTTGATGCTCGTATTTTTAAAACATTAAGTGATCGAAATATCAGTATAAGTATTATTGCGCAAGGTTCATCAGAAAGAGGAATTGGGTTAATTATTGATGCAGATAAAGCTCAAGAAGCAGTTGCTGCTCTTGAAAGAGAGTTTGAAAATGATTTTTATTCGCAAGATGTAAATCATATTTCTATTGTAAATAATGTTGCTGTAATTTCTATAATTGGTCAGGATTTAAGCGAGTTTCATTTACCTTATAATGCATTAATCAAAAACCAAATTGTGCCCGTTTTATTCAATAATACGGTTACGGGAAAAAATGTGAGTTTGGTGGTTAAAAAAGACCAACTTCACAAAGCAGTGAATGTAATTCATGGTCAAGTTTTTGGAGTTACTAAAAAAATAAACATTGCCATTTTTGGAAAAGGTTTAGTTGGTGGGACGTTAATTGATCAAATTATAGAAAATACGCAATCGGTTTTAGAAAGAAGAAAATTGCAATTAAATGTTTTTGCGGTTGCAAATTCTAAAAAAGTGTTGCTAAATAAAAACGGAGTTTCTAAAAACTGGAAAGAAAATTTACTAGAAAATGGTGATGAAAATGCTACAGTTCATGACATTATTGCATTTGCAAAGGCACATCATTTTGAAAATTTAATTGCGGTTGATAATACGGCAAGCGTTCATTTTGTGAGTAATTACATTCCGTTTATTGAAGCAGGTTTCGATTTGGTTTCTTGTAATAAAATTGCAAATACTTTATCTTTTGATTTTTACAAAGAAGTAAGAGCAAAATTAAAAGAATACAAAAAACAATATTTATACGAAACGAATGTTGGTGCAGGTTTGCCTTTGATTGATACCATTCGTTTATTACATGAATCAGGAGAGAATATCACCAAAATTAGAGGTGTTTTCTCAGGAAGTTTAAGTTATTTATTCAATAATTTTTCTACTAAAAACGCTCCTTTTTCAGAAATATTAAAAGAAGCCATTGCAAAAGGTTTTACAGAGCCAGATCCTAGAGAAGATTTAGGAGGAAATGATGTTGCTAGAAAATTACTAATTTTGGCAAGAGAATTAGAATTAGAAAATGAATTTGATGAAGTTGAAATTAAAAATTTAATTCAGGAAAATTTAAGAAATGGTTCTGTTACTGATTTTCTTGGTAATTTAGATTTATTAAATGATGAATATCAAACATTAAAAGACAGCCAAGAGCCAAATCACGTTTTACGTTATATTGGTGAATTAAGTGGAGATTTATCACAAAATAAAGGAATTTTAGAAGTGAAATTAGTTTCTACACCAGAAAACACACCATTAGGCTCTTTAAAAGGTTCTGATGCAATTTTTGAGATTTATACAGAATCTTATGGAGAACAACCCATTGTAATTCAAGGAGCAGGAGCAGGAGCAAGTGTAACGGCAAGAGGTGTTTTTGGAGATATTTTAAGATTGGCTAAACATAATAATTAAAAAATAGTAAGCAGTTTTCAGTTGGCAGTATTTCAGTCAAAAAATACTGATTGATAAAAAATAAAGAAACAAGAGAAAAGAGGCAAGAATCAAGAGAAAAGAATAAGGTTTTAGGCTTGATTCTTGTTTCTAAAAGCGACAGCGGTCTTGATTCTAAATAACAAAATAATGAAAAAACATTTCGAAACAGAAGCAATAAGAAGTCAAACAGAAAGAAGTCAGTTTTCTGAACATTCTACACCTTTATATTTAACATCAAGTTTTGTTTTTGATGATGCAGAAGACATGCGTTCATCCTTCGCAGAAGAAAAAGAACGTAACTTATATAGCCGTTTTACAAACCCTAATACAACAGAATTTGTAGATAAAATTGTAGCTATGGAAGGCGCAGAAGCTGGTTATGCTTTTGCAACAGGAATGGCAGCTATATTTTCATCTTTTGCAGCTTTGTTAAGTGCTGGCGATCATATTGTTTCTTGTAGATCTGTTTTTGGATCAACCCACGGAATGTTTACCAATTATTTACCAAAATGGAATATTACAACTTCTTATTTTAAGGTAAATGAAGTTGATTTGATAGAAAGTTTAATTCAAGAAAACACTAAAATTCTTTATATAGAAACACCAACAAATCCGGCAGTTGATATTTTAGATTTAGAGGTTATTGGTAAAATTGCCAAAAAACACAATCTTATTTTCATTGTTGATAATTGCTTTGCAACACCTTATTTACAGCAGCCAATTAAATTCGGAGCAGATTTGGTAATTCATTCTGCAACAAAATTAATTGACGGTCAAGGAAGAGTTTTAGGCGGTGTAACAGTTGGTCGCGCAGATTTATTAAGAGAAATTTATTTGTTTGCAAGAAATACTGGGCCAGCAATGTCTCCTTTTAATGCGTGGGTTTTATCTAAAAGTTTAGAAACTTTATCTATAAGAGTAGAAAAGCATTGTGAAAACGCTTTAAAAGTGGCAACTTTTTTAGAAGAAAATACAAATGTAGAGTTTGTAAAATATCCGTTTTTAAAATCGCATCCTCAATATGAAGTTGCTAAAAATCAGATGAAATTAGGCGGAAACATTGTAGCTTTTGAAATAAAAGGCGGAATTGACGCTGGAAGAAAATTTTTAGATAAAATTAAAATGTGTTCTTTATCAGCAAATTTAGGCGATACAAGAACGATTGTTACGCATCCGTCCTCTACAACGCATGGTCGTTTATCAGAAGAAGATCGTTTAGAAGTAGGTATTACAAATGGTTTGGTTAGAGTTTCTGTTGGTTTAGAACATGCAGATGATATTATTGCAGATTTAAAACAAGCCTTGGACGCTAAATAAAGAAAAAAACAGGTGTTTTTTTAAATAAAAGAACAAGTTATAAGGTTTGTATATAGTTAAATAATAAGTTGATATATGAATTCCGTAAATCTGGTTAACCAATTCCGTATATTTACATTTATAGAAACCGTATACATGTATCAAATGAAAAGTGTTCTCAAATTTATTTTAGTTGGTTTAACTTCATTTTTATTTGTTTTTTGTTCTTCTTTTACTTCTGAAGAGGAAGAGCAACAAATAATAACACCTATAGTAGTAAATCCTACATCTGGTCCAGCAAGTAATTTCGATTTAAAAACATGGAATTTAAGTATTCCTGATAATAATGGAAGTGGAGTTGCAAAGACGATTACTGTATTAGCACTCAATCAAAATTATCAGAATGATAAATATTTTTATTCTGCAGACGATCAAGGAATGGTTTTTAAATGTTTTGTTGATGGTTTTAAAACGTCTGCAAATACAAGCTATACAAGAACAGAGTTAAGAGAAATGCTTAGAGGTACCAATACAGGAATCAATACGCAAGGAGTAAATAAAAATAACTGGGTTTTTGGTTCTGCGCCAATTGCAGATAAAAATGCAGCCGCTGGTTTTGACGGAGAAATGAATGCTACTGTGGCTGTAAATTACGTTACAATTACAGGAAGTTCTAGTCAGGTAGGACGCGTTATTATTGGTCAAATTCACGCGAATGATGATGAACCTGTCCGTTTGTATTATAGAAAATTACCTACTAATGAGTTGGGTTCTATTTATATTGCACACGAACCTAGAGATGGTTTTGGTAGTGAACAATGGTACGATATGATTGGCTCTAGAAGTAATAGCGCTTCTAATCCTACGGATGGAATTGCGCTTGATGAAAAATTTTCATACAAAATAAAAACGGTAAATAATATCTTAACGGTTACCATTTCTAGACCAGAAAAGCCAGATGTTGTAAAAGAAGTAGATATGACAAATAGCGGCTATGATGTTGGCGGCCAATACATGTATTTTAAAGCTGGAGTTTACAATCAAAATAATTCTGGAAATGCATCTGATTATGTGCAAGCAACATTTTATAAATTAGAAAAAAGCCACACAACTAACTAAAATAAAGATAATTTGTTTACTTTAGTTTTATGCTTTCAAAAAAAACTAAATACGGAATTAAAGCGCTAACTTATTTAGCAAAACAGGAAAATAAAATGCCTGTTGCAATTTCAACAATCTCAAAAAATGAAAATATTTCTTTAAAATTTTTAGAAAGCATTTTATTAACACTTCGTAAAAATGGTCTGCTTGGCTCTAAAAAGGGGAAAGGCGGTGGATATTATTTGTTAAAAGAACCTTCAGAAATTCAAATGGCAACCGTTATGAGGATTTTAGAAGGGCCAATTGCTATGATTCCGTGTGTTAGTCTAAACTTTTATGAAAAGTGTGACGATTGTCCTGATGAAAACGCATGTGCTGTAAACAAATTAATGGTGCAAGTAAGAGATAGTTCTTTGCAAATTTTTAAAAATACAACATTGGCAGATTTAACAATAAAAATATCTTAAGGTTTTATTTTTGAAATAATGTTGATGAAAAAAAATATACTTCTTTTTTTAGTTTTTCTGATTTCTTTACAGTTGTTTAGTCAGAAGGAAAATGAATCAAAAACGAAGTTGACCAACTTTTTATCAAAATCATATTATAGTATCAATTTTGGTGGTGTTTTTTATCCTTTTTCTAATGATAATTTAATTGATGGATATAAAACGGAAACTTTCAGTCGAAATTGGTTTTCAGGAAGATTATTATTAGGCCATAAATTAACGGATGATGTATCTCTTCAATTCGGAACATTAAGACCCGCTTCTTGGTTTAAATATGATAATGTAAATAATATTGGTTATGAAAGATCTGTTTGGATAAACGCTTGGTCTTTATCACTTAAAAAAGATTTTAAGTTACATAAAAATACTTCTTTTTATGCAGAAGCAGGAATTGCAAATGTAACTAGATTCGGGTTTTCTATAAATGATAAAGAAATTTATGAAGATGCACATTATGCAAGTTTATTGTATGGTTTTGGGTTGCAACATAAGTTAAGTGAAAAATGGAGATTGTCTTTAAACGGAACATTTTTACCTAAATCAACAAAACAAAATCAACCTTCTATTTCACAAGTTTCTCTTGGTTTTGAGTATCATTTACAACAGCTTGATGATAAAAAGGCAACAGAATTTGCAAATAATAAGTACTTCTTTCCAGATAATATTTTACAAGTTAGTTATGGAACAAGTGCGATTGGTTTTGGTATGAATCGTTTTTTTGGAATGAGTTTAAAAGTTGGGAGTTTTGAAAGCTTTGGAATTCCTGTTTTTTGGGTTGGAGCAGTAAAGGCAAATCATGCGATATCTGTAACGTATCAAAGACTAGTTTTTAGAACAGAAAAGATTTTTTCTTTAGATTGGGGAACAAGTGTTACTTATTTTCAGTCTGAATTTGGAAAAGAAAATGTTTTTGCTTTCTCTGTTTTTCCTGTGATGCGTTTTTATTTATTAAGAAAAAAAGACTTTGATTTTTATACAAACTATTCTTTAATAGGACCCACATATATCACAAAAAGCGATATTGATGGTATTGAAAGTGGTCCAAAAATTACGTACCAAGACACCATGGGTTTTGGTGTTTTCTTCGGAAAAGAAAGAAAATATAACTTCGAATTACGCATTATGCATTATTCAAATGGAAACATTTTTACAAGAAATGCAGGTGTTGCAGTTCCTCTTCAATTAACTTTAGGGAAGACATTTTAGGTAGTTAAAAATCAATTAGTTTTCCTCAATACTTATTTTAAAAAATTATTGTGTCACTATATCCTTGTAGGATTTGCATATTCATAAATTTAACGCCTTTTTATTATTAATCTACTAAATCTATAGGGTTTAAGTATATTTTAAGATTTTTACTACTTTTTTTATAAATATAATCTGTAAGTTTGCATACCCTATTAATAAAGTAGGGTAATGTAAAAGCTTAATTATTATGATTGCAGATCAAATGATTTTTAGTAAAAGAATTGCAGAGCAAAATTTTGAAGAGGATAAAGTTTCTGAAAAACCAGTAAGAAGTATTGTCAAGGCTTTAAGTTGGAGACTTATTGGAACTATAGATACACTTGTGGTTTCTTATATTTTAACGGGTAAAATTGCATTAGCAGCATCAATAGCATCAGTAGATTTTGTAACAAAACTAGTTTTGTATTTCTTTCACGAAAGAATATGGAATAAAATAAAATGGGGAAAATAATGAGCCTAGATTTAGATAAAATAAACAAAGAATTAAAAAGTAAAAGTCCGGCAGAAATTATTGCTTGGGCTATTTCTTTAGCAAAAAATGCAGTAATTACAACCAACTTTAGACCTTATGAAGTTGCAATTTTAAATGCAGTAACTGAGGTTAAAAAAGATATCAAAGTAATTTGGTGCGACACGGGTTATAATACTGTACAAACCTATAAACATGCAGAAGAAATTATCAAAAAACTTAATTTAAACATTCATTTATATGTGCCAAAACAAACGGTTGCTCATAGAAATGTGGTTTTAGGAGTTCCTTCAATAGAAGATCCAAAACACGTGCTTTTTACAGAGCAGGTTAAATTAGAGCCTTTTGCAAGAGCAATGAAAGAGCATCAGCCAGATGTTTGGTTTACAAACTTAAGAAAAGGGCAAACTGCATTTAGAAATAGTATCGATATTGTTTCTCAAAGCAAAGACGGAATTATAAAAGTGAGTCCGTTTTATAACTGGACAGATGAACAATTAGACGCTTATTTAGTAGAAAAAGAATTACCAAATGAGTTTACTTATTTCGATCCAACAAAAGTAGAAAGTAACCGAGAATGTGGTTTACATATCTAAAAAGATAAAATTATGAGTCAGAAAATAATACAAGTAGATGCTTTAGAAAGTGAAGCAATTTATATTTTTAGAGAAGTAGTAGCGCAGTTTGAAAAGCCTGTTTTGTTATTTTCCGGAGGAAAAGACAGTATCACTTTAGTACGTTTAGCGCAAAAAGCTTTTTATCCTGCAAAAATTCCTTTCCCTTTAATGCATATTGATACAGGTCATAATTTTCCTGAAACGATTGAATTTAGAGATCGTTTAGCAAAAGAATTAGGTGTTGAATTAATCGTTAGAAATGTTCAAGATAATATTGATAGTGGTCGTGTAAAGGAAGAAACTGGAAGATATGCAAGTAGAAATATGTTGCAAACAGAAACGTTGTTAGATGCTATTGAAGAGTTTGGTTTTGATGCGTGTATTGGTGGTGCAAGAAGAGATGAAGAAAAAGCAAGAGCTAAAGAAAGAATCTTTTCTGTAAGAGATGATTTTGGTCAATGGGATGAAAAAAACCAACGTCCAGAAGTATTCGATATGTTAAACGGACGTATTGATTTAGGTCAGAATGTACGTGTTTTTCCAATTTCAAATTGGACAGAATTAGATGTTTGGTCTTATATAGAGCAAGAAAATATCGAAATTCCTTCTATCTATTTTGCACACAAAAGAAAAATATTTGTAAGAGACGGAATGATTTGGTCTGCTGATGACGAAGTTGTTTTTAGAGATAAAGAAGAAGTTGTAGAAGAAAGAATGGTCCGTTTTAGAACTGTTGGAGATATGAGTTGTACAGCAGCAGTTTTATCTGATGCAGTAGATATTGCAAAAGTTGTAGAAGAAATTAGAGATTCTTCCATTTCAGAAAGAGGCGCAAGAATTGATGATAAACGTTCTGAAGCTGCAATGGAAAAAAGAAAGCAACAAGGATATTTCTAGAATCCCCCAAAGAGGGAGATTAGCAAGTTTGAAAATAAAAAATAAGAGTAATAATTAATAAAAGCAACACTTTACACAAGAGTGTTCCTTCCTTTTGGGAAGGTTAGGATGGCCTTATGAAAGTACTAAAAATAGCAACAGCAGGAAGTGTAGATGATGGTAAGAGTACCTTAATTGGTCGTATTTTATACGATACAAAATCATTGACTGATGATAAATTAGAAGCAATAGAAGAAAAAAGTCGTCAACGTGGTTTTGATTACTTAGATTTTTCTTTAGCTACGGATGGTTTAGTTGCAGAACGTGAACAAGGAATTACAATTGATGTAGCACATATTTATTTTTCAACTCCTGCAAAAAGTTTCATTATAGCAGATACGCCAGGTCATATTGAATATACAAGAAACATGGTTACGGGTGCTTCAACTGCACAAGCTTCTATTGTTTTAATTGATGCAAGAAACGGAGTTATAGAACAAACGTACAGACACTTTTTTATCAATAATTTATTGAGAATTAAAGATGTTGTAATTGCAATTAATAAAATGGATTTGGTAGATTTTTCTGAAGAAAAATACAATGTAATTAAAGGAGAAATTGAATATCTAGCAAGTAAAAGCGAGTATAAAGGTCAGAATTTATCTTTTATTCCATTATCAGCTTTAAAAGGAGATAATGTTGTACATAAATCAGAAAATATGCCTTGGTATAATGGTGAAACTTTAATGCATCATTTAGAAAGATTAGATACAGAAGATATTAGTGATGCTTCTCAAGCACGTTTTCCTGTGCAAACTGTTATCAGACCTAAAACAGAAGAATATCACGATTTTAGAGGATATGCAGGTAAGATTTATGGCGGAGATTTATCTGTAGGAGATGAAATTGCGGTATTGCCTTCTCAGACAAAATCAAAAATTAAAAGTATTAATTTCTTTGATAAAGAGTTTGAAACTGCAAAAAAAGGAAGCTCTGTTACCATTACTTTAGAAGATAATGTAAATGTAAGTAGAGGTGATATGTTGGTGAAAGTGAATGAAGAGCCAACAATTGCAAAACAATTAAACGCAACTATTTGTTGGATGGATAAAGAGCCTTTACAAGTATCACAAAAATATTATATCAAACATGGTGTAAATGATGCGCAGGCAAAAATTACTCAATTATCGAGTATCATTAAAACTGATTTTTCTGGAATTGAAGAAAATCCATCAGAATTAGTGTTAAATCAAATTGGAGATATACAATTAAAATTAAGTAAACCATTATTAGTTGATGCTTATAAAGACAATAAATCTAATGGATCTTTTATTTTAATCAATCCAAAAACGAACAATACTGTAGGCGTTGGTTTTATAAAATAAAAGCCCCTTTTAATTCCCCAAAGGGGAAATTTAGCAAGTTTGCTAATAAATAAGTAAAGAAAAAATAATTAACAATATTCTTACACCCGAGTAAGAATTCCTTCCCTTTGGGAAGGTTAGGATGGGCTTTATTATGCAAAGTTTTAGAACAGAAATAGAAAATCCAATTGTAGAAAGAGATATTATTGAATTAGCAGATAAAATTGCTCAATTTAATAACTTACAAATCGACGAAGAAAAATTTAGAAGTTTGCGTTTAGCAAGAGGAGTTTATGGTCAGCGTCAAGAAGGCGTGCAAATGATTCGTATTAAATTGCCTTATGGGAAAGTGATGAGCAATCAATTACGAAGAATTGCTGAAGTTTCTGATGAATATTCAAGAGGAAGATTACACATTACAACACGTCAAGATATTCAAATTCACTATGTAGATTTACAAAGAACGCCAGAATTATGGGCAGAACTAGAGCGTGATGATGTTACGTTGCGTGAAGCTTGTGGAAACGTTGTAAGAAACGTTACTGCATCTGAAACAGCAGGTATCGATGTTGATGAACCTTTTGATGTTTCTCCGTATGCAGATGCATTGTATAAATTCTTTTTACGTAACCCAATTTGTCAAGAAATGGGACGTAAATTCAAGGTTTCTTTTTCTTCTACGGATGAAGATACAGGATTATCTTATTTACACGATTTAGGATTTATTGCTAAAATTGAAAACGGAGTAAGAGGTTTTAAAGTCATGGTTGCAGGAGGTTTAGGTTCTCAGCCAAGACACGCAGAAACTTTGTATGATTTTTTACCTTCGGATAAAATTATTCCAGTAATGGAAGGAGTTTTAAGAGTTTTTGATAGATATGGTGAACGTAAAAGTAGAGCCAAAGCTAGAATGAAATTCTTATTAAAAGACATCGGTTTAGAAGCTTTTAAAGAATTAATTGAAGAAGAACAAAATGCAATTGAATTAAAAACGGTTGCTATTGATGCAGATTCTTATGTGTCTTCTACACCAGTTTCTGTGGTTACGCCAAAAGTAGAAATTAAAGATCAAGCAGCTTTCGATTTGTGGAAATCAACAAACTTAATTCCTCAAAAACAGAAAGGATATGTTGCCATCGGAATTAAAGTTTTATTAGGAGATTTTTATACAGATAAAGCACGTTTATTAGCAGATTTAGTTGATAAATACGCCGCTAAAGAAATCCGTTTAACATTACGTCAGAATATTGTAATTCCTTTTGTAAAGGAAGATTTAGTTCCTTTGTTTTATCAGGAATTAGAAAAATTAGGTTTTGTAGAAGCGGGTTATAATAAAGCAGTAGATATTACAGCGTGTCCAGGAACAGATACGTGTAATTTAGGAATTGCAAGTAGTACAGGAATCGCTGTGGAATTAGAAAAAGTGATTGCAGCAGAATATCCTCAGTATTTAAAAAACCAAGATTTAGTAATTAAAATTAGTGGTTGTATGAATGCTTGTGGACAACACAATATGGCAAATATTGGTTTTCAAGGAATGACTGTTAGAACGCCAGATAAATTAATTGCGCCAGCATTACAAGTTTTATTAGGTGGAGGAAATTTAGGAAACGGAAATGCTCTTTTTGCTGATAAAGTTGTAAAAGTACCAAGTAAAAGAGGTCCTGAAGCATTGCGTAGAATCTTCAATGATTTTGAAGCAAATGCAGATGGAAAATCATTTATAGAATATTATAAAGTTACAGGAGAACGTTATTTTTACGATTTATTAAATGATTTACAAGATGTTACTAATTTAACGCAAGAAGATTTTATAGATTGGGGAGAAGAAGATAAATATGTAAAAGAAATCGGAATTGGAGAATGTGCTGGTGTTGTAATCGATTTAATTGCCACTTTGTTTTTAGAGAGTGACGAAAAAATTGAAAATGCCAATGAAGCTTTTGGAAACGGAGTATATTCAGGGGCAATTTATTACGCTTATCAATCAATTGTTAATTCAGCAAAAGCGTCTTTATTAGCGGCAGATTTGAAAACGAATACGCATGCAAGTATTATTTCTCAATTTGATGAA
>TARA_R110001606_G_scaffold102045_1_pt1 | contig 14481 bp, 22 predicted proteins | sample TARA_R110001606 | Tara Oceans TARA_R110001606 (sample SAMEA4398315) | marine metagenome | biome: Polar Biome; feature: [SRF] surface water layer (ENVO:00010504); material: water (ENVO:00002006), including particulate matter (ENVO:01000060) such as... | depth 5 m | reverse complement strand
GCGACCGAGTCGGAGCTAATTGCTGAATTAAATCAACGACTTAGCTCGATAATCGAGAAACCACTTGAGGTTTGTGCTGTGGTCGATCCGTCTGACGATCCGTCAGATGAGGAAATCGAAGGGGGCACCCCCCTGTGAGCGAAGGCGCGGGCGCGCATCCGATATAAACTGTGTTCTGCTCATTATACAACCAACCCCTAGTTTTTCCGTAACAATTTGCAGAATATCACTATCCTATTTTTTTTAAAAAAATGATTTGTAAAATTCTCTAAAAAATTTTTACAAAAAATTTACACTTGACCAGTATATAAGCTATTGACAGATAAAATCTTACCCTATAGGATTCTATAAGCGATATGATCCTATCTCTACGGGATCTGTTAGAGTTTAGATCCCACTAGATGTGGGATCTTTAGCTAATAAGCTACTACAGCTATAGAATCCTATAGGGGTTAAGTGTCTCTGGCCGTACTAGACTAGGTATCCAGCTTATTAGTATCCGCCGCCCCACTTGATACCAGCCAGCCATATAAGAATTATGGCGCACAGAGCCAATCCTACAGTAAAGTCTGGCTCTGGAAGGGCTGAGAGGCTCTCTGACCACCCGCTGTGTCCGCCAGGGGTGACTGCTCTAGATCTTACGAGGATCGCCGTCTCGGGGAGTCTCAGGACTGCCTGGAAGCAGTCCTGACAGCCATCGACAGGCTCCACTTGTTGTACCCACTCCCAGTTACCGCCCACTTTCTGGAACTGAAACTCCCAATGACTGACCAGGGGTGCGTCCTTTTGGTACCAGTGGGCAGTGAAGTCAGGCAATTAGATTCGCCGTCACGGGTTTTCTGCATCGGTATAAGACTTTGTCGAATCCGTTATCGAGTCCATGCTGGTAGACTTCTTGGCTTCCAGTAGAGAATTCGATTGCGCTACATCCAGAGTTACTTGCGATATCAGAGATAACCTCGTTTAACCGGCCAGCGGTTTCTGGTGCTTCGGAGTGGGCGATCCACAGGAAAAAGATCTTTTCTCCGAAAACCTCTTGCAACCTAGCAATGAAGAAACTTTCCCCGGAGGGAAAGTCGGTATCTATAAAAATCGCTGCGTCCCCTGCGGCGCAGGATGCGTATATGTCTTCCTTCCTGTACTCGTTCCAGGGTAAATCTTGCATGATCAAATCAATTTTGGGCGAGATTTCATCCCACACGGTTTGGACACTAACGGACTGAATTGGCATTTTTTCCCTTTTATCCAATTTAGGTATTGACATTTTGTCAACTACCCTTTACTTTATAATTGATACAGATGTATGGGTAGCATTTGCTACTTACTAGATCAAGTGGACGTTGTTCAAAACTAATGCGCTGCTTTCGGCCCCCACCGGAGGAAGCGCATTTTTTGGAACACAAGCCTGGTAAGGGGGGGGTGTGTTGGGCACAGTAGAAGGCTTAGACCCAGACGCTGTTTCCGCCCTTCCCAATCTTCAGGGTCTTAGTGATGAAGATAAGAGGGAAACACTAGACATCCTTGACAGGTTGTTGGAACTCCAATCGTATAAGAAAGCAAGATTGAGTTTCATGGACTTTGTTCATATGGTGTGGCCTTCTTTTATTGAGGGCTCCCATCATAAGTTAATGGGTAGCGCCTTTGAAAAAGTTGTTCTGGGGGACGATAAACGCCTTATTATCAATATGGCCCCCCGTCACACGAAGTCAGAGTTTGCTTCGTTTCTTTTGCCAGCTTGGTTCCTGGGTAACTTCCCAGACAAGAAGGTTATCCAAACTGCACATACGGCTGAGTTAGCCGTTGGATTCGGAAGAAAAGTTCGGAACCTTTTCGATACTGATGAATTCAAAAAAATTTTCCCAGGAGTAGCTCTTCGTTCGGATTCAAAGGCAGCAGGTCGTTGGGCAACAAATCAGGGTGGGGAATACTTTGCAATTGGAGTAGGCGGGGCAGTAACGGGTAAGGGTGCGGACCTTCTCATTATCGATGATCCTCACTCGGAGCAGGATGCTCAACTCGGCGATGCCTCAGTCTTTGATAAGGTTTACGAGTGGTACACGTCGGGTCCAAGGCAACGCCTTCAGCCCGGAGGAAGAATTATACAGGTTGCAACTCGTTGGTCCTTGAGAGATCTAACGGGTAGTCTACTTAAGAATTCAGCAGAAAGAGACGGAACTGATTCTTGGAAGGTTATTGAGTTCCCGGCAATCCTTCCATCGGGCAATCCGCTCTGGCCTGAGTTCTGGTCAATTGATGAGTTGATGAAGGTAAGGTCTGAGCTTCCGGCTTCTAAGTGGTCGGCTCAGTATCAGCAGGATCCTACGGCAGACGAAGCCGCCATCATAAAAAGAGAATGGTGGAGACCTTGGAATAACGAAGAACCGCCATCGTGCGAGTTTATTATCCAGTCTTGGGATACTGCTTTCTTAAAAACTGAAAGAGCAGACTACTCAGCCTGCACGACCTGGGGTGTTTTTTACAACGAAGACAATGAAGAAGGTAGGCTTAAGCCTAGTATAATTCTTTTAAACGCCTTGCAAGAAAGAATGGAATTCCCGGAGCTTAAGAAAAGAGCCTTTGACCAATACCAGATGTGGAAACCAGATGCCTGCATCGTTGAGGCAAAGGCTGCTGGATCTCCTTTGATTTTTGAACTGAGACAGATGGGAGTCCCTGTGAGTGAGTACACTCCATCCAGGGGCAGAGATAAGATTGCTCGGGTTAATGCAGTGGCGGATTTATTTGCTTCGGGAACTGTTTGGGCTCCGAATAAAAGATTTGCAGAAGAAGTTGTAGAACAGTTCGCCGGTTTCCCAGGTGGTTCAGCACACGATGACTTGGTTGACTCTTCTACTCAGGCATTACTAAGATTTAGGCAGGGTGGATTTGTTCCCATCGATAGCGATGAAGAATTTATCCATGAGCCGAAACAGGCGTACGCGCCTTACTAGGTAGGTAAATGGCAATAGAGTCTGCCTTCAACTCCAATAGCTTTCCCCTTTCCTCTCTTGGGGAGGTAGGGGAAGATCTACCTATCGAGATTGTAGATTCCGAATCCCTCATTCTGGAGACAGATGACGGTGGGATGATGATTGAGTTCGATCCAGATCCAGAGGGTATGGCTGAGGTTGAATTCGATAGTAATCTTGCGGAATACGTTGACGATAAAGAGTTACGAAAGCTTGCTTCAGAGATAATCCACTTGTCTAAGTCCGATAAGGAGTCTCGGAAAGATTGGGAAGAGACTTACATAAAGGGTCTAGAACAACTGGGAATGAAGATTCAAGATCGGTCAACGCCTTGGCCCGGAGCCTGTGGTGTACAGCATCCAGTCCTCGCCGAAGCGGTTGTTAGATTCCAAGCTCAAACCATTACAGAGATTTTCCCTAATGACGGTCCTGTAAAGGTTAAGATGTTCGGGAAAATGACTGAGGAAAAAGAAAAGCAATCTCTTCGGGTTAAAGAGTACATGAACTACCTGATTACTGAAGAGATGCCGGAGTATCGATCCGAGACAGAAAAAATGCTTTTCAATCTAGCACTTGCTGGCAGTGCATTCCGAAAAGTGTATTGGGATTCATCGATGGGTAGACCCTGTTCGATGTTTGTCCCGGCAGAAGACCTACTCGTTTCCTACGGCTCGCCATCCCTGGAGATGGCTGAACGTGTCACGCATGTAATGAAGAAAACTTCGAATGAGATTCGAAAGCTTCAAGTATCTGGTTTCTACAGAGATGTCGAAATCGGATCTACTCATTATCAGAATAGTGATATCGAAGAAAAGTATGATGACCTGACGGGGGATTCTCCTTCAGGCTCATCTGATGATCGTCATCTTCTCTACGAGGTTAATCTCGACTGGGATTTGGATGGCTTTGAAGATATGAAAGACGGGAATCCTACCGGAATTGCAGTTCCTTATGTCGTAACTGTTGATGTTGGTAACTCTGAGATTCTTTCTATCCGAAGAAATTGGTTGGAAGACGATCCTAATAAGATTAGACGGAATCACTTTGTTCATTACGAGTACCTTCCCGGTATGGGATTTTATGGGTTTGGTCTTATCCATCTTATTGGTGGCATAGCAAAGTCTGCAACATCCCTCCTTAGACAGCTTGTTGATGCTGGTACTCTATCTAACTTGCCGGGAGGTCTTAAGGCTAGAGGGCTTCGTATAAAAGGAGACGATTCTCCGATCATGCCGGGTGAGTTTAGAGATGTAGATGTCCCAGGCGGAGCGATCAGGGACAATATTACATTTCTTCCGTACAAAGATCCTTCCAATGTTCTTCATTCTCTTTTGCAGAATATTGTTGAAGAGGGAAGGCGGTTTGCTTCTATTACGGATATGAAGATTTCCGATATGAATCAGCAGGCTCCGGTTGGAACTACGCTGGCAATTATCGAAAGATCTATGAAGGTAATGAATGCGATTCAAGCTCGTGTCCATTACGCAATGAAAAGAGAGTTCAAGATCCTTTCTGGCATTGTGAAGGACTATATGCCTGAGGATTACGAATGGGAAGTTGATGATGGGGAAGTAATGAAGGCGAAAGACTTTGACGGTCGCCTTGATGTAATTCCTGTTAGTGACCCGAATTCGTCTACGATGGCTCAACGCATCATGCAGTATCAGGCTGCTCTACAGCTAGCTTCAACTGCTCCTCAGCTATACAATCTTTCAGAGCTTCACCGTCAGATGCTCGACGTTCTTGGTATTCAAGATGCTGATGTGATTGTTCCTACTGAAGATGATATCAAGCCAATAGATCCTGTTTCTGAAAATATGAATATCCTTAAGACGGACCCAGTAAGGGCTCATATGTGGCAGGATCATGAAGCCCATATCCAAGTTCATCTAGACGCAGCAAAAGATCCGAAGATGCTTGAGATCGTTCAAAGCTCTCCTAAGTCTAAGGAGATAGAAGCTTCTCTGTCTGCTCACGTTCTTGAACATCTTGGCTTTAAATACAGAAGAGAAATAGAGAAAGAACTCGGTGTTGAATTGCCGCCCCCCGAATCTCCTTTGCCGAAAGATATTGAAGTTCGAATTTCTGCGCTCGTTGCTGAAGCTGGCAGTCGTTTGCTTGGTCGTGATGTGGCAGAAATGCAGTTGAAAGAGCAGATGGCAAACATGGAAGACCCCGTCGTGAAACAACAGAATCGACAACTCGACATTGATGAATCGAAGGTAGAGTCGAGAATGCAGACGGATGCAGCTCGAATTGCAGCGGACCTAAAGAAGGCTGCTCTCCGCGCAGATATTGACAGAGAAAAGATAAGTTCAGCAGAGTTTATAAAAGGCCTTGAGGTTGGTGCTGATGCTTCGATGGATATGAAAAAAATGGAAATAGATAAAAAGAAAAATGAAGCAAGAGAACTTCTAGATGGCGTTCGCCTCGGGTACGAAATGACCAAGGGCAAAGAGGAGAAATAAATGGCGGTGTCTTTGAGTGAGGTATTCCTCATCAAGATGCGTGAGTACATCGACAATAAATCAGAAGATCTATCGACGGGTTGCGCTAGTGACTTTTCTGATTACAGATACCGTGTTGGATTTATTGAAGGGATTGCGACAGCAGAATCCGAATTCCTTGATATAGTCAAACGTGCTTCACTAGAAGAAGACAAATAGTAACGCCCAATCGGGTGCAAGGGTTTCTTCCTCCCCCTTAAGCGAGGTTGCAATCAGCGAGAGCTGCAAGGAAAACAATGTCCAAAACGGATAAAAAAGAAAAGGATTTAGAGGATTATCACGAGATTTTAGACAAAGCAGGCGATCAACTTCCAGAGCCAAAAGGCTGGAAGATTTTAGTTGCCGTGCCGAAAGTAGATCAAGTGACCAAGGGTGGTATCTACAAGCCCGACGAGGCAATGTACGTCGAAGAGGTAGGCACAATCATTGGGTTGGTTCTTCGTGTGGGAGATCTTGCTTACAAAGATACCAAGAAGTTCCCAACAGGAAACTGGTGTCATCGTGGTGACTACATCATGATGCGTTCTTACTCAGGCACTAGGTTCAAGGTTGGAGGACAGGAGTTCCGATTAATAAACGACGACACGGTAGAAGCTGTTGTTAACGATCCCAGAGGGGTTGCGAAAGTAATATGAGTACAGAACAAATTACCTCTTCGCCTATGAGCGAAGCCACTGAAGATGAAAATTTTCAAGACGAACCCACTCTGGAAATCAATGTTGTCGATGATGTGCCAGAAGAAGATAGAGGCAGGGTTGCTCCAGGGGTTAGGTCTGTTGAAGATCATGAAGAAGAACTGGGTAGTGTAAGCAACAATGTTCAAAAAAGAATAAAGAAACTTAAGTACGATTTTCATGAAGAACGAAGAGCTAAGGAAACTTCTTCTCGGATGCGAGACGAAGCAGTTAATTATGCTAGTAAAGTTCAAAAAGAAAATGAAAGGCTTCGTGATCTTGTCAATCGTGGGGAAGTTGTTCTCCTCGATGAAGTCAAAACTAGAACAGAAAAAGAATTAGAATCTGCAAGATTCAAATTGAAAAGAGCCCATGAAGAGGGTGATCCTGATTCGATAGTAAATGCTCAAGAGCTTTTGTCTATCGCGTCTTACGATTCAAAAAAGATACAGGAATACACCCCTTCAGCACAAGAAATTCCAAAACAAGAATCTCCGCAAGTCAGACCGCAAGTACAGGTTGATAAGCGAGCTTCTGAATGGGCTATGGAAAACTCTTGGTTTAGATCCGATAAAGAGATGACGGCAGTTGCCTTAGCCGTTCATGAGGATCTTATTTCAAATGGTGTTGATCCCAAGTCTGATAATTATTACCAGACGATTGACAACAGAATTCGGGATCGATTCCCGGAAAAGTTCGGCGGTGATAGTCCAGAAGTAGTTCAAGTTTCTTCTGACTCGGTTCTTCGTTCCGATGGGAACCGCCGGAAACCTTCGACGGTAGTTGCACCCGCAAGGCGAACCACGGGTGCTAGATCGCGCAAAGTCCAACTAACGAAGACCCAGGTTTCTCTCGCAAAGAGACTGGGTGTATCTCCTGAGAACTACGCCAAACAACTCTTAAAATTGGAGAATAACAATGGCTAGAGGCGACAACCTCACAGAGGATCAGGATCCTCGCGCTAAAAGAGAACATGACACCAGAGAGGTGTCATCTCGTCCAACTTCCTGGACACCCCCATCCGTACTTCCTGTACCCGATACGCAAGACGGGTACGAGTTTCGTTGGATTCGAGTTGCCATGCGTGGCAACCCGGACAATACGAATGTTTCCCGTAAATACCGGGAAGGATGGGAGCCTGTCAGGCTTGAAGATCATCCAGAGCTTAGACTTATTCCTGATATCGATAATCGATTTGATGGGATGGCGGTAATTGGTGGGCTTATGCTTTGCAAGAACTCTACTGAACTTATGGGACAGAAGAGAGCTTACACTCAGGAACAGTCTGATAATGCAATGAAGGCTGTGGACAATGATTTCTTGCGAGAGAACGATGCGAGAATGCCTCTGCTCCCTCCGGACAGAAGAACTCGTGTCTCTTTTGGCGACGGCTCTTAGGAGATGTACTCCTACAAGTCGCCGCTTGATTTTTAGGAGAAACTAAAATGGCAGGTTACGGACTTCGCCCCTACATGGGCAAAGCTTTCGGGCAAGCTTACAACACTGGTGGGTTCACTGAATACCCAATAGATGTATCCGTTGTGACTTACGATTGTTACACCGGAGATTTCATGACGTTGACATCAACGGGTGAGGTAACTCGAACGAATGGTACGGCGGGTGCTACTCCAGTGGCAGCTACTTTCACTATCGGTGTGGCTGTTGGATTTAGATATGTAGATCCAGACGGTGATATCAAGTGGTCTCAGAAGTACGTTGGGAATGCTAACAATACTGAAGCTTACGCTTTTATTGTTAGTGATCCGGACGCCGCTTTCATTGTCCAGGCAGACGGCGCAGTTACTCAGGCGTCTGTAGGGGCCAGAGCCCCAGTGGTCAACTTCATTGGATCTGCTGCTAGTAGCCTTACCGGAAATTCCGGTATGCAGCTAGATGCAAGCGAAATCGCCACGACGGCTACTTTTGCTCTGCAAATTATTGGAATTCCTCAAGATGGTTCTAACGAAACATCAACAACCCCTAATATTGTCGTTAGGCTAACGCCTGGAGTTCATCAGGCTAATATCGCCCTTGGCGTATAGGTAAGGAGTAAATAATCATGGCTATTTCACGCGCACAAATGATGAAGGAACTCCTGCCGGGGCTGAACGCTCTTTTTGGCATGGAGTATGGCTCGTATGAAAACGAGCATGAAGATATTTACGAGATGGAAACTTCGGACAGAGCGTTCGAAGAAGAAGTCCAACTTTCGGGGTTCGGTGCTGCTCCGGTGAAGTCTGAAGGTTCCGCTATCGCTTACGATACGGCGCAAGAAGTCTTCACGGCTCGCTACAATCACGAGACAGTTGCTCTTGGATTTTCCGTTACGGAAGAAGCGATTGAAGATAATCTTTACGATTCTCTTTCGGCTCGTTACACCAAGGCTCTTGCTCGTAGTGCAGCGAACACGAAGCAGGTTAAGGCTGCTTTCCCGTTGAATAACGGGTTCAGTGCTTTCCAGTCGGGCGATGGCGTGTCGCTCTTCAGTGCTTTGCATCCCTTGGTAAGCGGTGGTAATAACCGAAACCAGCCCTCGACTGCATCGGATCTTAATGAGACTTCGCTTGAACAGGCTGTGATTGATATCGCAGCGTTTACTGATCAACGCGGACTCAAGATCGCAGCACGCGCGAAGCGGTTGATTGTCCCCCCGGAACTCCAGTTTGTGGCAACTCGTATCCTTGATACGGAGCTACGACCGGGCACGGCGGATAACGACATCAACGCGATCCGTACCAACGGGGTTATCCCTGAAGGCTATCGGGTCAATAATTACCTGACGGATTCGACAGGTGATGCGTGGTTCGTGATTACTGACGTGCCGAATGGCATGAAGGGCTTCACGAGAACCCCGATGTCCACGTCGATGGACGGTGACTTCGATACGGGCAACGTCCGGTACAAGTGCCGAGAGCGATACAGCTTCGGCGTTTCGGACCCGCTTGGGATCTACGGATCTACGGGTGCGTAATTGAGGATGTACGGTTAATTCCGTAGGGGAAGGGAGGGGTTATTCGCTTCTCCCTTCCTTTTTTCCTTAGAGGATTGATAGCCGCAAGGGTTAGATATGACTGTTAAACGCGGTAGTGAAACATTTTCCGGCTACAACAAACCGAAGAGGACTCCCAAGCATTCAACGAAGAGTCATGTTGTACTTGCCAAAGAAGGTGAGAAGATCAAGATGATTCGATTCGGAGAGCAGGGAGCAAGCACAGCCGGTAAGCCTAAGTCAGGCGAGTCGGACAAGATGAAGGCAAAGAGATCTTCGTTCAAAGCCCGGCATGGTAAGAATATCAAGAAGGGCAAGATGTCTGCTGCTTACTGGGCAGACAAAGAGAAGTGGTAATGCCAGCTAAGAAGAAAGCAGCTAAGAAAAAAGGCTTTACGGATTATCAGCGCAAGGGTGGAGTCACGGGTAGTTTGCCTGACTTCTTTAAGTATGTTCCTGACGCAGGACAAGTGTCTGATTGGTTGGTAGACCAAATGCCAAAGAAGACTCCGAAAAAGAAAGCTGCAAAACGTAAGATGAAGATGAAAAAATAGCGATTCTTAAACCAAAGCCTGACCGACTTAAACGACAGCACGCGGACTGTCAGGCAAATTGCGTGTAATGAGGTGATTCAAAATGGGTACGACAACTTTTAGTGGACCGATCAAGGCTGGATCGATCAAGGATACGACGGGCACGACTGTTGGTAGCAATGTTGCCAATATTGGTTCTGTTGTCATGGCGCAGAGTGCCGCGATCACGGAAGCTGCTGCTTCTGCGGACGTTGGGATTGTAATCCCGGCGAACAGCCAAATTGTAGAAATTCACGTTCTGGTTCAGACTGCTTGGGATGGTGGCACAAATACTCTTGATGTTGGAGATCGTTCTGACACAGATCTTTTCGTAGATGGCTTGCCTTGCACTGCTGTTGGAAACCATAGAGTTACCGCTGCGACTACCGGCACAGAAGCAAGTTGGCGAGATGTCGGCACTTCCGATGTAGGCTTGTCAGTGGATTCGGTTGCCGGCGGCAATGGAGCAGGCGTGCTTACCGTCTCTTACATCCAGAACAACAACCTAAGCTAATCCTTGAACGACCCCCGATGGTACAGGGATCTCACTCCCCAAGGACAAGAGGCCGTAGATCAGACAGCACATCTGGTCTGCGGCCTAGTCTTATCTGCTATCGGAGGAGCCTACCTATCTATGGTGGGGCTCTACGTTCGAGAGTTCTGGTTGCAGTGGCCTGTTGAGCGTATCGAAGACACTAGGACGGATATGGCATTTTGGATGGCTGGCACAGGGATATGGGAATTGTGGAGGGCGTTTAGTTGAGTGTTTACCCAACAGGATTAACCAATTACTTTCACCCTAGTCAAATTAGCGACTCCGAAAGCGTGACTGTCTTAATTAACTATCCGATTGTTTTAAAATCTTTTGTTTGTGGGTTAGTGAGTGATCTAGATACTAATAGGGGTTCTGTTTTCTATAAACTTTTTGATGGAGACTCTGAGATATTTCGCATTCAGTCAGCTCTAGACATCACATCAGCAGCATCGTTAAATCCTAGATACAGTTTTTCATTTCCTATGAATGGGATTAAAGTTTCTACATCACTAGGTATAAGTATTAAATCATCTGGCGCTATCCCTGGAATAAAAGGTGACGGAGTTTCCGTCCTCTATCAAAGGTAATTCTTTATATGTTATCTGCATATGTTAAGAGTCAATATAAAAATGTTGCTGCATCAGATAAGGTTGCAAGTCTTAATCTGGTTGATGTTAATGGATCAAATTTCAGACTTCTTGGCGTGCAATTTATTCCATCTGTAAACAGGCAAAATGGAGCCGTAACTCAATCGGGAATTGAACTTTCAAACGGAGACGGCGGTTCTGTTTTTTTTAAAGATTCAATCTGCCCATCGTCATATGAACAAGCTCCATATTCTTACTTCGAAAGTATAAGCATGATGGATATATTGCCTCATGGAATACTGGTCAATAACTCAAGTGATGTTTATGTAAAAGGGACAGGAATAGGGATATCCTTCGTCTTTGTTACTTATCAGGTCGGGTAGGGAATGCTTATTTCACCATCTTACATTAGCACTAAAGTAATCACTATATCCGACTCCGACATTACTCCAGGGAGTAAGATACCTCTTTCTAATTACGGACTGTCCAATAAACTAAATTTATTTGGATGTCTTGGGCAAGTAATACTACAGACTCAAGGAAAGAATGGAACCTTAAAATTGTATGATGGAGATTCGGCCAATCCGTTTTTTCAATTCAATGTAGGTTCAAGCAACAACGCAGGATTCCAAAAGTGGTGTTCTTACACTTGCTTTATCCAAGAGAAATCCTGCAAGAAAATATCTAACGGAATCACGCTAGAGGTTGTAACTAATGATACTGACGTTAATGGCGTGGTTATGACGGTGATTTACCAATGATTAGACCTTCTGAAACAAAGGGATATGTTTGGGATACTACGTCAGGTACACCTCTTGATGAGGTTGAAGTTATTGTATCAACTGGAACGCGAGTATGTCTTTTAGCTTTTGTATTCTCCGCAGACACGACTCAGTATACGTCTGCCTGGAGCAATGATAATTTTTCCGGCTTGCCCAGAATCGAGTTCCGTAATGGGTCTAGTGCTGATTCAGCCACGGTCAGATTCGGATCTTTGGCTCATGTAACGCATGACATACAATCGCTTGCTGCTGCTGATTTCGGAGTAAGCAATAGTTCTGTCAACTTCCCCGGCAGGGGCGTCTTCTTTGAAGATGGGATGTCCGTAAGGATTCAGATTCCAAATCCGTCACCATCCTGTGTTTGCAGGATTTCTTTTAACGTAGTTTACGAGTTTTAATAATGGAAAACAGAGATTACTGCCAAGTGTACTGGAATCCTGATCCTGAAGAGAGTGTTCCCGACTCTGACTCTGCGGCGTCTAAGATTATAAATGGTCGAGTTTCAGTTCACGGAATTTTAGCTTCTACAATGTCGGGTTCTACTGGTGGAGCTTTAGTCGGCGAAGCCCCAGCGTACTACCTTTGCGAAACTTCAGATCAATCAATAATTTCATTCAAGTTTTGTCCAATTGTTCAGATGGGGACAAAATCAACAGTTCCGTTTATTTTTAATTTAGGAGGAAACGGAATGCTGTTCCCTGACGGGGTGTACATAGGAAGGGATAAGCTAACTCTCAATGGCGGCGGCAATGCTAAAGGAGATTTAGTTAAGTGTGTGGCAATTCTTTACACAGGCGGAGCAAACGCGTAATGCCTGTTGTCACCCCAACTACTTTCTGGGCTTCGATTGGATTTATAGTTACAGCACTAGGAGGGCTGCTCTCAATGCAAACGGGTCATGCAAGTAATAATGGACATGACAGTCTTGCTGGTCGAGAAGACCTATCCAGAGCTGAGTTGAAGCTTGAGCGCGTAGCGACAGAAGTGAATCACCACACTCGTTTACTAGATGAGATGAGAGTGGAAATTAAAGATATATCTAGGCATCAAGCAGATGCCAGTAAAGAAATTCTGGAGGCCATCCGTGGCAACTAGTGGCGCAGTTACATTCTCTCCAGATGTCGGTGAGATCGTTGAGGAAGCATACGAGAGAGCCGGGCTTCAGATGGTCTCTGGATACGACCTCAGAACAGCTAGAAGAAGCCTTGACTTCCTGTTGATGGAATGGGCAAACAGAGGAATAAATCTCTGGTGCGTAGAAGAACGTGTAGAAAATATTGTGGCGGATCAATCTGAATACACTGCGATAAATGCTTCTCCGCTTGTTGCAGTATCCATACTAGAAGCAGTCCTCAGAACTGATTCTGGGAACGTGACTAAACAATCCGATTACGACCTTGCTCGGATATCCAGGGATACATACATGAGTATTCCTTCCAAGTTGACTACGGGGAGACCCACTCAGATTTATGTTGATAGACAGCAAGGGAGCATAAAGCTCAACCTGTGGCCTGTTCCTACCGACGCTACCCAGAAGCTTGTCTACACATACATAAGAAGAATGCAGGATGGTGGACCGGGAGGCACCTACGACCCAGATGTCCCCTCTAGGTTCTGGCCTGCTCTAGTGGCTGGTCTCGCATACAACGTGGCTATGAAGAAGCCTGAGGCAGCGAACAGAGTTCAGATGCTCAAGCAAGTCTACGACGAGCAATTCCAATATGCAGCAGATGAGGATAGAGAGAAGGCACCCTTAAGACTGTACCCCGGAGGATACAGCTAGAATGGGTTCGTTCGCGAAAGGCAACAAAGCTTTTGGCTTTTGCGACCGATGCGGTTTCCGGTACAAGCTACGGGAGTTGAAGACAGAAACTGTCAATCTCGCTAGTACCAACCTGATGGTTTGCCCTGAGTGTTGGGATCCAGATCAGCCCCAGAACATGCTGGGTCGATTGAGAGTGGATGACCCACAGGCGCTTCGCAATCCAAGACCCCTTGGCGGGGTTAGCGGTAGAGATCTCCCTGCTGCGTATCGATGTGATTTTTCGACTGGCACAGCCCAGACTGACCCAACCCGTATTGATGGATGGTGGGCAGTTAACGGAACATTGACTTGGAATCAATCCAGAGAAGCGTTGAACATTGTTGCGATAACAGATTCTGGCCCTAACCCTGGAGATCCATATATCTACAGAGGGTACAATGGCGGGAGTAAAACCCCTGACTACCTCAGCATAGACACTTCCGTATATAAATATGTAGTGACTCAGTTCACTGTAAACAATTACCCGTTGAAAGAAATTGGTGACTTAAACCCACCTGACGGGTTCCAAGGACAATTCTACTGGAGTACCAGCACAGATCCTTCAGACTCTGGCATATCAGGAGCCAAGTCCCAACGCTGCCAAAGCCAGCCTTATTTCAAGATTACTCAGCCTTCAGATGGATTTGCTCAATCTGATCGGGATATGGCTAGTACGTTTAAAATCGTGTTTGACATGACTGACGATCCAGAATGGACTGGCACGGTTTCAACAATAAGACTTGATTACTTCGATGCCAGACCGGGAGACTTAGGTGCTGGAGATATCGACGTTGACTACATCGAAGTGGTTGCATTTCACAACCCCGATCTCTAGGAGAAAACAATGCCCAAAGTAGGAATGAAGAAGTTTAGTTATGACGAAGCAGGCCAGCAGAAGGCCATGCAGGAAGCTCAGAGAACTGGTCTTCCGATTGAGCAGGATGACAAGAACTACGCACAGTTTGCTGGCGGAGGCTCTGTTAAAGGCCAAGGTTACGGCAAGGCGCGTATGCCTAAGGGAAAGAAGTAATTGGCAGCTTTTACTCTAGCAACACTACGGAC
>TARA_R110001606_G_scaffold331234_1_pt1 | contig 14493 bp, 9 predicted proteins | sample TARA_R110001606 | Tara Oceans TARA_R110001606 (sample SAMEA4398315) | marine metagenome | biome: Polar Biome; feature: [SRF] surface water layer (ENVO:00010504); material: water (ENVO:00002006), including particulate matter (ENVO:01000060) such as... | depth 5 m | reverse complement strand
CCTAATTTACCCCAAGATGATAACAACGGATTACCAATAAAATAGTAATCTTGATCTGGCTCACTTTGCTTTTTTTGCTGCGCTTCCAGCAATGGCATTTTGGCGTATTTAGCCGTTATTTTAGCCGCCGTTTTTTCATCAATTAAATCCCCCCAATAATGTTCGCTGGGATTAAAAAAGAATAAAAATACCTCGGTTTTTTTACTCAATGCATCAAACACATCAAGTTGCGAACTGGCAATGGCTGAAATACCAAATAAACTGATCCGCTTTGGTAATAAGCTACTGTCCATTTTATCAAGCGCGGCTAATAACTGCCCTTGCATATTGGCGCGATGAAACTGACTTTGCCCAAGCACTTGACTATGCGCTACTATTTTTCGCCACAGATCAGGCTGCCACGGCGCGATACTAATATCTACATCATCTAATTTATCAGTGCCGCTGTCCCATGTGGCTATCCAGTGCGGACGGTACATTAAATATTGGTCATATACATCGGCTATTTTTTCACATAAAGCAAAGGTTTTTTGACCGTCTGTGTCACCTGCTAAGTAGGTTTTAAGGGGTAAATATAACGGTTCATCAATGCAGTTTGGTAAAATAGCAAATAATTTCCAAGCAAGATTAGGTTTATTAAACGCCGACTCTTTGGGTACATTCGGTAATAGCTGCTGGTATAACTGCCAAATGAAACTCGATGGCAATGGAAAATCTACCTGTGCTGCCACCCCCAAACTTTCACTTAAACCAATTTTCAGCCACTGCGACATACCCGGAGATTGCACCAACACCACTTCTTTATCAAACGGGCTGCTTAATGGGTTTACTTTTAAAAGCTGATGAAACTGCGCTTGCAGGGCTTCCATACGGTTAGATTGAATAATATTGAGCATAGCGACACTGTTCTTGCTTGAGATAAAAACAGTGTAAGATATTTTCAATTATAGGGGTAGCCATTGTCGCTAATTGGCATTAATAAATCAGCGAGTTAGCACAATAATTAACTCACTTTTTATACGCACAGTATAGCTACTGTGCGTTTTATTTTCTGAGGGAGTCATTATTTATATGGGCTAATACTTGATAAGCTAAATTGGCTTTGCATGATCACATCGCCATCAATGCCTTTTAGCTGAAGTGAAATAGCTGGATCTGTTTGTTGCCAATCAATGCTAAAATCACCGTAATTAACGTCATGTGTGAACTTCCCCACGCGGTGTTTATTAGGACTGACGTTTTTCCATTTTTCAGTAAGGCCTGAGCTGGTCATTTCAATCAGTGGATAATCAAGGTTCTGTTCATACCTTGATATCTCTCCCCAGTGTGTGTCACCACTGATAATTACCACGCCGTTTACTTTGTGTTTTTTAATTAACGCAAATAAACGGTTTCTATCCTCCGGAAAATTAGCCCACGACTCCCAGCCGGTAAAGTCAGGCAGTAACTGTAAACTCGAAGCAATCAGTTTAATTGCAGCAGGCTTTTTAAGCTCTTGTTCAAGCCATTGCCACTGCGCCTCACCTAACATCGATGCGCCTTTTACTTCACTTGGGCTATAAGGCCCTTGATTATTCGCTTTACGCTCAGTCTTGTATTGTGTTTCACTAACGTGGTTAAGTGCATCGCGGTTCCAACGCAGATCAGGCATGATCACTTGTATCGTGTGCTCACCTTCGCCATACATATACGAGGTATAAATCCCATCGGCACGTGTGCGACGCACTGAACCCGTTGGCTCTTGCCAAAAGTCGAGCATAATTTTCCGAGACTGTTCTTTATGTGGGTACTCTTTACCTGCATCATTTTGGCCAAAATCATGATCATCCCACATGGCAATAAGGGGAGTCTGTGCTTTTAACGTTTTAAAGCCGGGCTTAGCGCCTAAGCGCTGATATTTATCGGCAAGTACGCGCATATCGTTGGTGTCGCCGTAGATGTTATCACCCAAAAAGATAAACAAATCTGCCTGCTCTTTATTGATTGCGTCAAAAATCGGAATATCTTTATCTTGATGCCCACATGAGCCAAACAGTATTTTTTGCGGCGTTAGTTTTTGCGGTGTACTTAATACTGAAAAACTCGCAACAATGCTTACCAATGCGGCCGCTTTAATTAAATGCTTCATTTTAAAATCTCATCAATTGCATCCGCCATAGCGGGATTAAGCTGCTTAGGGTTTTCGCCAAGTACGGTTAAAATCGTTGCCGCAACTTGTGCTTGTTTGAGCTCTGTTGTTGTTTTTAATAAACCTTGCGGTTTAATATCTGGGCCAATTGCAGCTAACCAAATATGCTCAGAGCCAATAATTCCCTCAGGAAAAGCTTTACGACCTTGCTCCGATTTTGCCATTGCTTGTTTTGAACTATGATGCTGCCAATCATTAGCGTTACTGCCACGGCCATGATCCGTGGTGATAATAAGCGTTGTGTTATTTTTATAGCCAGGTGTAGTCTGAATGGTTTGCCATAAGTCTTTGATAAAAGCGTCACTTTGTTTAGCCGACTGCAAATAGTGATCGTAATGACCATCATGGGCAAAATCATCGGTTTCACCTAAGCTGATCACTAATAACTTAGGCTTTTTTGCCAGCATATAAGCTTTGGCAAAACGATATGTAAAACTGTCTAAACGCACATTATGCCAAGGACTTGGGATCTCCTGTTGTAAAGCATTTAATAGTGGCGCATCGGCAAATAAGTCTGCCTCAATTGGCATAAAACCCGCATTTACATATACGTCGCTGCGTTTGGTATTAACAATAAACGGAAATACATCCCAACTGCCAAATAAGGCGGTTTTATTTTTATAGTCAGCGCGTTGCTCTAATCGCTCTAAAATAGTTTTATTTGGATTTGGCGTTTTATCATTACTGTTAATTGCCTCATCAACACTGCCAGTTAAGATCTCACTGTAGCCTGGGTATGAAAAATACCACGGGTTACTCACCGACATTGTTGAACCATTCTCTCTATCGCCAATTAACACACCGTGTTGAGCAATCGTATTGCTAATAAATGGCATTAACTGAGCTTGTCGGGCGTGTTTGTCATCGCGCCAAAACTGTTGTTTCAATTGCTCTGGCTGTTTAACAAAATCGGGATTTGCTAACAATTTTTTATCGGCGCCGTTAAATACCTCTTGCCAGCGCACACCATCAAGCGTCACAAGTACGACATTATCACTGGCTTTGACAATATGACTTACCATTAATGTACAGCCTATTACGGCTAGTTTAGCTATTGCTTTCATAGTATTCCTATCAATAAAAACCCATCAACAAGGATGGGTTTTGGTTATTATTTTTATAATTAGGGCTTAAAAATTAGCAGTAAATGTAAGTGCTGCAGTTCGTGGTGCACCAATAAAATAAGTGCTGCCATTACCTGTCCCACCCGCTAAATACTGTTTATCTGTTACGTTAGTGACAGCAAAAGCAATATCGATTGATTTAAATGGGCCGGCATTGACGTCTGCAGCATAACCGGCATTGATATCAAGCACGGTATAACCATCAACTTTATTACGTGTACGAGTTTGCTCATCTAAAAATGCACCTAAGCGTTCACCGGTATATTTAGCGGATATACCAAAGCGGAAGTCGCCACTGTAATAATCGGTCGAAAGCACAAACATATCGCTTGGTGAATCGATAACGTCATCGCCTTTTTTAAAGCTTGGCGGTAGCGCTTTTCCGTCTTCATCTTTGAGGATAACACCATCGGCATCGTAGGCACTTGGATCGTGCGATGCGTATTCAGAGCTGTTATTAGTATATGAAGTATAAATATTCCATTCATTTGTAAGCATATAACTTGCTGATAGTTCAATACCTTGCGAGTCAATACCACCTACATTGATGTAAGAGCCATTTGTACCTATCGTATAATCAATCCCGCCAGTATCACTGCCAGGTGCGATAAAGGTGATACGGTTATCAAAGGCAATAGAATAAGCGGTCGCAGTTAGGCTCAAGCGGTCTGCTTTATAACGTACACCAAAGTCGATATTTTCAGCTGTTTCTGGTTCAATTTCTGTGAGTGTAGAACTATCACGCTCCAGCACACCATCTTTAATTGCTGAGAAATTTTCACTGAAACTGGCAAATAACTCAGTGCTGCTAGTTAGCTGGTACAAAGCACCTGCACTAAATAACACATCTGAATCACTGTTTATTTTATCAGAGCGTAGATCTGCAAAATGATCGTATTTTTGTAATTCAACTAAATACTGTTTAGCGCCAAGATTAACTGTAAAATCGCCTAGGCTGATAGAATCTTGTACGTACCACTTAAAGGTATCTGTTTCAAAAGTATTTTTATATTGCGTCCAGTATGGGGTGCTATCAAAGTGATGATACACGCGAGCGTCAATAACTTTATGCCAATCACGAGATTCGTCACGATCAGTTTGCTCAAGCCAAATACCTGCTTCAATATCGTGCATCCCTAAGGTTAATTTATAATCGGCGGTTAAACCTAAACGGTCCTTGTCATAGTGTGTATGGCGATATGACATTACCGGTATTGCCGAATCTGGGTAACACGCCGGATTCAACCCTGTGCCTGAATCCCATGGCCAACTGAGTGTGTCTGTACAATTTGCGTTAGGCGTTAATGGCTTACCTTGGCTATCTGCAAAACCATATGAGCCAGCATTTGTGCCGCCTTCGGTTGTTGGATTACCGTCTTTGTCGACAGGTGATGTTAAATAAGGTGGGATCCAATCACCACGCCCTGAGTTTTTATGGTAATAAGGGCTGATTGTTAATAATGACGAAGGTGAGATTGCGTATTCAAACTTTACGTAACCTAACGCATTTTCACGCAATGTACCCCAACCTTCTGCAAACATTTGGTCAAAGTGTGGCACGCCAGTCCAATTCCAAGTTAGTTGATCCCAATTTGGTGTTTGCGCAAATTGCTGCAAGCTCACACTGTTATAGTTGGTCTCACTTACATCATCATACGATAAACGCCCTGTTACAGTCAGCGCATTAAAGTTAGATACAAATTTAGCCTCAGCATGTTGATTATCTTTACCGCCATTACTGCCATCACCTATCCAGCGGCTAGTATTGGTTTGTGAATAACTCACATAAGCTTGCGTGTTATCAAAGAGAGTGCCAGTTTCATGCTTAAAATAATAACGAGTCGCATCATGGTCACCATTGGTGTAAGCAAATGTAGTTCCTCGCTCAAGGCTAGGATCTTTACTTACAAAATTAAACGTACCACCGAGCGCTTCAAGTGATGCTGAGGCGATATCTGAGGTACCTTGTCCCACTTCAACCGTGGCTAAGTTTTCGCTGTCTAGGTAGCGATTAGCTTTTGCACCACCGCCATAATTAGAGCCGCCGTTTGGAATACCATCAACCGTCATACCTAACTGCTGTTGGTTACCATCGATACTAAAGCCGCGCATCGTAATAGTGGTAGACCAATCATCACCACCAAATGCATCACCTTCGTTAATACTAATTCCCGGTAGGTTATCCATCACCGATAATACACTTGATACCGAACTCTGCTGTTCAATCATTGATTGCTCAATCACACTATTTGCATAGCTCGTTGGTTTTGCCACTACCGTGACTTCTTCTATTTCATTGGTATTTGCAAAGCTATTAGTTGAAAACGCTAAAGCGATTGCTAAGCTTAAAGTCGATCTTTTAGTAAAAGTACGCATTGTTGTCCCATTTGCAATTATTGTTTTGTATACGGGCAAAGTATGGAGGGAATATATGACAAAAAAGCTCGAAAAAATTGACGTAACAGTGACAAATATATTGATTATTTATGGCAACAATGCAGCTTAAACAATTAACATATAAAGATATTATAATTTAAATAACAGTCTATCGCGGTAATATTTGTAGGAAATAGAGAGGGAGTTAAATCAATACGAAAGAGTATTTTTCACAGCATTAGTAACGATTAAAAAGCAATATTGCTAATCGCAAATAAATACCTAAAACGAGTTTGCAATCAACATGTATGGCGTTAATGCAACCACCTACAGAAGTAGGTGGTTTAGTAACTAAAACAAACTACGTTTAAATTAGTTCAGCCAGCATTTCATCACTATACGGAACCACTTCTTCAGCATTTTTGATTTTACTGATGTAATCTGGGTTTGCAATAAACGGGCGACCAATAGCAATTAAATCAAACTTATTGGCGTTAATCGCAGCTTTAGCCGTGTCAAAATCATAGCTACCAACACCCACTAAAGTACCTGAATAAGCTGCACGTAAATATTCTGACGTCGTTTTATCTGCAAGGCTTGCAAAGCGCATGCTATCGTCAAAAATACCGCCATGTAAGTAAGCGAGAGATCGGCTATTCAACTCATTTAAGAGGTAATCAAATACCGCTTTATCGCGGCTATCTTCGCTCATATTAAAGTAAGCACCAGGAGATAAACGTAGCCCAGTTTTATCTGCGCCGATGACATTAATTACCGCATCAACAACTTCAAGTGCAAAACGCGACATATTCTCTGGAGTTTGCCCGTATTCATCATCACGCTCATTGGCTGCATAATGTAAAAACTGATCGATTAAGTAACCATTCGCACCATGGATCTCAACGCCATCAAACCCTGCTTCAAGCGCATTCTCTGCAGCCTTTGCATAATCTGCAATTAATGACTTAATATCGGCAGTGGTTGCTGCTTTTGGGGTAATATAAGTAAGCTCACGCATACGTGGTACAGAGCCTTCAACACCAATCGCAGATGGGGCTAAAACGTCGCCATCAAAAAAGTGGGGATGTGCAACCCGACCAACATGCCAAAGTTGTGCAAACATTTTACCGCCCTGCTCATGCACAGCATCGGTTACTTTTTTCCAGCCTTGAATTTGTGCGCTGGTAAATAAACCTGGCGTATTCGGGTAACCTTGCGCATCAGGGCGAATAATCGTGGCTTCACTAATTATTAAACCGGCTTCAGCACGGCGTGCGTAGTAATCAACCATCGCTTGGGTTGGCACTAAGTTATCGTCAGCCATACAACGCGTTAGCGGTGCCATAAGTATACGGTTTTGTAATTCAATCGTGTCATTAAGCTTAAACGGTTGCAGTAGATCAGTGGTCATTCTTATCAATCCTTATCTTGAGTGTACATTCAAGATAAGGGCGAACAATAAAACATTCAAGTCTATTTTTGAATATTTGTTCAAGATTAAGTAAACTAACCCCATCTACACCTTATAAGTCAAATAGAATGCAACAGAGCGCCCTATGAGAATAGCCGAATTTGACCGTGAATTTGTACTTCGCCAAGCGATGCTGGCTTTTATGCAACACGGTTATGCTAAAACGAGTATGCAAAAATTAACGCAAGTTACAGCGCTTCATCCGGGATCTTTATATGCTGCGTTTGGCAATAAAAAAGGTATTTTTTTAGCGGCTATTGAGCAATATCAGGCTGATAGAAATCAGCAATTTACGGCACTTTTTTGTCAACATAAACCCGTTTTACCAAGCCTACGCCAATACTTAGACTCAATAGTCAACGAGTGTATCAGTGGTGATGCGATGAAAGTATGTTTACTAACTAAAAGTATTAGTGAAGTTGAAGGGCAAGATTCACAGATCAGCCACGTACTGATGACAAATTTAAACGCCTACGAAAACGCCCTCGCCGAACAATTTGAGCGCGCGATAAAAGAAGGTGAAATACCAAACACACGCACAGCTGAGCATCTAGCTCGTTTTTTAGCAATGGGCCTTTACGGCTTGCGAACCTATGCACTGACTAACCGCTGCGAACAAGATCTAAGCCAACTCGCCGACGATTTATACCACGCAATGTGTAATTAATTTTTAACTAATCGACATTTTGTCATATTAGTCAATATACTATACCTAAGCCATTCTAGAGAGAGTCTATTAATGAGTAATGCAACTGCAACCGCATCTGAAAAATTCGAGACAATCTTAAATTTAGGAGCCAAAAAAAGATTGGCTTTTATGTTTGAGACCGTCCAAGAGTTCAAACAAGTGTGGATATTAAATGACGACGATGGCTGTGTTATGCTCGCCAACGAAGATGATGATTGTGTGCCGGTATGGCCTGAACGTATTTATGCCGAGGCATGGGCTACCGGTGAGTGGGAAAATTGCACAGCTAAAGCAATTCCATTGAAAGATTGGACAACCCGATGGACACCCGGTCTTGAACAAGATGACTTACTTATCGCCGTTTTTCCAACTGAAGAAGACGACGGCACGATTTTATTTCCTGATGAATTTGATTCACAACTAAAAGCACCTAAAAAACGTTACTAATTACACTTCGCTATAATTGAGTCGCAGACGTGTTGTTCTGCGACTTATCCACGCAAACTTTAAATTTTTTACGCGCAACGCTTTAAGACAAAGATACAAAATTAATACCTATAAAAATTAAAATATAACGGCAATAATGTCGCTTTTAGCGATAATTAATTTATGCTTATTCACACTGATCAGTGAAATAAACACAGCTCCCACTGCAAAAACTTTGGCATTAGTTGACTTCAACACGCCCCTTACTCTTTGGACTTTATAATGGTACGACAAGGTATTTTAATATTACTACTGCTAACGTTTATTAATAGTGGCTATGCCACAGAGCAAATTGACTCACTAGAATCCACACTCAGTGAAATAAAACAGCTCAAAAGCGATGGTGAATCCGCACAAGCTTATCAACAATTAAGGACAACATATTCCTCGGCACAATCAACCACACAACAAGCTGAGTTAATGGTTGTTTGGCTTGCATTTATGAATGAAGACAAGAACTGGCATGAATTCGACTTGCTCAAAGACGATGTCTCACAGTTACTCGATAGCGAAGTCGATATAGAAACTAAATACGCACTTTATGACAACCTCGGACTAATGAAATATCGCTTAGGTAAGTTTGCCGAAGCCGATTCTTATTTATCAAAAGCGGTGTCTTTTGCTGATGACACACAGCTTGCTACGAGTATGACTTACTATTTGTATGGAATTAACTCTGTTAGACAAGGAAAAATGGTAGATGGACTCGATAAAATCTTACATGCTCACGATTTACAAATAAACATTCAAGGATATGCTTCACCGAAGATATTAATTGGTTTAGGGTTTACCAATTATTATATGAAAAACTACGACAAAGCGATTGAATACACTCAACAGGCAATAGCAGCATACCCTGAAAATGACATACTGCTCACTGAGCTGTATGCAAACTTAGCTGCAATGTACGTTGATAAAGCCCAATACCAAGAGGCATTAATTGCCATTAATCAAGCCGAAAAAGTAGCCCACTTCCATAATATATTTGACCGAGTTCCTATAATTATTAATAAAGGCACTATTTATGCTGAGCTAAATGAGCACCAAAAAGCCATTGATTATTATTTAAAAGCGTTAGATATTGTAAATAAAAACAATGATTTAATACATAAGCCTACTGTTTTAAGTAATCTGGCACAAAGCAATCAAAGTTTAGGTAATTATAAACTTGCTGCCGACTATTTTGAGCAAGCCCTCGCTATATTTTCAAGCGAGAGTCAACTCATCAAACGTTTAGAAAACTATCCGCCAATGATCGAAAATTATCAATCATTAGGAAATTACCAACGCGCATTAGAACTTATGATTGAATACAAAGAATTAGATGATGAAAGTACCTCATTAGCTGCAAAAGAAAAATTTGATCAATCACAAGCAGCCTATGATATTGCCTCTAAAGAAAAGTCATTAATCGAAGCTAAACTAGCGCAAACAAGCAATGAAAATGCAATTCTACGACTCTATGGGATCGTTGCCTTCAGTCTTTTAATTATCCTATTTATTTATATTGCCTATAGACTAAAACACTCTGCCTACCTGCAAGTTAAAGAGCTTGCGTTGCGCGATCAGCTCACGGGACTATTTAATCGCCGCGCATTGCACGATATCTTTGAATTAGAAATGAGCCGGGTTAATCGCAATAAAAAAACTTTTAGTATTATTTTGCTGGATATAGATCATTTTAAAGTACTCAACGACACCTATGGACATGACTATGGTGACATTGTATTGCAAAAAGTGGCTAGCGCATTGCAAGATTCAATTAGAAGTATGGATAAAGTTGCTCGCTGGGGAGGTGAAGAATTTCTGGTGTTTTTACCTGAAACCAATAAAGAGCAAGCATCGCATCTTGCAGAAAAGTTACGCTTAGCCGTAAGTAACATTGAATTGACTTACCAAGATAAGCTACTTCAGGTCACTGTTTCTTTAGGTGTCTGTGAATATAATCAACAAGGTGAATATAAAGACATGGTTAAACAAGCCGATCTTGGTCTGTATAAAGCTAAAGAAACAGGGCGGAATAAAGTCGTCTGTCTCAGTTAAACTAACAAATGTTCTTGCGCGCAACTATCTTCAAACATATAGTTTACTAATAAAGCGATGTTATTTCCTCGCATTAAGGCTGCTCTGTTGACCTAAAAATAGCAATGGCACACTGTTTTATTGCGCTTGCTCAAAAAAATTACGACATAGTTTGCTAAACTAACCTAATAACCTATTAGATTAAGTGTGCTAGCACAACGCTGAGATTTACTCTGGGCACATTTACAGAAACAGTTGGACAAATACGTGATATTTAATTCTAAGTATAAAAAAGAAATTGCAAAACTAAAAAATGAAATTGTAGATATTCGTAACCAAAATGAAGCACTGCATGATGAACTGGAACAAGTTAAGAATGCTAAAAGTCAGTTAGTAGCGCAAATAAATCAAACTGATAAAACTGCCAAACAACAAGACGAATTAAACCGCTTGTGGCTACAGTCTTCAATTTTAATAGAGCAAATCAGGGAGAGCCTAGCAGCAAATTCAAGTGAACTTGTAATGCACAGAGATGGCTTTCAATCATCACAGCAATTGCTTGATAACATTATTGTAATGCTATCCGCCACTTTGCAATCAACTTCTGTGATATCCAGAGACACTAAAACAGCCTCTGAATCTGTAAAGCAATTACAAACAGTCACAGCAGGGATTAATGACTTTGTAAACATTATCAAAGGCATCTCTGACCAAACTAACTTACTAGCCCTTAATGCTGCTATTGAGGCCGCCAGAGCTGGAGAACAAGGTAGAGGCTTTGCCGTAGTTGCAGATGAAGTTCGCACATTAGCACAACGCTCAGCTGATGCATCGAATGAAATTTCAGGCTTAATTGAACAAGTAAACCAACAAATGGACCACGTTGTTGGCAACATTACCGACGTCGGGAAACAAAGTAATGAGATCAGTGAAAGTTCAGCGGCTATCGAAGATACCGCTAATAAAATTGTTACGTTCTCACAAAACATGTATTCAGTTATTACCGACTCAACTGAAAACGCATTTATTCAGACGGTAAAAATGGATCATATCGTTTGGAAACTGGAAGTTTATAAGGTACTACTTGGTTTATCTGATAAAACCACAGATGAATTTGCCGATCACACAATGTGTCGTTTAGGTGAATGGTACTATAAAGGTGATGGTGCAGCTAAATACGCCTCCCATATTGAGTTTAAAAACTTAGAAGCCCCGCACGCCGAGATTCACAACCATGGCATACAAGCATTGCAAGCCTTTGCAGATGGCCATTCGGATAAAATGATTGATCATATATCGCAAATGGAAGCGGCGAGCTTTAAAGCCGTTGATTTATTAACTAACCTAGCAAACAAAATAACTAAATAACGGTCGTTTTAAGTTTAACTACAACTTTAGCGCTGCTCATTTTATATTTATTATTGATATTATGATGGATACTGAGCTTTGGAGTTATACCCACTACCTGCTTATTGATGGGTAAGGTTGCTTTATAGGCATTATCTATGTTTTTTAAAACACGATAATGCCTTAACTATAGTAATATTTATTGGTTAAAGTCTAATCCTGCCAGGTCAGTGCTAACTTTTTGTAATACGTCATCATAGCCTTTTAGTACTTCTTCTTTATGGGTTAGATCCTGTTTGAGTTGTTCAACATTTGCTACTAGGTCTTTCGTTAAGCTCGGAATAAAACTGCTTTGCTCTTTCGCTAACTTTGCTACTATCTGATAAATACATTGTTTTAGCTCAACACTTATATCTTGCAATAATAAAGTGACGACCCGTGCCTGCTCAGTACGTAACTGAGCTATGTCATCGCCTTCAACTTGCTCAGCACTAAATTGTTGCCGAATAGTATTAATATGCGCATCGAGATCTAAACTAACTGCAGGTATAGTTATACGTTCAACGGCATTGTTTAACGGCATTAAAACCATTTCAGGGTCAAAGTCATCATCTGAAAAATCAAACATATCTCTAATTGATGCTTTTATATCCTGTTTAAACAGTCCTAATTGAATTGCGTTTTCACTTACATCATAAAGCGCTTTGCTAGTATCGACCACAAATGACTCAAGCTTACTCACAGCATCATGAACACTTGCATAGGTGTAATTAACGGTACGGTAATGAGTTGAGATGACTGTACGAGTTGAGCCATATGAAAAAGGGTTGTACCACGATGAATCACTAACCTCTCTTGATGTTGTATAGCTTTCTTCCCGCGAGCCTGATTGAGATTGTACTTGTTTTACCTGAATTGCATTTTGGTTTATGTCAGTTAGTAATCGCGTTAATGTTTTTTCAGCTTGAATACTGTATTTTTCAAAAACACTATTTACTTTAACTGTGCCAGCCTCTATGCGTTTAACAACTGCTTGTTGTTTTTTCGCTAAACTTTCAACATCGCCTTCAAGTAAGTTTTTACGTTTATAAGTTACGTCATCTGCAATTTGAACTAATTTTTGTTTAACCTCACGTTTTGAGCCGATTAAAAGATTATTAAAACGATCTGCCAATATTTGCTCTTTTTTTGCCTTAACAGTATCTAGCTTACTTGTTACTTTTGTGAAGTTAGCCACTGCTGCAAATGTACTGGCATTAAACGTAAAGTCAGCAAACATGTCATTAAGCTGCTGACACGAGTGCAACTCTTCTTCATTTAATGATTGCTCAGGCTTTATGGCTAAATCATAACAGCGAGATGAAATAAATATAGGCGGCAGAGCATTTTGCAATGTGCTCATTAAATGGCTTTGATTATTATCATCTTCAGTACTTTGATGTGCTGAAAATTCATTACATACCTTATCTACATTACTCTTAGCCTGATTATTAAGTTTTGTAGTAATGGCCGGTAACGCCTGTTGAATAGACGGGTAATTATGGTACTCATCCAATAAGGCCCCATCAAACAGTGAGCCTATCAGTACAATATCTTCAATACCTTTATTGGGAATATTTTGCGCCAGCAAGCTCATATCTGATTGGTCTAAAAATTGGCCGCTATTGCTGAGTACAAATACCACGTCACATTGGCCTATAAACTCTTGTGTACGCCTACCACGGGAGATTATTGGGTCGTTCATTCCCGGTGTATCAACCACCTCAATATCGCGTAAAGAGTCAATATTTAAATGCAGCTCAGTGCTTTTTACTATTGGTGTAAATTCGCCGCTGGCTCCCACATAGTTGTTTAGTTTATCAACTAATTCATCATTATTATTTACTTCATCAAGCGATATGCTTGTATCTAAATATTGCGCAACGTTTAGCCCTGAACTTTTAACCATATTTAAAAGCTCAATACTGGCTTTTTCTTCATCAGATAAAACAGGCTTAGCGGGTGAAGGAATAAAAACGCCCTGCTTTTGCGATATTGCTTTATTGGTTTGATATTCAAGCAAGGCGTTTTCATAGCTTGCATGTTTAGTGAATGCTGTATCGGCTAAGTTTTTAACTTTACCCCACTCATTTTTGCTATAAAACTCAACCAGTGCTTTTGGCTGCTGTGCATAGCAAATTTTAGTTAGCGCAGCCGTCATCGGTGTTGCTGCCTTTGGGAGTACGTCTTGGCCATTAAATAACAAACTATTTAAGAACGAAGATTTACCTCGCTTTATTTGGCCGATTATACCAATACGCAACAACCTATTTTCATTTTGTGTATGTAGTGCGTCGCTTTTAAAGTTACTAGCCAATGCCTGTAATTCAGCTAATAAATTCGCATCTACTGAGTTGTTAAACAACTCATAACCTTTACTTATTTTTAATAAACTCGATGATTGTTCTTCAATCATTTTTAAATCCTTTTATTGAAAAAGCCAAACTTTAAATTATATTTCTATATGCAAATATACTTTTATCTAACAAGCCGATATTGACCGGAAACCAATACTGACCAAAGTGTTAAATTGCCTAAATATTTATTGTTTGAAATTAGAATAGCTTTAACACTCCCTTTATTTCTATAAAACTTATTGTTAAAACCAAGTACTATTTCGTCTCTTAAACATTTTTTACCTTTTGCAGGAAAGCATACAGAGTTAACTTGCTGTGCATCGCCATTCTTACCCTTGGGGTTTAGCGGCAGGGCAAGAGCATGAAAAAAGTCTATGATTTCAATACCTTTTCAA
>TARA_R110001606_G_scaffold195473_2_pt1 | contig 14493 bp, 16 predicted proteins | sample TARA_R110001606 | Tara Oceans TARA_R110001606 (sample SAMEA4398315) | marine metagenome | biome: Polar Biome; feature: [SRF] surface water layer (ENVO:00010504); material: water (ENVO:00002006), including particulate matter (ENVO:01000060) such as... | depth 5 m | reverse complement strand
AAGAGCTAATAATATACTCTTTGATTGTTAACATTTTATGAATTATAACGTATAAAAAGCGTTGGAGCTAGGTGCTAGGTGCTAGGTGCTAGGTGCTAGGTGCTAGGTGCTTCCAGTATCATAGTTTGGCCCTTGCTCTTTAACAAAGCCCTTTCTGCGCTTTATTAACGCCGCAATCATTGCTGCAACTTCTTTCGTTTCAGCAACTAACTTTAAGCCCTCATCTTTAGCTATAAAACCAATTTCAATGCCAATATAAAGTTGCGTGACTAGCTCACCAGCAGAGCCTTTAGCATAATATAAAAACCGAGATTCATCATTAGCGCTACCTCTTTCAAGGCCCTCTGCAATATTTGAAGGGATCGAAACGGCTGAACGCGTTAACTGATCTTTGAAACCGTAATCCTTACAACCTTTAGTAACTTTATAAATATCACACGCTAACCGAGAAGCTCTTTTCCAAACATCCAGTTTTTCAAATTGCATAAAATTACCATCCTTAGTTTCCTAGTACCTAGTCACTTCCCTAGCACCTAGTATCTTCCCTAGCACCTAATATCTTCCCTAGAACCTAATATCTTCCCTAGAACCTAGTTACCTTTACTTACTCGCTAACCCAAACACTTCTTTCATTACTTGGGTTGTTTTAGCTATTTCATCTTCAGTAAGGGTTGGGTGAACCAAAAACATAATAGACGTTTCGCCAAGCTCAACAGCGTTAGGTAAGCGTTTTTCTGGGCGCCATGGGGTGTTGTCAAAGGCCTTTTCTAAATACACTTCAGAACAACTGCCTTGAAAGCACGGTACACCACGCTCTACAATGGTGTTTACAACGCGATCACGGTCCCAACCTTCGGCTAAGTATTCTGGTTTAATAAACATATAATGCTTATATTCTGCATGTTCACTGTATTCAGGAACCTCAACTAAACGAATACAATCAAAACCACTTGCTGCTTGGTCTAGTCGCGCGCCGTATTCTTGGCGTTTTGCAGTCCACTTATTCATACGAGTTAGTTGAATACGGCCAAGCACCGCTTGCATTTCGGTCATGCGCCAGTTGGTACCAAAGCTTTCGTGTAACCATCTAAACCCTGGTGGGTGTTCACGGTTGTATATTGCATCAAAACTTTTGCCGTGGTCTTTATAGCTCCACATAGTTGACCATAACTCTTTAGAGTTAGTGGTTACCATGCCGCCTTCGCCGCCAGTAGTCATAATTTTATCTTGGCAAAAGCTCCACGCGCCTACATGGCCAATACTACCCACTGAGCGACCTTTATATTTAGCACCATGTGCCTGCGCACAGTCTTCAATTACATAAAAGCCATGCTCTTTACTGAGTGCCATTATTTCGTCCATTTCAGCAGGCATACCGGCTAAGTGTACAACAATAACTGCTTTCGTTTTTGGTGTAAGTACCGCTTTAATACTTGCAGCTGTAATCGCTTGGCTATTTAAATCAACATCAGCAAATACAGGTGCTGCGCCAGCAGTAACAATACTTGAGGCAGACGCTAAAAAAGTACGCGGCGTAGTAATAACTTCATCGCCAGTAACCACATTTAACGCTTTAAGCGCTATATCTAGCGCTAAAGTGCCATTACCAAGTGCGATTGCGTACTCGCTATCTGCCCAAGTGGCAAATTCTTTTTCAAATTCGCGGCCTTCAGTACCCGTCCAGTAGTTAACTTTGTTTGACAAAACTACGCGACTTACAGCATCAGCCTCATCTTGAGTGAAGCTAGGCCAAGGAGAAAATGGGGTATTTAACATGATGTTCCTATTAATTTCATATAGAAATGAGTGTCTAATTTATCTTGGTACTGCAGGAGAGCCAAATGCAGTAACATTATCAGGTATATTTTTTACAACTGTACTACCAGCACCAATCAAACAATTATCACCAATTGACACTAACTGTTTTACTTGGCTGCCAATACCAACCCAACTTTTAGAGCCAACAACAACGCCGCCCGCTAAAGCAACATTAGGGCAAATATGGGTAAAATCACCAATAGTACAGTCGTGCTCAACAACTGCTGAGGTGTTGATAATACAACCAACCCCTACTTTAGCAAATGCATTAATAATAGCACCGGCAAACACCACAGTACCCTTAGCAATTGTTGCGTACTGACTGATAATTGCAGTGGGATGAATTAACATTACGAGGTTAAAATTATTTTGTTGTAATAATTTTATTTTTTGCTGGCGGATTTCGTTATTGCCAATAGCAACAACAACATCGATTGGCGTAGCATTTGTAGTATTTAAGGCAATTAAATCGGCACCTGTACCATATATTGGCCAATGCTCAATATTGGTTTTGCTTGGGTAGGCATCATCATAAAACTTAACAGTAAAACCAAGTAGCTCGGCAATATCGGCAATAACCTTACCATGGCCGCTAGCACCGACTATCGCTAACTCTTTAGTCATTATTAGAGCCTTTAAATGGCTCAATCGTTACATGCCCGTCAGCGCTGATACCTTCACGAACAAATACTTTTTTTACGGTAAGTAATAGTATTTTAAAATCCAGTAACAAGCTTTGGTTATCAACATACCATACATCAAGCTTAAATTTTTGCTCCCAGCTAATTGCATTACGGCCATTCACTTGTGCCCAACCAGTAATACCCGGGCGTACATTATGACGGCGAGCTTGCTCAGGGCTATAAAGCGGTAAATATTGCACAAGCAGAGGCCTTGGCCCTACTAAGCTCATATCACCTTTTAATACGTTAAATAAACCGGGTAACTCATCTAAACTAGTCGAGCGTAAAAATGCACCAAATTGAGTCATACGTTCTTCATCTGGCAACAAGTTCCCCTGCTTATCTTTAGCATCAAGCATGCTACGGAACTTCATCATTTTAAAAATTTTACCATTCAAACCTGGGCGGTCTTGGGTAAATAAAATAGGCGAACCCAATTTAAAGCGAATCAGTAAAGCAACGATAATAATTACAGGGAGTAAAGTGAGTATTGCGCATAGGGCAATTAAAAAATCAAAGAGGCGTTTCATTTAGCTTTCCATCTCAATCACTGAGAGTAACTTTTCGAAAAGCCTCTCTCTATAATATTCATTTTGTCCAAGAGTACGTGAAGCCTTGCAAGCCTCACTATATCGCTCTTCAGAGAACAAAAAATCCCTGAGAGTACGGTAATCATCTACTGTTGGATCGTTATTGATTACAAGCCCGCATTTAGTTTTTTCAATTAAATCTTTAATCCAACCACCATGATTAATCAATAGTGGGGTTCCTGCAGCGAAAGCATCAAAGACTTTATTCGCAGAGTTTGCATAAAGTGCATCTATTGGTAAAACGGTAGACGTTGCCATATCAAAAGTATTATGTACATATGAGAGTTGGTTCTTATTTACACTTGGTAAAAAATGAAGCTTCTGGTCTAAAACAGAAAGCTCCTGAGCAAAGACTTTCAACTCAGTCTCCTCTCTGCCTTGACCAATAATAACAAATCCAATTTCACCATCTGAAAATGAAGATAACTTAATAAAACTACGTAGATTATTAACCAAACCAAAGGCACCAGTATAAAAAACTACTTTTCTGTGCTTTTCTTTAATATGCTTCAATTTTCGTAAAAACGAATCATCATTAGGGAATGGCAAATTAAATAAATGACAATCAGCTGCATTAGAAATAACAGTTACTGGAGTTTTGCCACATCGCTCAAGTACACTATTTTTCATGTCTGGTGAAAGTGCAACTATATGTTCAGCATGTTTGTAAGCCAACTTTTCTAAAAATAAAGCAACTTGTATTAAAATCCTATTTTTAATGACACCTAAAGCAATAGGAACTTCAGGCCATACATCTCGCACCTCGAATACATAAGCCTTTCTCTTAACTAATTTATAAATAAGAGCTGGGATAGCAACTGTCAGTGGTGTACTAGTTACATAAAGCTTGTCGCTTTTCAAACTACATATATGAATACTTGCAAGTACTAAAAACTTGAAAAAAGCCCAAAGACGCTTTAAAAACCCATAACTATTATCATATTTAACAGAGACCCAGTGAACTTCAAACCCATCTAACTTTTCAACTTTCCAACCAGAAAACTCATTTTCATTATCAGATGTAATCAGTACAACTTCATGCCCCGTATCAGCAAGTCGTTTTGCGAATTCGTAAGATCTAATACCTCCATTCATTGAAGGTTTTCGGAAGTATTGATGAAGATAAATCAATTTCATTTGTACACTCGTTCCTTGTAAGTTTTTGCAATCTTATCCCAAGAAAAATTAATTGCTGGATTATTCTCAAAGGGGCCAAGCCCATTAGGAAACTTATTTAAGGTATTCTTAATAGCTGTGGAGATAGATTCAATAGAATGAGAATCAGCTTTAAAGCCATACTGTCCATCATTGAAATAGCCATCAACTCCTTGCCCACAAGTGTAAACAATAGGTAAACACTGAGAAATAGCCTCAACATAAACAAGGCCAAAAGTCTCTTTGAGGGAAGCCATTATAAAAACAGACGACTGGCTCATATGCTCAACCAGCTGCTCTTTATCAAGTTTTCCTAAAAAAACTACTTTATCTTTTAAGTGTTCAGGCAGATCACCGAATACATTTTGATATTCAGTATATGTTCCTCCAGCAACTCGAAACTCAGCGTGTTCATGCTTTTTAGCTGCTATAAAGAAAGCAAGAATAGTCTTTTTTAGATTTTTATTTTTATCTATGGCTGCAACATGCAGAGCAATTTTTTTTTCACTGCCACCCACTTTACACTGCTTAGCATTATTTATATAAAATCCATCGATACCATTAGGTATTACAAATAATTTATCATCAAAGCAATGACCAAAATAATCTTGAAACCTGACTTTGTGTGCAGGAGAAATAAATATTATCTTGGAAGAATAAGTTAACGCACTTCTAGCCAGCCACTTATAATGCCTATAATACTTAAACCCCAAATTAACATCAGTGTTCCGAATAGCAATGATTAGCTTTTTCCTTCTTACCTTTGAAAAAATAAATGCAGGAATACCGTCTGCATAAAGCGTATGCGCATGGATAATATCAATATTATTCTTGGGGTATTTTTCTAAAGCTGCTCTAACAACTAACATGAACTTAAGTAAGAAAAAAAATCTAGTGAAAATATTTAAATTTTTAATAAAATAAAATTCAACACCAGAAACCTGTCGGGTCGAAAGGTGTTCGTCACTTCTTACAGGGACATATACATGCTGGTCACATGTATTAGCAATAGAGTTAAATAGCTCAAAATACACTTTAGATCCAACATAATAACTACAAAAATGCAATACATTCACAAAACCCCCTAGTTAACCACTTGCTTAAAACGATACTTTATAAACAACAATGATAAAAAGCAAAACCAGTAAAATTCAGCTATTTGAGGTGGGAAAAATAATGCAGTATAGCCAGTGTATGACCAAAATATAACTAGCGCTAAATCTATAGGATTTCTATTTACTAACCAACATAGATATGATTTAGAAAAAAAGTAACCATATAACAATGGAAAAACTACCACCCCAGTAACTCCAAAGTCCTTATAAAACAAATATAAAGATGTAAAAAATGCATTTGTTTTTATATAAGTTCCATCAGTAAAGGTGATCAGAACTTCTTTTTGCATTAACCCTCTAGCTTCTGTCGCAGGTGAAAGAAAACGCTCACCTTGTAATAAAGAAATTATATGCTCAGGAAAAAAGGATATGATCGGGAATGTTAGTAAACCATAACCTGTACCAATGCCATCAACTACAACTTTATCATCAATCACTAGTCCGAAAATAGTAATACCATATAAATGATAATCAATAAGGTATTTAAGAAAAACTTCACCCATTGTTAATGTATTCCCAGAACGAACATATGAAAAGAGAATTAAAAAAATCAAAGAAATTATTAAAAAAATAGATACCTTAAATACTAGCTCGACAGTAAGCTTTTTCACCAAAAAGATAGCAACAAACACACTAAAAAAAACTACCAGCATTTCAACCCTAGAAAATAACACGATTGAATAGGATAATATTAAAAAAGTAGAAACATATAAGTACATTTTCTCTTTTAATAAATAAAATAATGAAAGTGAATAGAAAAATGAAGCGTATATAAACCCCTTTAAAAAAACAGTAACAACACTGTAGCCTAAACCACCTGAAAAAATATTAACCTGCTCCCCTCCCCACTTTGTCTCCATTAAATACCCTTCTAAACCAACAGTGAGAAGCTTCAGAATAAAAAAATAAACTGAGTAAAAAATCAAAGGAATTGATATTACAAGAAGAAACGTTAACTTTTTTTTCTCTTTTTGAGTAAAAATATTACCACTACTTATACTAATATCAGACCTACTAGCTAGAACGCACCCAATGACAAAGCTAAGTAATGCCAAAAAAATCATTGAAAAGGATAGAAATGATAAAACAGGAAAGGCAGTAACACCCGAAGTAATAATTAAAAATAAAGTCATCCACAAGACAAAAATAAAAGACATCGGAGTTACTACTTTTTTAAATCTCCAAATATATAAAATAAATGCTATAACTATCAATGTGAACCAACATACGATTGAGAGCATTTACTACTTACCCACTCTAAGTATAAAAAACAATTTACGAACTAAGCTAGTTTTTGAACTTTTTAGTATCGCTTTTATAGCCTTGAATAGAAAAAAATTCGAAAATCGCTCTTGCTCAATTCTTTCATAATATTTAGAAATCCAATAATAAGACTCAGCAGTCCTAATACTTTTGAAATTACTTTTTTTATTTGACCATATTCCTCCATCATGTAGTCGGTAAGCTGATGGGCTGATCTCATCTAAAAAAGTCCCATGACCAAACCCACCGCACAAAACAAAAATAAAACTATCCTCATTAGTAACCATGGAATACTCTTCTGGTAAATTTTTTATATCAGACTTTATCATTGCCGTTTGTGTTGAAATGCGCCCTCGACCTTTCAATAAATCTAGCTCGCTATAATCTCTATAACATTTACTATCAAGCGAGTATTCATCCGTTACTTTCCCGTTTTTAATCAATAATGACCGATGATAACTAACTGAGCAACTAGAGTTTTCTGACATGTAATCGTATTGCTTTTGAATTTTTTTATTATCCATCCAGAAATCATCGCCTTCACAAATTGCAAAAAAATCACCTTTTGCCTTTGAAAAAATTACTGATAATGGCTTAATACCCTTAGAATAAACATTTGCATTTTGATAAATTGGTTTTATTAACTTTGGATACAACTCTACATACTTAGCAATAATATCTGCAGACCTGTCCGTTGAGGCATCATCATGAATAACTATTTCATATGGAAAGAGCGTCTCTTGCGATAAAAAACCACAAATAGCATCTTCGATAAAACCACCATGGTTATAAACTATGCAGCAGATAGTAACCTTAACTTGCTCTGGACTATTCCACTTCGAGATAATTTCGGCTTGAGATCGTAGCTCTTTAAAACCCCTCTTAGTACTCAACACTCACACCTCTTTTTTGTAGTATTTTTTGTAAAAAATTTATAGTAAAAAAGCCCGCAATCAAAGAGATTAACCCAACTATCCCTATAAAAAACAATAATTCTAACCTATTATCACCTTGCTTAATAAAAAATCTAGAAACATAAATAACAGAAAATGGGATAATAAAAGAAGCAATAACATCATATGATAACCACTTAAAATGTAATCCTGGAGAAAGCTTCATGTGCACGATCGCAACCCAAATTAAAAAATAAAGGATATTAACAAAAAGCCAAGTATATCCAGCTCCTGTCGAGCCATACATTTTTGTTGCAACTATTAAGGATGGGATTAAAACAGAAACTAAAAGTATACTGCCAGCTAAATGATATCGTAAATTCCCATTTGCATATTGAAGATAATAAGGAAAAGCAGAAATAACTAAAAAACCATTTCCAGCTGCATATAAACTCAAAATCGGAGAAACCTTAGCTACGAGAGCTAAATCCCCTGTCCAAATATAAAGTATTTCGTTTGAAAAGAAGAAAAGCATAAGTGAAAGAGTCCCAGCGAGAAGACACACAAACCTAGTCGCTTTTCTATAAATAGAAAGTAAATCCTTTGATTGCTTCCTTGCGTGTAGCATAGCCATTCTAGGCAATAATGCGTTACTGATTGGACCGCTAACTATCATAATAGAGCTAGCTAATAACACTGCTAAAGTAAAATACCCATATTCAGCCATTGTCAAAATACCGGATAAAATAAGCTTATCTGTCTGAGTTACAAAAACCCATAATGACGAGGTTACAGCAATACTTAAAGCAAATTTTATTGTTAGGCAAACTGGTTTAAATGACCAACCAATTCGAGTTAACAATTGCTTTTTCTTTGGAACCAACCCATCTGCAATTATCCATAAAAAAAACAGTTCAAGAGCTGCAACAACTAATTGGTGGATAAAAAAGATATCTGGTGTAAACCCATATAGATACATGCTGAGAAAAACACCCAAAAACCTTAAGGTTGCAATCGCGATATTAAATCCACTTAAGAGAATTAACTTTTCAAACCCCGTAATAACCCCCCTGTAAAGCCCGCACATCCATCTAAATGCAATGCATATTGACATTACTTGTAAAGAAAACAAGACCTTATCTAAAGCTAAATACTCAAAGTCGATCCAACTGTTTGCTATCAATTCACTTAAAAAAAATAAAATTAACGCACCTAAGAACGCCGTAATGAAAAATATAACACTCAATGATCGATATAACTGCCTATAAAAAAGTGCCGTATTTACTCCCCCCCTAAAACGAGCGGTTTCTCTACTAATCGTTGGTGTGAGCCCTATATCAAGCAAGTTAAACCAAGCTTGCAACATAGAAAAAAAACCAATTAAGCCATACGCCTCAGCCCCCATATTTTTTAAATACAACGGAAGTATAAATATGCCTAAACCACTAACATAGAATTGACTTACGTAATTAGCTATTACATTTTTCTTTAATGACAAAGTAGTTCCTACTTTCCTGTAAGCGCGAATTCAGCTTCGTAATTTAACAGGTCCCTTTTTCTTGCTTTAATTTTTTTAATAGGAACTCCTGCATATATGGTAAACTCTGCACAAGATCTATTAACTAGACTCAGCGCACCAACAACCGCCCCCTCACCAATTATAATACCAGGTAGTATAACTGAAGCAGCACCAATCAACGCATGACGCCCTATAAAAACATCAGCATGCGTTACCATCTTAAACTTTTCAGGTATCATTGGATTTGTCATTGCAGAACCAGAATAATCATCATTACTACTATAAACTGATACTCTCGATGATATATTGCAGAAATCACTTAGTGATATTTTTCCTTCCCCAATTAAAGAACTAAAAATGGCTATATGAATATAATTTCCAATTTCTATTCCACTTTTCCCAGCTGATAAAACTACAAAATCATCTATCCGAACATTACTACCAATAGATATATTAGCAGCACCATAAATACTAGCTTTATCTGATAGCAGTATATTTTCACCTATTGATTTAAAGCCAATATCCATTAATTGTTGTCTTGATAAAATCCCCATAATTAAAACTTACCTTTGAGTATATGCTTAATTACACCAGTTACCTTTAGAACATCATTGATACTCATAAAATTATGTAATGGTAAACAAATTGCGCCACACGCAAGTCTTTGACTATTTCCACAACCAAAGCTTTTTTGCTGATTATATGCTAGATCTAACGAAGGAGTAAAATAACGTCGGCTCTGAATATTATTACTTTTTAAAGCTATAATTAAGCTTTCTTGCATCTCCATATCAGGAATATAAATAGGCATATAAGCACCATTTAAACTAGCTTCCTCATGCCAGCGAGGAAATTCAACAATTCCTTTTAACTCATTTCGGTAAGTAGTAAATAATGTTGAGCGATGATTTATAACAGCATCTATATTATCCAGTAACGCTAGACCTACCGCACATTGATATTCGTTCAATTTAGCATTTATACCCGGCTCACCTAAGCTTCCATCTTCTCGCATGCCAAAATTAATTAGTTGCTTAGCTTTATCAAAATCAGCTTTATTCTTGAAAACAATAGCACCGCCTTCAACCGTATGAAATATCTTGGTAGCATGGAAGCTCAATGTACTGGCATCACCATAATTAAGTAACGATTCTCCATTTACCTTTACGGAAAATGCATGTGCAGCGTCATAAACTACTTTTTTATTATGTTTATTCGCTATATTAGCTATAGAATCAATATCACATGGATTGCCATAAACATGCGTGGCAACAATGCCGTCATAACTGCTATCTTGACAGAAAGCACTATCAAGGGCAATCGGGCATAAGTTATAGCTAAGCGGGTCAATATCACTAAATGCAGTGTCTATACCCTGCCATAGTAATGAGCTGGTTGTTGCCACAAAACTAAATGGCGTTGTAATGGCTGAATTAATATTTAATGTTTTACAAGCGACCTGAATTGCTAATGTTCCATTAGATACTAACAATAAATTCTGAACACCTAAGTACTCCTCTAGCCTTTTAGTAAGAAGCGCATGCAATGGACCAAAATTTGTATACCATCCGCTTTCATTTACTTTTTCCAGATAATTATTCAATATTTGTAAATTCGGTGATAAAGGTTTGTTGAGTGAGATAGTCATAATTAGTTTTTAATTAACTCAATTAAATATTTTCCGTAGCTATTTTTTAAAAATGGTTGCGCTAATACTTCAACTTCCTGATTAGTCAACCAGCCATTATTAAAAGCAATTTCTTCAAGGCAAGCTATTTTGTACCCCTGTCGCTTTTCAATCGTTTCGACAAATTGCGCGGCCTCAAGCAAACTTTCGTGAGTACCCGTATCCAACCAAGCAAAACCACGACCAAGAATTTCAACATTAAGCTTGCTTTTCTTTAAATACATTTCATTAAGGCAAGTGATTTCCAATTCACCTCGGTGAGATGGCTCTACCTTTTTTGCCAACTCAACAACTGAGTTATCATAAAAATACAAACCGGTAACCGCAAAGTGTGATTTCGGTTTGTTTGGTTTTTCTTCAATTGATATTGCTTTTTGCTTTTCGTCAAATTCAACCACACCAAAACGCTCAGGATCTTTTACTTGATAACCAAATACAGTCGCGCCTTGACCATTCTTTGCATTTTGTACCGCATGCTTTAATTTAGGAGTAAAACCTTGACCATAAAAAATGTTATCACCCAACACCAGGCAGACGTCATCATTGCCTATAAAGTCTTCACCCAGTATAAATGCCTGCGCTAATCCATCAGGGCTTGGCTGAACCGTATAACTAAGCTCAATACCAAATTGTGAACCATCACCTAATAAGCGTTTAAATGAATCAATGTCTTCAGGCGTTGTAATAATCAATACTTCGCGTATGCCTGCCAACATTAAAACCGATAACGGATAATAGACCATCGGCTTATCATAAATAGGTAATAACTGTTTTGATACACCCATTGTGATTGGGTAAAGGCGAGTGCCTGAGCCGCCGGCTAATATAATTCCTTTCATATTGTTTCACCTGTAAAGCGTGAAGTGTGAGGTGTTAAGTGTGAAGTGTTTTTACTCTTCCCACTTCTCTCTTCGCTATTCACGCTCAATACCTTACTATTTAATATCATTTTTCTTTCCTTGCTTTTAAGCTGTTAATTAACCCACCCAATTGAGCAAAGGTGTTTTCTATTAATTCTGCTGTTGTTTTATTTAATGGTGCAAATCCGAGACGGTTAGCAATTTTTAATTGGGTTTGCACTTCACTTAATGAGCCTCTAGCTATATATAGAAAACGTATAAATTCAGCATCACTCCCCCTAGCTCCGCCCTCAGCTATATTACTAGGTACAGATACAGCAGCTCTGCGCAACTGGTTAATTAAACCAAACCTTTCATCGTTTGGATAGCTAGCTGTTTCTTTATAAATTGCTTCCACTAAATCCATACTATATTGCCAAGCTCTTAAATTTTCGTGAGTGCGCATACAACCCCTTAATATAAGTAGGTGCTAAGTGTATATTTATTGCCCATTCCACTTAACACTTACCACTTAACTATCTATCCCTAATCGCTCTCTTTGATACGAACCATCTTGTACATTTTGACACCACGTCTGATTATCTAAATACCATTGCACTGTTTTAAGAAGTCCTGTTTCAAAGGTTTCGACTGGTGTCCAGTTTAACTCTCGTTGCATTTTACTTGAGTCAATCGCATAGCGTCTATCGTGGCCAGGGCGATCGGTTACGTATGTAATTAGAGAAGAGTAAGTTGTTAAGGGTTTTCCATCTTTACACTTTACATCTCTCGCTTCACTTGACGCTAGTTCATCTAGTATTTCACAAATAGCTTGCACAACTTCAATATTTTGTTTTTCATTATGGCCACCGATATTATATGTCTCACCAACTTTACCTTCAGTGACTACTTTATATAAAGCTCGCGCATGATCTTCTACATAAAGCCAATCGCGAATTTGATCACCTTTACCATAAATAGGTAACTTTTTACCTTCAAGTGCATTTAAAATCACTAAAGGAATGAGTTTTTCAGGAAAATGGTAAGGCCCATAGTTATTCGAACAATTAGTTATAATTGTTGGGAAACCATAAGTTCTTAACCAGGCTCTAACAAGATGATCGCTTGATGCTTTACTTGCCGAATACGGGCTGCTTGGCGCATAGGATGTTTGCTCAGTAAATAAAGGCAGCTCTTTATCTTGCCCATTAGCCTCTTGCTCATCTGGGTGCGGTAAATCACCATAAACTTCATCAGTAGATATGTGATGAAATCTGAAAGCGAGTTTTGCGCGTTCCTCAAGTGAATTCCAATACTCACGAGCAGCTTCTAATAGAGTGTACGTACCAACAATATTAGTTTGAATAAACTCTGCTGGACCCGTTATTGATCTATCCACATGGCTTTCTGCCGCCAAATGCATTACTGCATCTGGCTTATGTGTTGAAAAAACACGATCTAATTCACAGCGGTTGCAGATATCAACTTGCTCAAAACAGTAACGCTCATTTTCATTAACTGATTGTAATGACTCTAAATTCCCTGCGTATGTTAGCTTATCGACATTGATAACAGTATTATTAGTCTGGTTAATAATATGTCGAATTACAGCTGAACCTATAAACCCAGCTCCACCTGTTATTAGTATTTTCATATCTAGCCTAACAATCCTTTAAAATCATAAATAAACTTATCATTTTTAATTGAATGGCAAACATCAATCAACTCAGCATGCCCAACTGCCAATAACAAAGCACTAATACCTTCATTATTATACTCATTAATAATATCTAAATTATACTCTGCTTTAACTTCACTAATGTCAGCCCAAGGGTCGACAATTTCAACGTTGAAACCAAGTTCGAGTAAAGCGATATATAAATCATATACTTTTGTATTTCTTATATCAGGGCAATTTTCTTTAAAAGTAAAACCTAGTAACCCAATTTTGCAATCAACAGGGTTTATTTTCTGCTTAATTAATTGCTTTAAAAAGTCCTGCGCAATATAAGTTGGCATAAAGTCATTAATTTCACGAGCTTTACGCATTAGATCTGGAACGTAACCGGAAGTTTGAGATTTATGAAGTAAGTAATATGGATCAACACCAATACAGTGGCCACCAACTAAACCTGGCTGTAACTTCATAAAGTTCCACTTTGTTCCTGCTGCCTCAATGACTTCTCTAGTGTTAATACCCAGCTTTTCAAATATTTGATGTAACTCGTTCACTAAAGCGATATTGACATCACGCTGAACATTTTCAATTACTTTAGACGCCTCAGCAACTTTTATTGAACTTGCTTTATGTGTACCTGCGGTAATAATAGACTTATAAAGTTGATCTACTTTTTCAGCAATTTCAGGAGTAGAACCACTCGTAACTTTTAAAATATTAGTTACACGACGCTCTTTATCACCTGGGTTTATACGCTCTGGTGAATAGCCAGCAAAAAAATCTTGATTAAACTTAAGACCTGATACCTGCTCTACTACTGGTAAACACGCCTCTTCAGTAGCGCCAGGGTATACGGTTGATTCATATATAATAATATCGCCTTTTTTAACCACCTTACCTAGCATTTCACTGGCTTTAATAAGCGGTGTTAAATCTGGCTGTTTATGATCATCAATTGGGGTTGGTACGGTAACAATATATACATTACAGCTTTCAAGATCTGATACTGTATAAGAGAAATTAAGCTGTGGAGACTTTTTAAGCTCTTCATCACTTACTTCAAGTGTAGAGTCGTGGCCGGCTTGTAATTGCGCAATTCGACCTTGGTTAATATCAAAACCTGTTACTGGAAATTTTTTACCAAACTCAACGGCTAAAGGAAGGCCTACATAACCTAAACCTATAATGCCAATTTTTAGGTCCGTTAATGAATCGTGCATTTTTAATACTCTCTTGATGTTAAATTTAAATTA
>TARA_R110001606_G_scaffold23042_1_pt1 | contig 14502 bp, 13 predicted proteins | sample TARA_R110001606 | Tara Oceans TARA_R110001606 (sample SAMEA4398315) | marine metagenome | biome: Polar Biome; feature: [SRF] surface water layer (ENVO:00010504); material: water (ENVO:00002006), including particulate matter (ENVO:01000060) such as... | depth 5 m | reverse complement strand
TTACTTCGGATGCTATTTCTGCTATTTTTTTAGCAGTAAGTAAATTAAAAGGAGGATAATTTTTTAAGAAATCGAAGACACGTTCGGAAATGGTGTTTTTCATCTTTTTTTATTTGCTGATGAATTTTATAAACTTTTGCTTACAGGCTGCTTTTCTAAATCATAAACAGCAGTAGAAATATCTATTCGAAACCATTCTTTAAACATTTTGTAATTTCGTCTTTGTGGCCATTCCTTTTTATTGGTGTGCCAACCATCTAATTCCATCATAAAATAACGATCGAATTTCTTTTTTAAATAAGTATCGATATCTTTATAATTACCGTTGTTAATTAAATAAATATTCACTTCATTAAAATGACTCATGTCGATCGTAGAATCTGGATAAATACTGTTATGCCAATCTACAAAAGGTTGCAATGGTTTTAAAGAAATTGCAGATCTATTGATATAGTTTTCTTCAAAATCATCACTTTCTTCATCAGGGAAATTCATTTGTAACATCTCAGCAAGATAGTCATCTTCAGTTTGTGTTGTTACTTTTAGTTTTGGGTTTCCCTTCATTTCAAGGAAATGAAAATCAACTATAAATTCTGTAAATTCTTTAAGATGTTTTGCTTTATAGATTGTCATTTTTTCTAGTAAACGATAATTTTCGCCATCATCTTTTGCTAATGAAATAATGTTTTTAAATTCAGATGTATCAATAATAGATCGCATATTTCCTAAATTCCAAGCGTTTTGAGCAAACTCATAAGCGTCTTCTTGAAACTCAAATTCTTTAAGTTCAACAATAAATTGATTCACAAATTTTTCTAATAGCTCAGAATAATTTACCTCTGTATTTTGAAGATTATTCCTGTCTCCAAATAAATTTACAACCTTGTTTTTTTTCATTTTGATGTATTTTTTATAACTTCATTATAAACAGTGCAATAATATTCATGAAATCTTGAAAGTAAAACATTTTCATATTGTTCTGTGTTTTTAAGTATTTCTAAATCAAATAATTGAATTTCGTCTACTTCTTCTTCCTGAATAGTTAATGCTGATAAAGGCACTTTTAATTCCGCAATAAAAACATGATGATGTTCGTTATCTTGAATTCCGTTTGCATGAGAAACTTGATGAATTCTTGTTCCGATTTTGAGGAGGTCTTTATCTTGAATTTCTAAGCCAATTTCTTCAAAAATTTCTCTTTTTGCAGATGCTAAAATTTCTTCACCAGCAGCAATATGACCTGCTACAGAAATATCCCACAAGCCCGGAAATACTTTTTTAGACATTGCTCTTTTTTGAAGCAAAATTTTTTCATCCGAAGTAAATAACCAAATATGAACAGTTGCATGAAACCAACCATGCTTATGTGCTTCAGATTTTAAAGCAGTTTTCCCTGTAAATTTACCTTCAGGAGTAAGTATGTCTATAAGTTCATCCATATTTTATAAGACACAAATTTCACGAATTTCACAAAAATTAATTCCTGTAAATTCGTGGGATTTGTGTCATTTAAATCTATTCAAAATAAGAAAAAGTTTCTCCGCCTTTGATATTTAATAAGGTTTCATAAATCATTTTAATTACATTTTCTACGTCATCTCTATGAACCATTTCTACCGTTGTATGCATGTATCTTAAAGGCAAAGAAATTAATGCAGAAGCAACGCCGCCATTACTATAAGCAAAAGCATCTGTGTCTGTTCCTGTTGCTCTAGAAAGCGCAGAACGTTGAAAAGGAATCTTGTTTTTCTCTGCAGTTTCTGTAATTAAATCACGCAGTTTTTGCTGAACTGCAGGTGCATACGCAATAACAGGACCTTTACCCATTTCTAAAAGACCAGCAGATTTTGCTTCAATCATTGGTGTTGTTGTATCATGCGTAACGTCTGTAACAATGGCAACATTTGGTTTTATGGTTTGTGTAATCATTTCTGCACCACGCAAACCAATTTCTTCTTGAACAGAATTTGTAATGTACAATCCAAAAGGAAGCGTTTTGTTGTTTTCTTTTAATAAACGCGCAACTTCTGCAATCATAAAACCACCCATTCTATTGTCTAAAGCTCTACAAACAAACTTGTCGCCATTTAAAATGTGAAATTCATCAGGATAGGTAATTACACAACCAACATGAATGCCAAGTGCTTCAACTTCTTTTTTTGTTACACAACCAGTATCAATAAAAATATTATCTGGTTTTGGCGCTTCTTCATTTGCTTTATTTCTTGTATGAATTGCTGGCCAACCAAAAACACCTTTTACAATACCGTTTTTAGTATGAATATTTACAATTTTACTGGGTGCAATTTGATGATCAGAACCACCATTTCTAATTACATAAATTAATCCATTATCAGAAATGTAATTTACGTACCAAGAAATTTCATCTGCATGGCCTTCAATTACAACTTTGTATTTTGCATCCGGATTTATAACCCCAACTGCGCTTCCGTAAGTGTCTGTTATAAAAGTATCAACATAAGGTTTTAGGTATTCCATCCAAATTTTTTGACCTTCCCATTCGTAACCTGTTGGAGCTGCATTATTTAGGTATTTTTCTAAAAATGTAAGCGATTTTTTATTTAAAATTGATTTTTTAGCCATTTTATAAATTTATGTGAGAACTCTGTTTTGTATAAGTTTCTGTAAAAATAAAACGATTTTTTATCATTTCTATTAAAAAAAGCACAAAAAAATGTAACAAAACTCCTTACTTTTACACTTATCACAAAGTAAAAACTAAAACCAACTAAAATGAAACTAGTAATTAAAAACTTAACGAAGACTTATAAAAACGGAGTAAAAGCAATTGATGATTTAAGTATTGAAATTGGCACAGGAATGTTTGGTTTATTGGGGCCTAATGGAGCAGGAAAATCGTCTTTAATGAGAACAATTGCGACATTACAAAGTCCGGATTCTGGTTCTATTATGTTTGGTGATATTAATGTTTTAGAAGACAATATGTCTTTGCGCAAAGTGTTAGGGTATTTGCCACAATCTTTTGGCGTGTATCCAAAAATGTCTGCAGAAGATTTACTAGATTATTTTGCAACTTTAAAAGGAATTGCTAAAAAAGCAGACAGACAAGTTTTAGTAAAAGAGGTTTTAGAAATTACTAATTTGTATGATGTTAGAAAAAAACATGTTGCTGGTTATTCTGGCGGAATGAAACAACGTTTTGGAATTGCGCAATTGTTGTTAAACAATCCAAAATTAATAATTGTTGATGAGCCAACTGCTGGTTTAGATCCTGCAGAAAGACATCGTTTTTTAAATGTTTTACGAGAAGTTGGTACCAATTGTACCGTTATTTTTTCTACGCATATTGTTGAGGATGTAAAGGAATTATGTAATGAAATGGCGATTTTAAATGGTGGAAAAATTTTAAATCATACAACGCCACAAGAAGCAACAAAACAAATTGAAGGCACCATTTGGAAGAAAATAATTAATAGAGAAGATTTAGAAGAAAATGAAAAAATGTTTAACATTTTGTCATCTAACTATAATCAAGACAATACGTTAAATATTAGAGTGCATGCATCAGAAAAACCATCTGAAGACTTTATTGCTGCTACTCCGCAATTAGATGATGTGTATTTTATTGCCTTAAAACAAGATGAACCAGTTTTAGTTTAAAAGGTGAAAGTTTAAAAGTTGGAAAGTCAAAAAATCCAAAAATCTAACAATCCAAAAATCTAATTTTCTATTCATCTAATAACCTAAACATCTAAAAAAATGTTTTTAACAATTTTCAAGCAAGAATTAAAATACTGGTTTAACAGACCCGCTTTTTATATTTATTTATCCATTTTTATTTTACTCGCTTTTTTCTTTGCATCTGCATCCGCAGGTATTTGGGATTTTTTAACAGTTACAACGGGTTCATCAAGAATTGTAAATTCGCCTTTAGGGGTAAATAATTTATTTAGCGGATTAAGTACATTTATATTTTTCTTATTTCCATCCATAATCGGAGTATCCATTTATAGAGATTATAAAAGTGAAATGCATACCATTTTGTACTCGTATCCGTTTACAAAAGCCAATTATTTATTTGCAAAATTCTTTAGCGGAATTGCTGTAGTATCCATCATCGTTTTTGGAATTAGTTTAGGAATGATCATCGGTTTTCGATTTCCAGGAACAAATCCAGATATTGTAGGTCCTTTTAGTTTTACAACTTATTTACAAGCGTATTTAGTATTTATTTTACCAAACGTTTTATTATTTGGTGCTATTGTTTTTGCAGTAGTTGCGTTTACAAGAAACATTGTAGCGGGTTTTATAACGGTTATAATTATCATGTTTGGTCAAGGTTTAATAGAAGGTTTATTATCTGAACCAGAACAGCGAACTTTAGCAGCAATTTTAGATCCTTTTGGTAGTTCTGCAACGAGTTATTATACCAAATATTGGACGATGTACGAGCAAAATGAATTGCAAATTCCAATTAAAGAAATGATTATTTACAATCGTTTATTATGGTTTGGAATTGCCATTTTAATTTTTGGTTTGGTTTATAAATTTTTCACTTTTACACAAGATGCGCTTACATTTTCTTTTAGAAAAGTAAAATCAGAAAGAGTAACAAAAACTAATTTTAGCGGAATTACAAGAATCAATTTGCCAAAAGTTTCGTACGATTATTCGTTTGTACAAAACTTAAAATCAACTTGGCGTTTATCAAATTTAGAATTTAAATACATTGTTAAAAGTTGGCCTTTTATTGCGATAGTTTTAGTAGGAATCATTTTAACTATTATTGGTTTGTTTACGGTAGGTAGTATTTTTGGAACAGAAACATTGCCAGTTACTTATAAAATGTTAAGTGGTGGTAAGTTCTTTGTGGCTTCTATAAATATCTGTACATTTTTATATGCTGGTATGTTGGTTCACAGAGCTAAAATTGCAAAAATTAATGATTTGGTAGATGCAACTCCAATTCCTAATTGGACCTTGTTATTCTCAAAATTTATAGCTTTAATAAAAATGCAGTTGGTTTTATTGGCTGTAATTATTGTTTCTGGAGTTATTTTTCAAACTTATAAAGGCTATTATAATTTTGAATTTGGACATTATATTTTTGAGTTGTATGTGTTAGATTTTCTAAACTATTTAATTTGGGCATTTCTTGCCATTTGTATCCAAACCTTAATTGGCAATCCTTATGTAGGGTTATTTATTTTATTACTGATTTCTATTGCAATGCCATTATTAGCCTTAGTAGGAGTGGAGCAATCTATTTTTAGATACAATGAAGGCCCTGGTTTTGAGTATTCTGATATGAACAAATACGGCTTTTCTTTAGGTCCTTATTTATGGTATAAATTGTATTGGATTTTATGCGGATTGATGCTTTTAATTGTAACAGCATTATTTTGGGTTCGTGGAATTCCGTCTTCATTTAATGAAAGAATAGAAATTGCAAATACAAGATTTAAAGGAAGTTTGGCCATTGGTTTGCCTATTTTGATGATAGCTTTTTTAGGATTAGGATATTCTATTTATCAAGAAACGGCATCCAAAGGAAAACGAACGTCATCAAAAGAAGCCGAAATGTTAAGTGTTGAATGGGAAAAGAAATATAAAAAATACGAAACCTATAAACAACCAAGAATTGTAGCTGTAAAAACCAATGTTGATATTTTTCCGAAAGAAAGAATGTTTAAAGCATCAGGAACGTATTTATTGGTAAATAAAACGGATAAAGAAATAGATAGCGTCTTTTTAAATCATAATCCATTAAAAAGTAAGTTTACGTTTAATAGAAAAAACAAATTGGTTTTAGAAGATACCATTCATAATTTTGATATCTATAAATTTGATAAAAAAATACATCCCGGAGATACGTTGCAACTAACTTTTACGGTTGAAAGTAAAAAGAATTCTAGGTATAGACAAAATTCTCCTGTTAAAGAAAACGGAACATTTATTAATAATTTCTCCATGTTTCCTTCTTTAGGATATGCTGCAAGTGGCGAACTAACTGATGATAAAACTCGTGAAAAATACAAATTACCTAAAAATAATTTACGTCCGCTGCCAACAGATTCCACAGCTTTAGGCGATACTTATATTGCAAAAGATGCAGATTGGATCGATTTTGAAGCAACCGTTTCTACCTCAAAAGATCAAATTGCCATCGCGCCTGGATATTTACAAAAAGAATGGGTAAAAGATAATAGAAGATATTTCCATTATAAAATGGATAGTAAAATCTTAAATTTTTACGCCTTTAATTCGGCGAGATATGAAGTAAAAAAAGAAATGTGGAAGGGCATAAGTTTAGAAATTTATTATCATAAAGGTCATGAATTTAATCTGGGAAGAATGATGAAAGGCTTAAAAGCATCTCTAAATTACAATGCAAAAAACTTTAGTCCATATCAACATAAACAAGCTAGAATTATTGAGTTTCCAATAACAGGCGGAACTTTTGCACAATCCTTTTCAAACACTATTCCGTTTTCAGAAGGCATTGGTTTTATAGCAGATGTAGACGAGAGCAATGATGATGGCCTAGATTATCCTTTTGCAGTAACTGTGCATGAAGTGGCGCATCAATGGTGGGCACATCAAGTAATTGGTGCAGATGTTTTGGGCGCAACAATGTTATCAGAAAGCATGTCTGAATATGTAGCTTTAAAAGTGCTAGAACATCAACACGGAAAAACAAAAATGCGCACATTTTTAAAAGAAGCTTTAGACGGTTATTTAATGCAAAGATCTTTTGAAAGCAAACGTGAAAATCCGTTAATGTATAATGATGGGCAAGGATATATAAGGTATCAAAAAGGCTCTTTGGTGTTTTATGCTCTAAGCGATTATATTGGCGAAGAAAAACTAAATGGCGCACTTAAAAAATATGTAGAAAAAGTAAAATTTCAAGAACCACCGTATACAACATCCGTAGAAATGGTGAATTTTATTAAAGAAGTAACGCCAGATTCTTTGCAATATATTATAAAGGATATGTTTGAAACCATCACTTTGTATAAAAATAGTATTTTAGAAGCTAAAACTACGAAACTAAAAAATGGGAAATATCAAGTAGATATTGAGTTTGAAGTGTCTAAATATAGAAATGATGAAAAAGGAAAACGTTATTATGGCGATAAAAAAGGAGACACTTTAACTTATACATCAAAAAAAGATAGCAAGCCAATTTTATCGGTTCCTTTAAATGATTATATAGATATTGGAATTTTTACTGAACAAGATGTAAAAGGTAAAAAGAAGGAGGTTGAGTTGTATTTACAAAAACATAAAATTACTCAAATCAATAATAAAATAACCCTTATTGTTGATAAAAAACCTACCGAAGTTGGTGTAGATCCTTACAATAAATTGATAGACACACAATCTGAGGATAACCGAAGAAAGTTATAATTAACTTTTAAAAATAACCGATATGAAATCAAAAATTGTGTTTAAAATTGATGTTTTAGAAATGGTTTTTATTCTGATAAGCATTTTTTTTTCTGGAATCTTTTTTTCTAGTGATGGAGAAAGTAAATTTATGAGTACAGGATTATTAGTTTTTTCATCAGGAATTTTGTTGTTAAAAAAAAGAGTAAGAGTACCTTCCGAAAAGAAAAAATAATGTAAAAAATGACAAAACAATAATTGCTTAAAAACTTCTTTTCAGCAATTGTTGTTTTCTTTATTGCTTGAATTTTAAATCCTTATTTGGTGTTTTTTTATAAACTTTTGAATCGTTGAATGGCATAAATAAATTAGTTGAATCCTAATGGAGTTTATCTTATCACTAAGTTGATTCATTCCTTTTTAAAAGATTTTTAATTGGAAAAGCCATAATTGCTAAATTGGTGTCATAATTTTAACCTTTTATTTAGATATTTTATAAACTCTAAAAACAATAAAAAGATATATTAGCGTTTTATTATTTTTCAACATGAAACACATCTATTTTTTTGCTGTTTTAGCACTTTTTTTTTCAAGCTGTTCAATAACTCATCAAACCAAATTAACTTTTTTGGATGAGTATGTTTTGGCAGATTCTATAGCGTTTAAAAATACCATTATTGGAGGTTTATCTGGTGTAGATTTTGTGAATGATCAATATTATTTTGTGGTTGATGATGATAAGAATCCTAGAGTTTTAATTTCTGATATCTCGATTTCTGATAATAAAATACAATCCGTAAATTTTAAAAATGTAATTCATTTAAATGATTCAATATCAAATTTTTATAAAGAAAATGCGTTGGATTTAGAATCTGTTTTTGTGGATGAATACACCAATGAAATATATCTAGTTAGTGAAGGTTCAATCAATAATAATAAACTACCAACAATTTTTAAAATTGACAAAAACGGTATTTTTTTAGAGCAATTTAAATTACCTAAAAATTTATCAAACATAAAAACAATAAAACACAATGCTGCTTTTGAAGCTTCTTCAAAAAGTATCGATCAAAAAGGGTTTTGGGTAGCCATGGAAGGACCTTTAAATGTTGATGGAGAAGAACCAACATTTAGTAAAACTTCATCGCCAATTAGAATAACGTATTTTGATAAAACATCAAAAAAGGCAACCAAACAATTTGGTTATCAACTAGAAAATATTACAAAACCAGCGAAAGGAGATATCAATTTAAACGGAGTTACGGCAATACTAGAATATAAAGAAAATCAATTTTTAGTTGTAGAAAGAACCTATCAAAATGGATATGGAATCCATGGAAATATTGTTAGAATTTTTGATGTAGTGATCGATGAAAACTCAACAAATACCTTAGACATAGATTCTTTAAAAACATCCAAATTTATTCCGCTTAAAAAAAGATTGGTGTTTAATTTTGAAGGTATAAAAGACAAATTAACAGAAAATAGTATCGATAATATAGAAGGAATTACGTTTGGGCCACAATTGCCAAACGGCAATAAATCGTTGCTTTTAATTTCTGATGACAATTTTCAAGTGTATGGTAAGCAGTTAAACCAGTTTATTTTGTTAGAATTGCAAACTAATTAATAGTATTTTTATAAAATTAAAAGAAATCAATACAAATTCGCATGATACCATTTAAAAAATATTTTTTAAGAAAGCAGTTTAAAAAGAAACTGATAGAGAATGAGATTCATAGAGTTGTAAGTCAAAATAAAATTAAAACCGTTGCTATTATTACAACGGATGAAATTTCTAGTTGGATTAACGTACAAGAAGAAGTAGAAAATAACTTAAATATTAAAGATGCAAAAGTGTATAGCTTTAAAACGCATAAAAAATACCATAATGAAGCTTTTGTATACTTTTCTGAACAAGATTTTAATTGGAAAGGAAACATTTATAATCCAAATTTTAAAGATTTCATAGAAGAGCCAGTCGATTTGTTAATAGGATATTTTAGTAAAAATAATATCTATATAGAAAGTGCTGTTTTACAGTCTAAAGCATTGTTTAAAGTTGGTATTTCTGGCGTAAATCAGCAACTATACGATATAGAAATTGCAGAAACGCCCAGTAAAACAGATAGTTTTTTCTTAGAATTGAAAAAATACTTAACGATGTTAAAAAAACTAGAAAATTAAACTTCAAAGAAAAAGTTGTGTATTCTTCATAAGAAATCATTATTTAGGTTTTTAATTAATTTGAATAATGTAATTTTACACCTTTAAAATTTAAAGAATAATGCAAAAATTTATTGGAACTGGTGTTGCTTTGGTTACGCCATTCAAAAACGATTTAACGATTGATTTTGATGCGCTTATAAAATTAGTAAACTTCAATATAGAAAATGGTACCGATTACCTTGTAATTAATGGTACAACTGGCGAAAGCGCAACAATTTCTAAAGAAGAAAAAGAGCAAATTATTGATGTTATTATAAAAACAAATAACAAACGTTTACCGTTGGTTTTAGGTATTGGAGGTAACAATACTTTAGAAGTTGTTAAAGAGTTAAAAACAAGAGATTTATCAGAAATAGATGGTATTCTTTCTGTGGCTCCATATTATAGTAAACCAACTCAAGAAGGATTTTATCAGCATTATAAAGCAATTGCAGAAGCAACAGAGAAGCCAATAATTTTATACAACGTTCCTGGAAGAACAGCTAGAAACATGGAGCCGGCTACAACGTTACGTTTAGCAAAAGATTTTAGCAATATTGTTGCTGTAAAAGAAGCAGGGAACAATCAGCAGCAATATTATACTTTGTTAAAAGACAAACCAGCAGATTTTTTAATTATTTCTGGTGATGATGATTTAGCTTTAGGTGTAGCATTGGCAGGTGGTTCTGGGGTTATTTCTGTAATAGGACAAGCTTTTCCGAAAGAGTTTTCAAAAATGATAAAATTAGGATTAGAAGGTAAAAACGAAGAAGCGTATAAAATTCATTTTAAAATGATGGATATTATCGATTATATTTTTGCAGAAAACAATCCTGCAGGTATTAAAGCTGTTTTACAAGAATTAGGTATTTGTAACGATACTGTTCGTTTGCCTTTGGTAAGCGCAAGTAAAGAATTGCAAACTAAAATTGCTAAATTCGTTGCAAATTTTTAGCACTAGATTCAACTAAAAAAATAAAGAATACAACTTTTATAAAGGATACTTTTTTAATTGTTGTATTTTTTTATGCAATAATCTTAACAAACTTTTAGTACCATTTTGGGTGTTTTTTAAGTCTTTTTTATAGAATATTGCACCACACTATTTAGTGTATACGGAAAGTGATTTAATTTTAATAGATTTTTTGATGAAGTTATAGTCAAAAAAAATGTTCAAATTGTGATCCTGAACTCGCTTGTACTGAACTAGTTTTGGTATTTCAGGAACCAAAAGAAAAGAATTTTTTACTTAATAATAAATTCTTTTATTATTCATAATTAATTAGTAATTTTGCCCGATGCAAAAAATTAAAAATTTAGCGTGTTTATTGGTGTTAAGCCTTTTGTTATTTTCTTGTGGAGAATATCAAAAAGTACTTAATAAAGGTACTGTAGAAGACCAGTATAAAATGGCCGTAAAATTGTACGAAAGTAAAAAGTACGGCAAAGCTTTACGTTTGTTCGAAAAAGTAACCCCTGCATACAGAGGGAAACCTCAAATGGAACGTGTACAGTTTATGGTTGCTCAGTCAAATTTTAACGAAAAAAATTATAGTCTTTCTGGTTATTATTTTGATCGTTTTGTAAGTAATTACCCAACAAGTTCTAAAAAAGAAGAAGCGGCATTTTTATCTGCTTATAGTTACAAATTAGCATCGCCAGTTTTTAGTAAAGATCCAACAGATACAAACAAAGCATTAGACGCTTTTCAAAGTTTTATAAGTACGTATCCAAATTCTGATAAAATTGAGGAAGCAAATAAGCATTACAAAGAATTACGTTATTTACTTCAGAAAAAATATTTCGAAATAGCAAAGACGTATTACACAACTGCAGATTATGATGTTAGAAATTACAAAGCTGCAATACAAGCTTTTGATAATTTATTATCAGATTATTTAGGATCAGAATTTAAAGAAGAAGCATTATATTATAGATTTAAAGCGGCACACGATTATGTGCTAAAAAGTACAGATAGAAGAAAAATTGAGCGTATTAAAGATGCAAATGAAGCTTACGAAAAATTAGAAAGGAATTATCCTGAATCTAAATTTTTAAAAGAGACAGTGGTTATGCTATACACGCTAAAAAAAGAAAAGGCTAGAGTAGAAGGTCTTATTGAAAAACAAAAGGCAAAAGAAGAATTACTAGAAAAAGAGAAAGAAAACTCAAAAGAGAAATAATAAATTATGGATTATAAAGATACACAAGCTGCTATAAGTACTGTTACTTATGACAAAAACAAAATTGAAGAGCCTACAAATAACATCTATCAGGCAATTTCTATTATTGCTAAAAGAGCAAATCAAATTAATTCTGATTTAAAAACTGAGTTAGTTGATAAATTAGATGAATTTGCAACGTATAACGATAGTTTAGAAGAAGTTTTTGAAAATAAAGAGCAAATAGAAGTTTCTAAATTTTATGAGCGTTTACCAAAACCAACGGCTCTTGCTGTTGAAGAATGGTTAAACGGTAAAGTATACTTCAGAACTCCAGAAACAGAATAATGTCTGTTTTAAGCGGAAAAAAAATTCTCTTAGGCATAACAGCAGGAATTGCCGCTTACAAAACAGCTTCATTAGTCCGTTTGTTTATAAAATTAGGCGCAGATGTCAAAGTAGTAATGACACCTGCGTCTAAAGATTTTATAACACCCTTAACACTTTCTACACTTTCTAAAAACCCTGTTCATTCTACTTTTTTTGATAAAGAAGATGAAAACGAAATTTGGAACAATCATGTTGATCTAGGTCTTTGGGCAGATTATTTTTTAATTGCGCCTGCAACTGCAAATACAATGTCTAAAATGGCAAATGGAACTTGCGACAATTTATTGTTAGCAACCTATTTGTCGGCAAAATGTCCTGTATATTTTGCGCCAGCAATGGATTTAGATATGTATATTCATCCATCAACTAAAGAAAGTTTAGAAAAATTACACGCCTTTGGAAATATCATTATTCCGGCAACTTCTGGCGAATTAGCTAGTGGATTAGTCGGCGAGGGTAGAATGGCAGAGCCAGAAGATATTGTTTCTTTTATAGAAAATAATATTCTTTCTAAATTGCCACTTCGTGGGAAAAAAGTTTTAATTACCGCTGGGCCAACGTATGAAGCAATAGATCCTGTTCGTTTTATTGGGAATCATTCATCAGGAAAAATGGGGTTTGCAATAGCAAAAGAAGCAGCAAATTTAGGTGCAGAAGTTATTTTGATTTCGGGCCCAAGTCATCAACAGATAATTCATTCTTTTGTGCATAGAGTTGATGTTATTTCTGCGGATGAAATGTACAATGCGGCTCATCAATATTTTAATGATGTTGATATTGCCATATTAGCGGCAGCTGTTGCAGATTATACTCCAAAAAATGTTGCTAGCCAGAAAATAAAAAAGAAGGATTCTTCGTTAACTATAGAGTTAACACCTACAAAAGATATTTTGGCTTCTTTAGGTTTGATAAAGAAACATCAGTTTTTGGTAGGTTTTGCATTAGAGACCAATAATGAAATTGAAAATGCAAAAAGTAAGATAAAACGTAAGAATTTAGACGCAATTGTTTTAAATTCGTTACAAGATAAAGGTGCTGGTTTTGCAACAAGCACAAATAAAATTACTATCATTGATAAAAATTTGAATGAAAAACCATTTGAATTAAAATCCAAAGCAGCTGTTGCTAAAGATATTATCAATGAAATTATTTTGAGAATTAAGAATCAAGATCAAGATAGTTAGAAACAAGACACTATTACAATTTTTTAGTCCTGAATCTAGATTCATAATATCTAAAACTTATATAAATTATGATGCGTAAACTTGTTTTTCTTTTTGCTTTATTTTTGATGACAATCAATCTAAATTCACAAGAATTAAATTGTTTAGTAACTGTTAATGACAGTCAAATTGCTGGTTCAAATAAACAGGTTTTTACAACTTTACAAAAGTCATTAACCGAATTTATTAATCAAACAAAATGGACAAATAGAGTTGTTAAAACAGAAGAAAGGATAGATTGTGCAATGACCATTATTGTAACAGCAAGAGATAACAATACGTTTACTGCAACTATACAAGTGCAATCCACAAGACCCGTTTATGGTTCTAGTTATGCAACGCCAATTTTAAATATAAAAGACAACGATTTCACATTTAAATACAATGAATTCGATCCTTTAATTTATAATAAAAATGCGTTTGAAAGCAATTTAATTTCTACAATTGTTTTTTATGCGTACACAATTATTGGTGTTGATGCAGATACTTTTTCAGAATTTGGTGGAGAAGCAGAATTAAACGAAGCGCAAAATGTTATGTTACAGGCACAGCAAAGTGGATTGTCTGCTTGGCAAAATGTGGTTGGTAAACAAAACCGTTTTTTAATGATAGATAATTTATTGTCTTCTAAACTAAAATCTTACAGAAATACCTTGTATGATTACCATATAAAAGGGTTAGATAATTTTGCAACCAACAAAGATTTTGGGAAACAAGCTGTTGAAGATGCTGTGTTAACTGTAGAAAATATTTACAATAAATCTATTGGTAATTTCTTAATTCGTATGTTTTTTGATGCCAAAGCAGATGAAATTGTTAGTATTTATTCTGATGGACCACGCACAAAAAATGCTCCTCGTGTAGCTACTTCTTTAAAAAATATTTCTCCAAATAATAATTCTAAATGGAAGGATATTGAATAGTTTTTACTAGAAGCTTCTTAAATAAAATTTAATAGTTATTTAAAGTAATAGATTTTCTTAAATTCTTTTACGGTTTTCCTTTATTTCTTCAGGGTGTTCCCTTTTTCAAGATTATTCACTTGTATTAGCTATATAAAAAGTATTTTTTTTCTCATAATTTAGGTTTATTCAAGAAAAAAGGTCGGGCTTTCCATTATATCTTTTTATGCAAGTTCAATTTAA